>JADKLW010000014.1_pt2 | contig 77456 bp, 63 predicted proteins | sample 8641881 | NCBI WGS metagenome assembly JADKLW01 (sample SAMN16272185, study PRJNA661076) | feces metagenome | isolation source: fecal sample from diarrhoea affected cattle B | host: Bos taurus | place: South Africa: Lokaleng Village, Mahikeng | collected 2019-09
TAGAGCATCTGACTGTTAATCAGAGGGTCGTTGGTTCGAGTCCAACCTGAAGAGCAGAAAAGTAAATTGCACATTTTGAATATATTCTTCAGTAGCTCAGTTGGTTAGAGCATCTGACTGTTAATCAGAGGGTCGTTGGTTCGAGTCCAACCTGAAGAGCGGAGAAACGAGTCTAAAGGCTCGTTTTTTTTGATTTATACCATATCAAAGCCTATCTTTATCAAAAACAATTCACTCTGATAACCCGTTAAACGGAGAGCTGCTTTCCGGTAATAATAACAGATCGAATAACAATTGTGACAAATGAAGAAAGTATTGATTGCATACCGCTTAAAACCTGAGGGACTACAAGAGCTGGAGGGGAAGTACGCAGTGACGCTTCCCCGGGAGAAATCCTATTTCACCAAAGAGGAGGTGATGGAGATGATCCCCGATTATGAGGTGCTCGTTCCCAACTTCAGTTTTTATACCGACAAGGGGATTTTGGATAAGGGACGTAAGCTGGAGCTGATCAGCAATTATGGTGTCGGCTTCAATAATATTGATGTGGATTACGCAACCCATAAAGGAATTGCAGTAACCAATATCCCCAATTCCACCCGTGAGCCGACAGCCGAGTTTGCATTTGCGCTCCTGATGGCTGCAGGCAGACGGATAGGATACTACGATCGCAGGCTGCGTACACCGGAGGGTGTGAGCTGGGGTGTCTATGCTGAAGGCGGATTGCCTGTCTATGGCAAGACATTGGGTATTATCGGCATGGGACGCATAGGCCAGTCACTGGCACGACGTGCCGTGGCAGGGGGGATGGAGATCATCTATTACAACAGGAGCCGCCTGGACACGATGATAGAGAAGCAGTACAATGCACGGTATGTCTCATTGGATGACCTACTGCAAACGTCCGACTATATTTCTCTCAACGCCCCATCCACACCTGAAACATTTCATATGATCGGTGAAAAACAGTTCCAACGGATGAAATCAACGGCCGTGTTTATCAATACAGCCCGTGGCAACATGGTGGATGAGAAGGCATTGGTACATGCATTAAAGGAAGAGAAGATATGGGCTGCTGCACTGGATGTGTATGAGAACGAACCGCATATTCTTCCGGAATTGCTGGCACTTGATAATGTGCTGCTGGCACCTCATGCAGGAACAAAAACGATGGAGGACCGTATCAGCATGTCTGTTGAGATGGTGCAGAACATCATCGGTTTTTATGAAGGCAGCTACAACATATCGAGGGTAAACTGATCAGAACAGATGAGAGCAACAAATATCAAAGAGCAATTGCGGCAGTTGGGTAATCCGGCAAAGGCGGATCATTCGGCTTATTTTTTCAAAACAGGTAAGGGAGAATATGGTGAAGGTGACCGGTTTATCGGTTGCACCGTACCTGAGACACGGAGCGTAGCGAAAGCAAACAGGTATACACCACTTTCGGAGCTGGAGAAGCTGCTCGCTGATGAGATGCATGAGTGTCGTCTCTGCGCGCTGATCATCCTGGTGGAGCAGTTTAAGCAGGCCGATGAGCCGAAACGTAAGGAGATTGTCGACTTTTATCTGTCACATACCCCCCGCGTCAACAACTGGGATCTGGTCGATTTATCGTGTTACCACATTGTGGGTGAATGGCTGAAGGAGAAAGATGATCGCACCTTATTGTACGGGCTGGCAGCAAGCAGCCTGCTGTGGGATCAGCGTATAGCGGTGGTGTCGACCATGGCTTTTATCCGCAACAATGATTTTGATGACATACTCAGGTTATCGGAGATCTTCCTTGCACACAAGCATGATCTTATGCACAAGGCATGCGGATGGATGCTGCGTGAAGCGGGGAAACGGGACGAGACAATCCTCACCGGCTTTCTTGACGACCACTGCACGGAGATGCCCAGGACCATGCTTCGCTATGCCATTGAGAGATTATCGCCGGAACAGAAAACAAAGTACATGCAACGGCCGGCTCGCCAAACAACATTATAAAATGGTTCAGACATACAGATTAACAAACGGTCTTCGCATTATTCACCGTCCTTCACTTTCCGAAATCTCCTGTTGTGGTATCGTAGTGAACACAGGCACGCGTGACGAGTACCCCGATGAATACGGCATGGCACATTTCGTGGAACACATGCTTTTTAAGGGAACAACAAAACGCAAAGCACACCATATCGCTAACCGCATGGAAAATGTAGGTGGGGAGCTGAACGCTTACACGACAAAAGAAGAGACATTCTATTACACCGCATCTCTCAGTGAGTATTTCCCCCGGGCTGTGGAGTTGCTGAGTGATATCCTTTTTCAATCTGAGTTTGCACCCTCACAGATAGAACGCGAGAGAGAAGTCATCTTCGATGAGATCAGCTCATATCAGGACGCTCCCTCTGAGTTGATCTTTGATGATTTTGAAAACATGGTGTTTGCACGGCATGAGATAGGACACTATATATTGGGTGAGCCGGAGTCACTGCACTCTTTCAACAGGGACAGCATCCTTCGTTTTGTGAGAAGACAGTACCAGCCATCGGAAATGGTTTTTTTCTCTACCGGAAAAACAGCCTTTGATAAAGTGGTGCGTCAGATTGAAAAATACTTCTCCTTCTTCCCTGAGCAGTCCCACGTAAAACAGAGGGTAGCTCCCGCTCAATTTACACCATGGAGTGAGAAAGTGAATAAAAATACCTCACAGTCGCATGTGATGCTTGGGTACAACACTTTCGACATGCATCATCCGCATAAGTATGCTTTGTATATGATCAATAATATATTGGGAGGTGGCAGCATGAACAGCCGGCTGAATGTATCTCTCAGGGAGAAGCATGGTCTTGTTTACAACGTGGAGTCGAACGTTAATTTTTACACCGATACAGGACTGTTTGCGGTTTATTTCGGCTCTGACCCTAAACATAGTGAGAGATGCATCCGCCTGATTGGGAAAGAGATTAAACGGTTGAAAGAGGAAGAACTGACACCCATGCAGCTCTCACTGGCAAAAAGACAGTGGAAGGGGCAGATGAGTATCGCAGCGGAAAACAGTGAAACACGTGCACTCTCTATGGGGAAGAATTATCTGCACCTTGACCGCTACACCTCGCTTGATGAGATCTTCACCCGGATTGATGCGATCACATCCTCACAGGTGAGAGAGGTGGCAAATGAGTTATTCTCCTCCACACCCTTTGAATTGAGTTATTTATAGTGATGTACAGCTGACGATCTCTTGTCAAACAGGGGTAGGATTCGAACAAAAAAACAGCTGAACTGTTTTATGTGTAGTTTGGAAGAGACAATCTTCAAACAAACAAACGAAGAAACTTAATTTAAAGAATTGAATTATGAAAAAAATGAGATTAACAGCAGTAGTTGTAATGCTTGCCATAGTCACAGCTGTAAGCGCACAGATGAGCTTAGGCATCAAAGGTGGAGTGAACATGTCCAATTTGGTCTATGATGATGAGGTGGACGACAAAAATCCAAAGATTGGATTTAATATTGGTCTCGCCGCAGACTTTGAGTTTGCACCAAGTGTAGCGTTGCAGACCGGATTGTTTTTCACTACAAAAGGATTCAAGGCGGTGAATGAAACTATCGACGCTGAGTATACCGAAAACCTGATGTACGTGCAACTGCCTTTACATCTGGCCTATAAAATTGATGTGATGCCCGGAACACGTGTTGTATTGCATGCCGGTCCTTATGCAGCTTATGGAGTAGGGGGAAGCAGAAAGGCAGAAGTTGGGAATCTTTCCACTGAATGGGATGTAGATAAAATTTTTGGTGACGCTGCCCGTCAGTATAAACCTTTTGATGCCGGTGTAGGCTTAGGTGTAGGTGCTGAATTTGGTGCTATCCTCGTTGATCTTGGCTGGGACATGGGACTGGTTAATATCTCCAACATTGACAACGGAAGCGTGAAGAATCAAAATGCATACCTCTCGGTAGGATACAAGTTCTAATTTGCATATATAAGCTATTATGTCAGCCCCGCATTGAAAAATGTGGGGCTTTTTTATTTTCGGCAACCTTCCACTATTGGTGATGACTCCTCAAATTAATACCTCACATTCTAAATCTTACTGAAATACCTGTGCATAAATGATGAATGGTGTTGCCTGCCGTGGATCGTTGAATCCTCTATTTCATAGAATATCATCCTGTTAATAATATGCACCATCCCGGATGATCATATATTCCTACCTGCATATATGTTAAAATTATATTATTTAGGGTTATTTATTTAAATATTACTATTTTTGTTCCGCGATTCAATGAGCGAAATACATTAACTAACCTATTAGTAAATAGCCTATTCGTGAGATATTCTAACCTTTAAGATTGAATTTATGAGAAAAAAAATCAACATTTTTTTATTCCTGTTCTTTCTAGGTACAGGAACTCTTTTTGCACAGACCCGTGTGACGGGGAGTGTAGTGGATGAAGGAGGTGAACCTGCTATCGGGGCAACCATCCTGATTAAAGGGACATCTGAAGGAGCTGTTACTGACAATCAGGGCGTTTTTACAATTACAGCTCCCTCCACAGGAACGCTTGTCATCTCTTATGTAGGATATGTTACACAGGAGGTGGCTGTTCGTTCCAATGTCAGGGTTGTTTTGGTCCCTGACACGGAGATGCTGGAAGAGGTGGTGATCACCGGTGAGTTCGGGATGAAACGTATCGCCCGTTCTGTAGGATCAGCTGTACAGAATGTGAAAGCATCCGATATCATTGATTCGGGAAGAGATAATTTTGTTTCGGCATTGCAGGGACGTGTTTCAGGGATGAATGTCACCTCTACCGGTGGAGCACCCGGTTCTTCCACGACAGTTGTCTTAAGAAATATCACCTCTATTTCCGGAAACAATCAACCATTGTATGTGATAGATGGGGTACCGATGAATAATTCAACATTCGATCCGATCAATATGTGGATTGGGGGTACAGAGAGGTATTCAGTTAGAAATCTCGATTTTGCCTCACGAGGGAATGATCTCAATCCCCAGGATATTGAATCAATGACTGTTCTGAAAGGTGCAGCAGCTGCAGCACTCTATGGTTCTGACGCTTCCAACGGAGCAATCATCATCACCACCAAAAAGGGGCAGACAGGAAAGGGGAGAGTGCAGTACAGCAACTCCTTCCGTTGGGACAATGCATATGGTTTTCCCGAATTGCAGGATAAGTACGCCAACGGTGCTTACGGAACGACCAATTATTATTATACCAGCCGGTTTGGTGGATCATATCCTCCGGGTATGAAGCTGTATGATAATGTGGGTGCCGTTATGCAGACCGGTTTTGTAAACAAACATAACCTCGCTGTCGATGGAGGAAGTGAAAAAGCCACCATACGTGCCAGTGCCTCTTTTCTGGATCAGGTAGGTGTTGTGAAAACGACCGATTATACAAGGATGAATCTATCGCTCTCAGGCCAGGCAAAGATAACTGACTGGTTTGATTTTGAGGGATCCATGCAGTATACCAATACAAACAATTCAAAAGCACTGAGAGGTACCGACGGTCCTCTCTACCGGGCCATGCTCTGGCCTCTTGTCGATAATATGTCGAACTACCTTGATGCCGACGGTGCGCATATGAGGTACCCCGATTACTATATTGATACCGATTTGCTGAATCCTCTTTTTGCGATGAACCGTAACAGATACTTCGACAAGTCGGACCGCTTTCTTACCAACATTGCAGCAACGCTGTTCCCGTTAGAGAACCTCTTCCTGCGTGCACAAATTGGATGGGATGTGGGTATGCAGACATTTGAAACATCATTGCATCCCTATTATGCCGCAAATAACGGAGGAGTGGGTGAGTACCATATATCACAGTCCAATTTTTCTGATCCCACCCTGAATATACTTGCCGGGTACAATACCTCTTTTTTTAATGAGGAGCTGACCTTTGGTGCTCAGCTAGGGTATCACCAGCAGGAGAACGGAGTGATCCGATTGACAACGATGGGATCGAAATATAAGGTGATTGACTTTCAATCGATCAATAACACAGATCCTGCAACCATCATCTCTGCACAGAGAAATACCAAAAGGAGGATACAGGCATTATCTGCCCAGTTTGAGTTTGGCTATAAAAACATTGTTTTCCTCAATCTCAGGGGCAGGAACGACTGGTCATCGACGCTGCCAAAGCACAATAACAGGTATTTCTACCCGGCTATGGAATTATCATTCGTACCCTCTGACCTCTCTTTTCTGAAAGATAACAGCTATCTCAGCTATCTGAAGCTAAGAGGTTCGATCGCACAGGTAGGGAAAGATGCAGGTCCACTGGAGATTGATCCTGAACTGATTGCTACAGAGCTGACCGGTGGGGGATATAAGTATGGTTTTACAGGCCCCAACAGAAATCTGCGGCCGGAGATGACCACCTCTAAAGAGATTGGTTTCGATACCCGTCTGTTCAATGATCGTGTCACAGCTGATTTTACCTATTTTGCCACCCACTGTGCCGATCAGATCGTGAAAGGTTTCAGGTTAAGTTATGCCACCGGGTTCGTGTTGAACAATATGAATGTGGGTACATTTGATACGTGGGGATGGGAAACCCACATTGATGGTGATATTATTCGCGCCCGGAACGGGCTCACATGGAATGTGGGATTGAACATGTCGCATGTGAAATCAGAGATTGTCTCGCTTCCTGAGAATGTGACTGAATATTACAATCCCTACACCTGGAACTCGGGGAACATACGTAACGGGATAATGGTGGGACACCCCATCACCACTCTCACCGGCAGAGCCTACGAAAGGAATGATGCCGGAGAGGTGTTAATCAGCCCAACCACAGGACTACCGGTTGTCTCTCCCCAGTGGAGTGTGATCGGTGACAGAGAGCCTAAATTAAGATTTGGTATTACAACCAGTATCAGCTTTAAGGAACTTTATCTTTCAGCCATGTTCTCCGGCAGGTACAAAGCAACCGTGGTGAATGGCACAAAACGATCGATGATGACAAGTGGCACAAGCTGGGAGTCGGTTACGCTGAGAGAGAGTAAGCCTGTAATTTTCAACGGGGTCTTAAAAGATGGCAATGAGAATACCGATAACCCCACCGCAAACAGGATAGCTGTTGATTACAGTGCTTATGGATCATCTATTTACGGCGGTGGAGATGAAGACTGGCTGGAAAAAGATGTCAACTACCTCCGTTTACAGGAGCTGAGACTATCCTACAGGATCCCTGCCAGTTTGTTAAGCAGAAGCAGCCTGATCTCTTATGCGAACATCTTTATTGCCGGAAATGATCTGTTGACATGGACCAACTACTCCGGTATCGATGCAGTAGGAAATACAGTCTCGGCAGCTGCCGGAGGCACGGGAGGTGAAGGGTACGATGTATGGTCGTTACCAAATCCAAGGAGTATATCGGTAGGTTTTAGTATTACAGTAAATTAATAAAATAGATCATATGAAACGAGCATGTGAATCATTTTCACACAAGTAAATGATTAAAGCGAGTTCCATATGATACCATTGAAAATAAATAATTTTAATCATATGAAAAAAATATCAATATACCTCATATCACTCTTTCTTCTGATCACTGGTTGCGAAGAATATCTGGATGTAAATAAGAATGTGGATGCCCCCGATTATGTGGAGGGATATCTCTATCTGGCAGGTATCACACAGCAGTATCAGGGAGTCTATTGGGATATACGGGCTATTGGCCCAATGACGCAGATGATGGGTACCACCGGCTATACAAGCTTTGCTACCCATTATTACAGCGAGGGGAGCGATGCTGCGGGAGAAATATGGCGTGTTGTCTACTGGAACCAGGGAATGAATCTTGAAAATATGATCAATCAGTCGATTGAAGCTGAGGAGTGGACACTGGCCGGTATCGGCTATGCGATCAAGGCCTTCTCCTGGGATATGATGACGAAAGTACATGCAGAATTGCCCATGGAGGATGCCTTCGTGGATGGCCTGTTGGCACACAATTACGATTATCAGAAGGATATCTATGCACAGGTGAGGGAGTGGGCATACAAGGCTATTGAGTTACTTGAAACACCCGACAGTCATGAGTATGGCTCCAAGATAAGTGGCAATGATTTTATCTATGGTGGCGACAGGGACAAATGGATCAGGTTTGCCTATGCCGTGATCGTGAGAAACCTCTCTTCTCTTTCCAACAAATCCAATTTTGTTGCTGAGTATGCACCTGAGTTGCTGGAATGTGCCGCCAAATCATTCCAGTCGCCGGATGATGATGCTGTGGTCAGCATAGCCGGTGGCTCACAGCAGGCCCCCTACAGTGGGTACAATAATTTCTGGGGTACGGCAAGAGGGAATCTCTCCTATTCCTATTTCCAGCACGAATATGCAGTGCAGGTTTTCACGGGTACCGTACCCAGGTATGATGAGTCAAATGGAGAGAAGATCAGGGTGGAGGAGAATGATTATTATCCTTATGCTCTTGCCGAAAAGCAGATCGTTGCTGACACCCTGCTTGATGTTCCGGGACATTACGATCCCCGTGTGGCGGTAAAATTATCGACCACCTCCAACCCGATGTACGAGGATATTGACAATGCCGACAGCGTGAAAACCTACCGTTATTATGGAGGCTCTTTCACCGGTGCATCAGGTCCCATTGGTACGGCACCCTCGTTCTTTGGCAGGACAAGGACATCGCAATATCCGACCCCGGAAAACCCCTTGACCAGTCATGACGGCATCGGCAAATGGATCTATCGTGACGATGCACCCTATATCCTGACCACCTGCGCGGAGGTGAAGTTCTGTTTGGCTGAAGCACTCTGGAAGATGGAGAGAAAACCGGAAGCACTGGAAGCATTCAAAGAGGCTGTAAAGGCAGATATCGGTTTTACCGGCCGATATATCTATCCCGGCAAGGAGGGGGCAGCCCAGGGAGGTGACAAGATAACCGTCTCTGCGTTCAACACCCTGGCACAGGAGTATATTGCGGGTCCCTATGTGGAGGGGTTGTCGTTAGCCGATTTCAGCCTCTCCCATATCATGATGCAGAAATTTGTCGCACTCTATCCCTGGGGAGCACCTGAGGTGTGGGTCGATCAGAGAAAGTATCATTATGATGTGATATTCACCGGTGATCATCCTTCCAAAGGCAATGGCTGGGATGAGACGCAGGTAGAGCAGAAATGGGACAGTGACCCCACCAAGGTTTACAAAGGATTTTATCTTAGTCCGGCTCAGGTAACCAGTCGCAAGGGTACATACAATGTAAAGAATGAAGGATCACCGGCTTACAGGATCAGACCACGATACAATTCAGAATATATGTGGAATCTGAAATCGCTGGAGACGCTCATCCCCATCCCGGGTACTGCTGATAATTACCACACATCTATACCCTGGTTTGCTTATCCGGGTGACTTACCTCAATAAAAAGATTCAGAAATAAATTTAAACCATTCAATTATGAGTAATTTAAAATATATTTCATCGATGCTCCTGTTGATCGGATTGATGTCGTGCGATAAGCATGTCATTGAATACGATGCAGAAGCAATATCGGGCGTTGCTGAATTTCAACTGCATTATTTTGTTCCCGTCACCTCCGGTGCTGCCAACAATATCTATAAGGTTGAGATCAATGATCAGCTCTATGCCAATGATCAGGCAGCCTTGACCACCTACAACGCTATCCCTGGCGGATCCGTGGGACGTTTTTATACGACCGGAGTAGGTGCGACTAATATCAAGCTGTATCAAGGAACGGACCTCAACCTGGTCTACGATCAGAATTGTACATTGACAGAGGGTAAACAGAACATCTTTGTGTATGATTTTGATGAACCACCAGTTGTGATTGATAACGGGTTCCCCTATGTAGCCAATGTCACTGAACATTCAGATACCACTGCCTGGATTAAGTTTTACAATTTTCTGTTCGAGGAGGATGATCAGCCTACGGACCTCAGGTTACAATATCAGTACCAGTATCCTATTGAGTACAATGAACAGGGAGCCGTTATTCGCAAGAGTGAATGGACCAATCTGGGAGCACCTGTATCCTTTGGCGAGACAACAGGCTGGGTGCCCGTGATTGTACATAAGAGTGTGCAGATCTCCTCCTCCTATGCACGCCTGGATTATAAGATAAAGGTGATTGATGCCAGTGGAAATGATACAGGTGATCTGCAGATCATGAACTCAAGTAATAATTTTGTCAATTATTCCGACTGGTGGACCGCTTATGTAGGCCGAAGATATCATCATGTGATATCAGGCATGAGGGCTGCAAAACCCACTTCAGCCGTGAGACAGTTCACTGCTTTATAAATACTACTGGAAAAGAGGGAGTTGCTCTCCCTCTTTTCTTACTAAGAACGTATTTTTATCATGGTTTTCCGCAAGCACGTCATACTTATTTCATTCATTCTATTTTTTTTTGCCTATTCATGCAACACATCTAAAATAACAATGCTGGAACAGGATAATGCTCTACCAAAAAGAGCTGAGGGAGCATTAAGCGGATCAGATTTTTATTATCAAGCTTTACATATTTCGAATGAGGCACGTGAAAATATGATATTGAAAGAGATTACCTCCGGCAATTTTCCTGATTTTATGCGAAAATGGGTGCGGATAGATAAATCGATTCTTACAAAGGATGGAAATTCGCTTTCAGCCTTCTATTATGTCATGCCTGATTATTTAATGATAGGCTGTGATGATGATTTTTTCAGGATTCCTATGCAACCTCAAACTGCGCAGAAAATTGCCGATGCATTTGGATGTTTTCTTACAACAAGTAAAATCTGTGATGATGTGTATGAAGCAGCAATCGTTCAATTGACACCTATGCCTCTCAATCAAAATAGAGATTCATTTACAACCTTTTATCAGCATCATCAGCTTATTGAAAAACAACGGAAAGGAAGAGAAGGATTAATAGCAGGAATCAAAAAAGATGTGATTATAAGCTCAGCTATAAAGCCGGATAGCCGGCCCAATAGAGTTGCGATATATGGTTGGCATAAGCCTGACGGTAATCCCATTCAACCCGTCTATGCCGGTCATGTAGATTGGTATGTTGATTACAGCCACGGTATCAGGCTTGTTTATAGGATCATTCATGTGAATGGCAGACCAATGGATTATGAAGATGTATTGAAAGATCCCGAATTAAAAGAGCTGCTTTCAAACGAAAATGGGGCAATGGATTTTTTTGCTTACCCATACAAAGAATAAAATATCATCGTATGAAAAAAATAATCATTCCCTGGTTACTATTATTGGAAGTCACTGTCGTTATAGGTCAACAGAGTTGGATCCGTGTGAATCAGATAGGTTATCTGAAAGAGGATGTGAAGGTGGCTGTCTGGATCAGCAAAGAGAAGCAGACACCAGATCAGTTTGAGCTGATCGATGCCGTTACAGGTAAAGTAGTCTGTCACAGTGAGATGGTAAAGGATAGTGGTGGCCTGTGGGGTTTTGACGCCTCCGCCCGTCTCAATTTCTCCACTTTCACCGTTCCAGGCACCTACATCATCAGAGCCCATGGCGTGCAGTCAGTCCCATTTAAGATAGGCAACGATATTTATGCCGGTGCGACGGAGATACCGCTTAAGTATATGCGTCAGCAGCGGTGTGGGTACAATCCCTTCCTGGAGGACTCATGTCATGTGCATGATGCCATCTCTGTGGGTGATCCCAAAGGAGAAAGAGACGGTCAATATTTCAATACTACCGGCGGGTGGCACGATGCTTCGGACTACCTGCAATATGTCACCACGTCGGCCAATGCTGTCTATCAGATGCTGTTTGCTTACCGTCAGTACCCCGAGGCTTTCGGTGACCACTACGATGCCAATGGTCATGAAGGTGCCAACGATATCCCGGATATCCTGGATGAGGCGAAATGGGGACTGGACTGGCTGGTGAAGATGAATCCTGATACCGCCACCTACTTCAACCAGCTGGCGGACGACAGGGATCATGTGGGTTTCACGCTGCCCAACGAACAAAAAGTAGATTACGGATGGGGTGCCGGAAAAGAACGTCCTGTCTATTTTGTAAGCCCTAAACCACAGGGTTTATTTACACACAAAAACCGAAGCAGAGGTATGGCTTCCACTTTGGGGAAATATGCCTCCTCCTTCTCACTGGGTGCTAAAATGCTGGCTGCCTATTATCCTGAATTTTCGGTGATGTTACAACAGAAAGCGGCAGATGCCTACCGGAAAGGGGCGGAGAACCCGGGTGTCTCACAGACCGCACCCGGCGGGGCACCCTACTTTTACGAAGAGGATAACTGGGCGGATGATATGCAGCTGGCAGCTGCGGAGATGTACCACACCTCCGGTGAGGGAGCATACCTGAAACAAGCTGTGGACTACGGGCGACTGGAGCCGGTGACACCCTGGATGGGTGCCGACTCGGCACGCCATTACCAGTGGTACCCTTTTGTGAACCTCGGAAACTACCATCTGGCGGTGCAGCACGACGACCTCCGTGCGCAGAAGGAGTTTATCCGCAATATGCGGAGCGGCCTGCAGCGCGTGAAGGAGAGGGCAGGGGAGAATGCTTTCATGCACGGGATACCCTTTATCTGGTGTTCCAATAACCTGACGGTGGGCTTTATCACACAATGCCGTCTCTACCATGAGATCACCGGCGATGATGCTTTCCTGGAGATTGAGACAGCCATGCGTGACTGGCTCCTGGGGTGCAATCCCTGGGGCACCTCCATGATCGTGGGATACCCCTCCCACGGCGATACGCCGGATGATCCCCATTCCGCCTTCACCCACCTGCATCAGATACCTGTCACCGGCGGTATCGTGGATGGTCCCATCTACCACTCCATCTTCAGCAGCCTGATAGGGATCTACCTGGCCGGGGAGGATGAGTATGCCCCCTTCCAGTCAGGCTACGTGGTGTATCACGACGATTATGCCGATTACTCCACCAATGAACCCACCATGGATGGTACAGCCTCGCTCACCTACTATCTCGGTTATCTGACATCCCAAGCAGGTCATTCCACCATTGTGGAGGGTGGAATCGTACGGGGCGACAGCACCAGAAAACAGCTCTCGCTGGTCTTCACCGGACATGCATATGCCGATGGTGCTGAGGTGATCATGAAAGTGCTGAAGAAGTACGATGTGAAGGCCTCCTTTTTCCTTACAGGCGATTTTTACAGGAAGTTCCCCACCATCACCCGTGGTTTGCAGAAAGAGGGTCACTACCTTGGGCCCCATTCCGACAGGCATCTGCTCTATGCCGACTGGCAGAGGCGCGATTCCACGCTGGTTACTCGGATAGCCTTTGAGAAAGACCTCAGGGATAACTACCTTGCGATGGAGAAAGCAGGAGTGAGAACAGACACGCCACAATATTTTATGCCACCCTATGAGTGGTACAACAGTGAGATCAGCGGCTGGGCCGGGGCGATGGGGGTAAAGCTGGTGAACTTCTCACCGGGAACAACCTCCAACGCCGACTATACCACACCGGAGATGAGGAATTATCTCTCTTCGGAGACCATCTATCGCAATATCATCGCTTATGAAGAGCGTGAGGGCCTGAATGGTTTCCTGCTGCTGATGCATATAGGGACGGATCCCGGACGAACGGATAAACTATACAACCGGCTGGATGAGCTGATCAAAGAGTTGCAAAGAAGAGGATATAAGTTCTCTGGAATAGATGAGTTGTTAAAATAGTGGTTTGGCTGAAAGTATAAGGTGTTCCATCGATTTTTTGCTATTTTTGTAAAAAACAAAAGCCATTGATCGTATGAAAAGAGCATTTGCCTTCACGAATTATTTAAAAATGAACCTCCTGTTGCTCACGCTCCTGCTGCTTGTATCTCCCTCATTAGCACAGACAGCATTGCAGCGTTTCGTCACTCATCCCGCGCTGAAGCATGCTTCGGTGGGCATCTCGGTGACTGATCTGGAGACAGGCAGGAGTATCGTGTCGCACAACGGAGAGCAATCGCTCACACCCGCATCTGTATTAAAACTGATTACAACAGCTACAGCTGTTGAAACACTGGGTGAAAATTTTCGCTACAAAACAGATATTGGGCTCGATGCCGGGAATCCTTCTCGCATACTGGTGATCGGATCAGGCGATCCCACCCTGGGTAGTGAAGCTTTTAATGATGACCTCCACACTTTTTTTATCACTGTGGCAGACGCCCTCAGGAAAACAGTTCCCGGCAACAGGGAATATACGCTTTATGTGGTGGATAACCTGTTTGGTTACGATGGGATTTCGCCGGAGTGGACCTGGATTGATATGGGGAACTACTACGCTGCGGGTGCCTACGGCATCAGCATTTTTGATAACAGTTATAAGCTCTTTTTCAATACGACTGATTTGAACAGCTGTCCGAAAATTCTACGTACTGAGCCGGAGATTAAAAATCTTACATTTCAAAATGCAGTTACCCTGAACAGCACTGGACGCGATAACGGTTATATCTACGGAATACCTTTTTCCAACGAGAGAGCTGTCAGAGGGAATATTCCTTCAGGAAGAAAGGAGTTCAGCATTAAAGGGGATATACCTGACCCGGGAATGTTGCTGGGCAAGACACTGGCCGGCTATCTCACCCGCGCCGGATTGAACATAGGTAATGTGGAAACAGCAAGGATGGATTATCTTAAAGCAAATTGTATCTCAGAAAGAAAAGATCAAAACAGGATTGAAAAGGTGCTTTGTACATTTGTTTCACGCCCTTTGAAAGAGATTATCCAAGAGGTGAATGTAGAGAGTAACAACCACTATGCAGAACATCTTATTCGTACCATCGGGAGAAAGAGCAGGAGTGATATATATGACGATGCGCTGGAGGCTGGTGTGACCTATGTGAAGGATTTCTGGACCAGCAAAGGTCTTGCGGCCACATCGCTGCAGATGCATGACGGCAGTGGCCTGGCTCCTCAGAATAGCGTAAGCCCACAGTTTCTGACCGATCTGCTGGTTTATATGTATGGCAGGAGTGAAGAGTCGTCTGTGTTTTTCAATTCGTTGCCGAGAGCCGGGCAGGAGGGAACACTCAGATCCTTCCTGAGAGATACGAGACTGAGCGGCAGAATAGCAGCCAAGAGCGGCAGCATTGGTGGGGTGCAGTGTTATTCCGGCTATCTGATCGACGGGAGAAAAAAATATGCATTCACCGTGATGGTGAACAAGTTCAATGGCACACGTCCACAGGTAAGAGAGGCTATAGAACAGTTTCTACTGGGTTTGTAATCTGACACCTACTAAATAATGAAAGAGCCTGCTCCATTTGCAGGCTCTTTCATTATTTAGTCTACGATAGCAACCAGTTCGATCTCAAAAACAAGAGTGGAATAACCCTGTATACTGTTGTTCCCCGATTCACCATACCCGAGCTTCCAGGGGATCCAAACCTCCCATTTGTCACCCACCTGCATATGTTGTAATGCTGTTGAAAAGCCATCTACAACACCATTCACTGCAAATGTTCGGGCAATATTATTATTGTTCGTGGTATCAAAGATTACCTTATTGTATATGATATTACCTTTCTCATCGGTATAGTTGTCCTCTTTTGACCAGATATTTTTATACCATCCGGTGTAGAGCACCTTCACCTGATCGGTAAAAAAAGGTGATGCACCCTCTCCCGATACAATCTCTTTGTACATGATAAATCCGTTACCGGATTGGGAATTTATTCTTGTATATGCTGTGTTGGCAGCTATCGCCGCGAACTGAGCCTCGTTGTCCAGCTTCCACTTGTCATCGAAAGTCTCTGTCTCGTCGCATGACGAAAAAAAGATGACGGCACTCATCATAAGGAATATGGATAGGTTTAATCTCTTCATTTTATTTTGATATTTGTTTTAGCAGATGTTTCATATCGGTCTTCTCCGAGATGGTTTGTTGTAATGCATCGATCGAGACTCTTTCCTGTTCCATCGTGTCACGGTAACGGATGGTGACGGTGTTATCCTCCAGTGTCTGATGATCGATGGTCGCGCAGAAAGGGGTGCCGATGGCATCCTGACGCCTGTAACGCTTGCCGATGCTGTCTTTCTCATCGTACTGACAGGAGAAGCTGAACTTGAGCTCATCCATGATCGCACGTGCTTTCTCAGGCAGTCCGTCCTTCTTCACCAGCGGCAGGATGGCCAGCTTCACAGGCGCGAGGGCCGGGGGCAGATTCAATAACACGCGTGTCTCACCACCTTCGAGGGTCTCCTCACGATAGGAAGCAGCAAGGACAGAGAGAAACATGCGGTCCAGACCGATGGAGGTCTCCACCACGAACGGCACGTATGATTTGTTGAGCTCCGGATCGAAGTATTGCAGTTTCTTGCCGGAGAATTTCTCATGCTGGCTCAGGTCGAAGTCGGTACGTGAGTGAATACCTTCCACCTCCTTGAAGCCGAAGGGCATCTCATACTCAATGTCTGTCGCTGCATTGGCATAGTGCGCCAGCTTGTCGTGATCGTGAAAACGATATTTGTGCGCACCAAAACCAAGTGTCTGGTGCCATCTCATACGAATTGCCTTCCAGTGTTCGAACCACTTCAGCTCTTCTCCCGGCGCGACGAAGAACTGCATCTCCATCTGCTCGAACTCACGCATGCGGAAGATGAACTGGCGCGCCACGATCTCATTGCGGAACGCCTTGCCTATCTGAGCGATGCCGAAGGGGATTTTCATTCTCCCTGTCTTCTGCACGTTGAGGAAGTTGACGAAGATTCCTTGTGCTGTCTCGGGACGAAGATAGATCTTCATGGCTCCGTCGGAGGTTGATCCCATCTCGGTGGAGAACATCAGGTTGAACTGACGCACCTCCGTCCAGTTGCGGGTGCCGCTGATGGGACAGACGATCTCACAATCGACAATGATCTGCCTCAGCTCTTCCAGGTTCTCGTCGTTGAGTGCTTTCGCAAAACGTGTGTGAACCTCGTCCCTTTTCTGTTGGTACTCCAGCACACGAGGGTTGGTCTCGCGGTACATCTTCTCGTCGAAGGTCTCCCCGAAACGTTTGGCCGCCTTCTGCACCTCTTTCTCTATCTTATCGTCCTGTTTAGCCAGATAATCCTCGATAAGCACATCAGCACGGTAACGTTTTTTGCTCTCCTTGTTGTCGATGAGCGGATCGTTGAAGGCATCCACATGCCCTGATGCTTTCCATATGGTAGGGTGCATGAAGATGGCGGAGTCGATACCCACCACGTTCTCATTCAGCAACACCATGCTGTCCCACCAATATTTCTTGATATTATTCTTGAGCTCCACACCCATCTGACCGTAATCGTAGACAGCTCCCAGGCCATCATAGATCTCACTCGACGGGAATACATACCCATACTCTTTGCAATGCGATACCAGTTTTTTAAAAACCTCTTCCTGTTGTGCCATAATTAAAATATGCATGTTTCAGCTTGTCTCAATACAGTGTCAAACATGCTTTCAATGCTGATTTTTTTCTGTTCATTTATTTCAACCTGCAAAGTAAACGGTTTTTTTCGAAATTCTGTCAACAGGAATGCTTAAAGATAAATAATGATGGCCATTTTAGCGGAGCCTTTACAGAAAAGTTGTACTTTTGCATCTGTATCATATAAGACATCTTCAAAAAACCAGAGCAACAGTATGGCAGGTGGCATGAGAACGTTGGCAAAGGAGACCTTCTTCTACGGCATGGGAAGTGTGCTTCCGAAGCTCCTGAGCTGGTTCCTCTCCCTCTACTGGGCATTCGCACTGCCAAAGATCTCTGATATCGGGGTGCTGACCAACTTTTATGCATGGGTGGCGCTGCTTCAGGTGATCCTCACTTACGGCATGGAAACAGGTTTCTTCCGTTATGCCAATAAAGAGTCCGATCCTGTGAGGGTGTTCTCCACCACCTTTATCAGTATTGCCTCCACTACCTTACTTTTCTTCATCGCAGCCATGTTTTTTCTCAAGCCGGTGGCTTTTGCACTGGGCGGCGTTGAGATGAAACCGCACTATCTGGCGCTGCTGGTGATGATCCTATGCCTCGATGTGTTAGGAGCAATCCCCTTTGCCAACCTCAGGTTTAAGAAACGACCCGTGCGTTTCGCGCTGATCAAGATGGCGAATGTGGTCCTTACTATCCTCTTCAATCTGTTCTTCTTTCTGGCATGTCCCTGGCTTCAGACAAAATTCCCCGGTAGCTTTGCCTGGTTTGATATCAGCAAGGGAGTGGATTATATTCTTATATCCAATCTTGCTGCATCCATCATTCAGTTGCTGATGGTCTCACCGGAGCTGAGGGTCCGTTTTACGTTCGACAAGGTATTGCTACGAAAGATACTGAGATACTCATTCCCCATCCTTATCCTTGGCATCGCAGGTATCCTTAACCAGACCGTGGACAAGATCGTCTTCCCATGGATTTATCCCGACAAAGCAAATGCTTTTACTGAGCTGGGTATCTACGGTCAGAACTTCAAGATCGCCATCATCATGGTGATGTTCACGCAGGCGTTCCGTTACGCCTTCGAGCCGTTTATCTTCGCGAGGAACAGGGATGCTGCCGATGACCGCCAGTCGTTCAGCGATGCCACCAAATATTTTATCATCTTCGGGTTGCTCATCTTCCTGCTGACCGTTGGTTACATTGACCTGATCAAATACCTGATACCCGTGAAGTATCATGTGGGACTGAAAGTGGTGCCCATTGTCCTCCTGGGTGAGCTTTTCTTTGGTATCTACTTCAATCTGTCGCTATGGTACAAGCTCACCGATCAGACAAAATGGGGTGCTTACATGTCCCTGTTCGGTTTCATCATCACCATTGCGATCAATATTCTGTTTATTCCTCACTTTAGTTATATGGCCTGCGCCTGGGCATCTTTTATCGCGAATATGGTGATGATGCTGATCTCCTATTACCTGGGACAAAAAAACTACCCCATCCCCTACAATCTCAAATCGGCCGGGTTCTTCTTTTTGTTGTCGATGATCCTCTTTGCAGGAATCAGATTAACCTATATGAACGTAGGCAATATCTGGCTTCGTTTGGGGATTAACAGCCTGTTTATCGCCATATACCTCTTTGTTGTTTTGAAAAAGGAGTTATCTTTGCACAGCTTACCGCTCATAGGAAAATATTTTAATAAGCAATAAGCAATAAGCAGTAAGCTGAATATTGAAAGCTGAATACTGAACATCAAATATTTAACATCACTATATGAAAAAATTAATTTTATCGCTGGCAATATTTTTTGTGGCGATTTTCGCGAGAGGCGATGAAGGAATGTGGCTTCTGAAAGAGCTTAACAGGGAGAGTGCAGCCCGTATGCAGGAGCTGGGATTTACCTTTCCTGTGAACAAACTGTACAACGAGAAAAATCCGTCGCTGAAAGATGCGGTGGTGATTTTCGGAGGAGGATGTACCGGTGTCGTCGTTTCTGACAAGGGATTGGTGTTTACCAACCACCATTGCGGTTATGGTGCCATTCAGAAGCTGAGTGCTGTGGAGCATGATTACCTGAAGGATGGTTTCGCTGCAAAAAACTATGGCGATGAACTTTATGCCGATGGGTTGACGGTTTCGTTCCTGAGGTCGATGGAGGATGTGACCGATCAGATTGCACCAAAAGTACCACTGGTGCTTAGCGAGATACAACGTGAGCTGGCGATCGACTCTATCTCCGACGAGTTGATTAAAAAATATGAAGATGATCGTTTCACCACCGCGAGGGTGGTACCTTTCTACGCCCGCAACAGATATTATGTGGTACTCTATGACGTCTTTCGTGACGTGCGGCTTGTGGTTGCACCTCCCTCCTCGGTGGGTAAGTTTGGTGGTGATACCGACAACTGGATGTGGCCCCGCCATACGGGTGATTTCTCCTCATTCCGTGTCTATGCCGGCAAGGATAACAAACCGGCCAGCTACAGCCAGAACAATCAGCCCTACAAACCCAGATATGTGGTTCCGGTATCACTGGAAGGGGTTACGGAAGGTGATTACTCCATGACCGTGGGTTACCCGGGCAGCACGCAGCGCTACATCTCCTCCTGGGGTATTCGTCAGAGGATGGAGGCAGAGAACAAACCACGTATAGAGGTACGCGGTGCCAAGCAGGCGATCTGGTGGGATGCCATGACGCAAAATGACACCATTCGCATCAAATATGCAAGCAAGTTTGCCGGGAGCTCCAACTACTGGAAGAACTCCATGGGGATGAATGAGGCACTCACCAACCTGGGTGTACTGGCAAAGAAAGAGGAGCTGGAAGGACGTTTGAACAGATGGATCAACAGCAGCCCTGACAATAAGGCTAAGTATGACAGTACGCTTGTCATGCTGAGAGATACCTACACCGGGTCTGATGAATTGTCGCTATATACCACCTATTTCCTGGAGACGTTCAATAACGGTATCGAGTTGATCCGTTTTGCCAATACGATCCTGCGCTTTGACACTGATGGTACGGAAGAGGACAAACAGGCTTTTATCAATGACCGCCTGATAGAGTCGTACAAGAACTACGAGCCAACACTGGACAGGAAGGTGTTGCCGGTGTTGATGAAGCTCTATGCCGAGCAAGTGCCAGCACAATACCATCCCGACATCTACAGTAAGATCAATGATGAGTTTGGTGGAGATTATGAGAAATATGCCGACTGGTTATTTACAAATAGTAAGTTTACTTCACTCGATTCGCTGATAGCGTTATTGAAAAACGCCGACACACAGCTGTTGACGAAGGACCCGGCAATGGAGCTGGCACTCTCTACCACCGATATGGGGTATGAACTGTCGGAACAGATGATGTCTTCCTATGAGCATATCCTCCGCGGTGAACGTGAGCTGATGGCTGCCCTGATGGAGATGGATGCGGACAAAACTTTCTACCCTGACGCTAACTTCACGCAACGGATGAGTTATGGAACGGTAGAAGGTTACTGGCCGCGTGATGCTGTCTGGTACAATTATTATACCACCTCAAAGGGTATCATGGAGAAACAAAAGCCGGGTGATCCCGAGTTCAATGTGCAGGACTATATCCTTAATGAGATCCGATCAAACGATTTCGGACCTTATGCCGATAAGAATGGTGCATTACGCGTCAACTTTCTTTCGAACAACGACATCACCGGAGGTAACTCAGGCAGTCCCGTATTCAATGGGAAGGCAGAACTGATTGGCCTTGCTTTTGATGGCAACTGGGAGTCGTTGAGCGGTGATATCCTCTTTGAGCCGGAGATGCAGCGTATGATCAGCGTAGACATTCGTTACGTGTTATATACGATCGACAAGGTGATGAAGGCATCACACATTGTGGAAGAGGTTAAAGTGGTCAAATAAGCAGTTAAACAATAATAAATAGTTAGCCCCTCAACATTTAACTTGAGGGGCTATTTTTTTGTGTATTATTATGGTTTTGTTATTGTTCTCTCATATTTCTCATACTTTGGAGGCATGGGAACATAACTCTCATCATCCCACAAATTGCTGGTAATCATCAGGTCGGCGCTATATCGGTTGCAGGCAATGGGCACATTGTGTACCCGGCACTGCCGCAGCAACATCATGATATCTGCCTCATGGGGTTGCGCATTCAGGTCGTCGATAAGAAAGACTGCCAGATCAATCTCTTTGCGTACCACCATGGCTGCAATTTCTGCATCACCTCCCATGGGGCCGGAATTCATTCTGGTGATTTCAGGATATACTCCCTCACCCTGAAGGGCTTCCTGTACCAAACCCCCGGTAGTACCTGTACATACAAGATGATGTACAGAGAGAAAATCGGAGTTGAAGATCACCCATTCAACCATATCTGCTTTGCGGTGGTCATGTGCAACCAGCGCTATTGTTAGTTTTCTTCTCATAATTATTATTGTAATAAGCTATAAGTAAGAAGTAATAAGCGGATGTCAAAATTATATCATCCCTCTGAACTCATTTACTTTTTACTCTTTAATTCTAAATTGGTTAATTCTTAATTGTTTATATCCCCAGCTCCTGACGGATGTCGTTGATTCTGTCATTGACCTCATTCTCAGTCCGGGTCAGATCTTCACGTGACTTTACTGATCCCCTCACTTCAATGTAGAATTTAATCTTAGGTTCCGTTCCGGAAGGACGAACAGATAGTTTTGTACCCTCTTCAGTGAAATATTGTAATACGTTTGATGTAGTGGGCATCTCAATTGCTATATGTTCGTTATGCACGTAATCCACAGCTTCCAGTTTCGCAAAATCTTTTGTGAATGTAACAGGTGAACCACCCAGTGATTTCATCGGATTATTACGGAAATTTTTCATCATCGCCTCAATCTCGTCAGCTCCCTCCTTACCTTTACGAACGAGAGAGATACCCACCTCTTTTGAATAACCATATTCCAGGTAGATGTCCTGCAGAAGCTGATACATCGTCTTTCCCCTGTCTTTTGCCCAGGCAGCAATCTCTGCAAAAAGCGTACATGCCGATACGGCATCTTTGTCACGAACAAAATCGCCGGCTAGAAAGCCGTAGCTCTCTTCACCGCCACCAATATACTTTTTCACACCTTCGTTTTTACGGATGATGTCCGCGATCCATTTGAACCCGGTATAACAATCGAATATCTCAATCCCATTTTTGGTGGCAATATCTTTCACCAACTCAGTGGTGACAATGGTTTTCACCACATATTCCTTTCCGGTAAGCAGTCCCAGCTCAGCTCGTTTGGTCATCAGGTAATAGAGATAGATCAGCATCGTCTGATTACCATTCACCAGCATGAAGTTGCCATCATCATCACGAATGGCCGTACCTATACGGTCACCATCGGGGTCAGTTGCCATCACCAGTTCAGCACCTGTCTCTTCAGCCTTTTTGATGGCCATGTCGAGTGCCGCCGGCTCCTCCGGATTGGGTGAGATAACAGTTGGGAAATCTCCGCTGATCACATCCTGTTCCGGGACACGGATGATGTTGGTGAAGCCCACTGCTTTCAGCGCATCAGGAACCAATGTGATGCTGGCGCCATGGATAGGGGTGAACACCATTTTAATGTCATGATGACGTTCAATGGCTTCGGGTGAGAGGATAAGCTTCTTAACCTCTTCAATAAAAGCCCTGTCCATATCTTTTCCGATGATCTCAATCAAACGCTTATTCCCCTCGAAACGTATATCGTCGACAGAGGAGATGCGGTTTACTTCCGCGATGATATTTTTGTCGTGAGGTCCCAATACCTGAGCACCATCATTCCAGTATGCTTTATAGCCGTTGTATTCTTTAGGGTTATGAGATGCAGTGATCATGATACCGCTCTGACATCCCAGTTTTCTGATTGCATACGATACTTCAGGGGTAGGGCGAAGGTGCTCGAAAAGATAAACCTTGATGCCGTTGGCGCTAAAAATGTCGGCAGATATCTCCGCAAATTTACGGCTGTTGTTACGGCAATCATGACCGATCACCACCTTTATTTCATCCAGGCCGGCAAACTCTTCCTTGAGGTAATTCGATAGTCCCTGTGTTGCTGAGCCGACAGTGTAGATATTCATTCTATTGCTTCCGGCACCCATGATGCCCCGCAGACCACCTGTTCCGAACTCCAGATCCTTATAGAAAGCATCGATAAGTTTCGATTTATCATCGTTGTCGAGCATACGCTGCACTTCATCCTTTGTTTCTGCGTCGTAGTTACCTTTAAGCCATGACAGTGCTCTGTCGGTGACTTGCGCCAATAATGTTTCTTCTTGCATACTGATATACTGTTATTTTATCTGTTATTCCACTGATTGTACTTTGTATTTGTCACCTGTCTGGTCGACAATCTTTTTGTAATATTCATTTGAATATCCCGGTCGGGTAGGGAATGCGGGCAAACCATGCGGGTTACGTTTGAACTGACCGTTCTCCTCTTTCTTGACAACCCCATCGATATATTTCACCATGAGATACTCACCCAGCTTTTTCCATTCTGCTACCCCTTCTTTCACCAGGTTGTTGGTGTATTGTGTGAGATAATGAATGGCTTCGGGTTGAGATCTCTCATACAATTCTGCAGCTTTTTTCTCAATTTCGGGTTGAGATGCTTCAAACTGTACTTCAAGCCTTGACTGCACATTTTTCATATCTATGCTCATATCACTGTAACGGGTATAAACCATGTTAGAGACCCAGTTGTGAATCCAGAAAGCGGAAGTCCATGAGAAATTCAGCAGATCACCATTGCCCGGCGCCATCTCGTGAGGTACCACAGCATGACCGCTATAGAATGGATAATAAACCGTTTGAGCGGCATCATCTATTCCAAACCAGAGAATCCCGCCGATGGCATCGGGCAGCCATGATCGCATCTGTGCGACAAAGGAGAAGCCTGTCTGTTGCGTGGCTATGGGTCGTTCGTTGCAGTATTCAACCGAATCCACTTCGAAGGTGAGAGGTGACCAGCGATAAGGTGAATTGAAAGGACCTGCACCCACATCAAAGCGCCAGTCCAGCTCGGTACCTTCATAATGATCACGCATCATCTGCTGAATGTCCTGGGCGCTCAGTTTTTTGTCCGGTTTGATGTAGAGCGGCATCGGGTCGGTTGTTTTACCCTGGGCATAGGTGATATACTCACCCATCTCCTTGTTCACCCTGTTGAAGAAAGACCATACACGTGCTTCGCAAAAACGAAGTGCCCCAAAATCGATAGGGGCATAAGCCTGAGCAAAGCTGAAATCGGCATCTTCACCTGTGAAGTAACCCTTCCCGCGTGCGAAAGAGATTACGTCGGGAGAATAAAGACAATTTTCGGGATCATTGAGCGGGAACTGTTGTATGCGTGCCTGGTTGGCATGTGCTGCCACACAGTCGTCAGGTATACGTACAGCTACCCACACGGCGCCCTTGTTACCAACACCCTTGCCTATCATCTCCATGATCCATACCTCATTGGGATCGGCAATAGAGAACGATTCGCCGGAACTGTAATAACCATGTTCTTTCACCAGACCGGTCATGATGGTGATCGCTTCACGTGCATTTTTTGCCCGTTGAAGCGTAATATATATAAGGCTGCCATAATCCATGATTCCGGTTGAATCGGTCAGCTCACTGCGCCCTCCAAAGGTGGTTTCACCGATGGCAAGCTGATGTTCATTCATATTCCCTATCACATTGTATGTCTGAATCGCCTGTGGAATATCGCCCAGATATTTCCCTGTATCCCATTCATAGACCTTGAGCAGCTCTCCCGGCCTGTATTGCTTAGCCGGCCAGTGGTATAGCTCTCCATAAAGTCCATATGAATCAGCAGCATAGGAAATGAGCGTTGATCCATCAGCGGATGCATTTTTTCCTACCAATAAATTTGTACAGGGATAAGCAAAGGAGTTGGCCAGAATCACCATAATTGAGGTCAAAAAAAGTTTCTTCATAAATATAAAATGTAAACAATTAATAAGAATCAGACAAATCAGTGTAAAGGTACTTTTTTTTGTTTAATCTGCACAAAGAGTGGTCCGGATATTTTCATGCGATTTTTTTACTATTCTCTTTAAAGCAGTCATGCGAAATTCTATCTAAACGAAAGCGAAGGACAAGTCCGGGTGAAGAATATCTGTCCGTTAAAGGGTAAGCTGTCAGTAACCACATGCATCTGTGTGAATGATTCTCAGTCGTGTTTCATTTATTTCTCTGAAATGGGTCGCATAAATGAAAAATATAACCTATTTTTGTAACACGAATCACAATCTTTCGTACGATCTGAGATGAAACATATAGTGAAAATATTACAATCAAAGAGAATACTGGGGTTCACCTCCTATCAGATTGTCATACTCCTTTTTTTGATTGTGATGTTGTTTTTTTTAAGTGACAGCAGTATCACAAAAAGAATTAAGTTTGATACTCAGATTAAAGACCTTGAATCACAAATTGAATTTTACCATCAACAGACAGAGACGGATAAGCAGAAATTGAATGAACTCCAATCCAACAATGATGATCTTGAAAAATTTGCCCGTGAGAATTATCTGATGAAAAAAGAGAACGAAGATGTTTTTATCATTGAATAACAAAAATTGTGGTCAGTTTATTATGACTTATTGGAACTCTTTTAATTACGGAAAGTCAAAAAAAATTAATATATTTGTATGATTGATTCCCGGTTGCATACCGGTTTTTGGATTTTGTTTGACATTTTCCAATAAAAATGTGAACACAAGATGCATAACACAAAGAATATTTTACTTCAAATTTCCGGTATTTTAATATTGTTATCGGCTCTTCTGTATCTGTTTATTCCGGTTGTGGCACCATGGATAATGGCATTTGCCGTGGCACTGTTCTCTGTGATTACGGTTACTACTCCTTACCCGGGTAAGAGCATTCGTGGAAAAAGACTCTTTAATTTTCAGGTTTTTTCCTGTCTGTTTATGATAGTAGCTACCTATCTGATGTTCAGATCACGAAATGAATGGGTGTTGATAATGGTTGTCGGAGCTGTTCTTCAGTTGTATGCATCAATTGTGATTCCTAAAGAATTGAAAAATGAAAAGAACAGAGAATTATAATAATGTACACGGTACAGCATTGAATTCTTTTATAACAATATGAACAGAAGTATACTCGTTGTAGATGATAGTTTAACCGTTTGTTTGATGTTGAAATCCTGGTTGGTTAAAAGGGATTTCAATGTTGAAATTGCAACAAATGTCAACATTGCCAAACAGATGGTGAAGGATCAACCATTCGATTTAATCCTATCCGACATAAAGATGCCCGATATAGATGGGTTTTCATTTTTATCGTGGGTGAAAAAGTTTGATGCGGAAATACTTGTCATAATGATGACCGGTTTTGCTGATATTGAGTCAGCTGTAGCTTCCATGAAATCGGGTGCAGCTGATTTTATCTCAAAGCCGATTGAGCCGGAACAGCTTTTCAAAAAGATTGAGGAAGCCTTTCAAATCCAGAAGAACAGTCAAAAAAGAAACATGTTTTGCAATGAGTTCATTATGCCTCCTGGTGAGGAGTATTCAAAACTGTTGATTCAACTTGAGATCTTTGCCGAAAACAAAGCCCATCTGCTAATTATCGGAGATAGAGGCACAGGGAAGAATTCCATTGTTAAATATTTGCACGAGAAAGGATTTCACATCTGTAAGCCGCTTGTTATTGTTGATGTAGACGATGCGTTTCATAAATTAAACAGCAGGTATCTGGTAGATAGCTCTCATAATGCAGCGTCGTTGTTGATGAAGAAATTCAGAGAGGCCAAGGGAGGCATGTTGAGTATTCGAAATGCAGATCAACTGGATATCAATCTCCAGGATGAATTGTTGAAAATGCTCACCAAACAAAATAGAGACGATGACTTTACACAAGTAATTCTGAGCACCGAGAAAAAAGTGGCTGAGTTACAAAAGATACTCATACCCAAGCTTTTTCATTTACTTGAAAAGGATTGTGTGGTTCTCCCCACATTGAAAGGTGAGAAGCAAGTGATTGAAGCATTTATCTCCTATTTCCTTCGATTTGCCAATTTCACCTTAGATAAGGATATAGAAAGCATAGATTCAAAACTGCAGGAGCATCTGATTAATTATACATGGCCCGGAAATATCCAGGAACTGAAAAACATGATTATGAAAGCAGCGTTGCTTACTGATGAAAAACAAATATCCTCAAGGATCATACCTGAACTTTTCGGCAGGAAAGACACCAAAAAAGAGAATCGTTCCGTATCAGTAAATCCACTTCATAAACTACGGAAAGAAAATTACGAGAAAGAAAAAATTCTGGAAGCACTGGAGCTGGCCCGGGGGAATAAAACGATGGCTGCATCCATATTAAACATAGACCGAAAAACATTATACAATAAAATGAAACTGTATAACGTGATGATATAAAACTGTTTGATCATTCTGCTGATATGGAAAAAAAAAGATCTTCAAGGATAAAATTGATCGTTATTGCAGGTTATTTACTGGTGTTGACTGTTCTGGTCATCGGGCTCTTTTCACTTTATCGTAATCTGGTGGTCTTTTCCAATAACAGAATTAAGAATGAAGATCTGACCGAACTTTTACTCGTCGGAAACACACTTTCCAAACTCTACGAAATAGAAAGTGATCAAAACCTCTTCACAGCTGAAAGTGCACAGCAATACTTTCTCAAATTCGATTCTATCGTCCCGGAGATTAATGCACATCTTGTTTCTTTACAGCAGCTGACCGTTGATACCTCCAGGATTGCAAAACTTGATACGATTCAATTCTTGTTAGTGGATAAGAGGGAGAACCTGATGATTGTAGCTACACTGCTCGATTCTATCCGTCAGGCACCTGAAATAACCCGACAGCTGGAGAGTAGCTACGTTCCCCGAGGACTGAACAGGGAGATCTCCGATTATCTTATAAGTAAAGATTTTAACACCCCTGACATAAACCGGAGTGATACAAGTGTTGTACTGGGAGAACGCAGGGGTTTTCTGGATCGTGTACGCAATGTTTTTGTTGCCTCGCAGGATTCAACTATTGTAATTGAAAGCAAGTCGATCCTGGCAGAAAAAGATTTCAGGCTTGTTGTCGATACCATCATCAATAAGGTTCGCTACTCTGAAAGATTGAATCTAGAGCGTCAGAAGCAATTTCAACTCGCTTTTATTCAGCGACAGGGTGAAATGAGTCATACAAACCGCATGCTTACAGCCCGGATTGATGATTTGCTGAAAGGTATTGAGCAGGAGGAGTTGAGAAAGTCGCTTCAGCTTCTCACCGATAAAGAGCGTGCGCTCTCCGGTTCACAACGTACAATGCTTCTTGTTTCCTCCCTGGCTCTGTTAATTGCAATAATATTCGGTATACTCTTTCTGATAGATATCAATAAAAGCCAGCGTTACAGAAGGCAGCTGGAGGCATCGAACAAAAGGATCTCAGATTTACTTGCATCGCGTGAGAAGCTGATGCTGACTATCTCGCATGATATCAAAGCTCCCATGAGCTCTATTCTTGGCTATATCGAACTGATGGAAGACGGGGTGGAGCAGGAGAAAGGAGATCTCTATCTGGGTAGTATGAAGCATTCGGGCGAGCATGTCCTGCGACTTGTTTCTACGCTGCTCGATTACCATAAAATTGATTCCGGGAAGTGGCAGCTGAATGAAATAAATTTCAATGTGAACCACCTCGTGAGCGAAACGGTATCGAGTTTCAAGCCGCTGGCGCTTCAAAAAGGACTTTCATTTATTGACGATAGCAGCCTCCCGCCGGAGTGGGCGGGCTATGGTGATCCTTATGTGATCAGACAGATATTGAGCAATATTATATCCAATGCGATAAAATACACTGCTAAAGGGGAGGTTAAGATAACAGCAAGAGCGGAAACAGCGGTTGACGGCAACCGGTTGATTTTTTCTGTCTCTGACACAGGAACAGGGATAGCCACTGCGGACCAGCAGGATATTTTCCGTGAATTTCATCGTTTGGATCCTGATCCTGACGTTGATGCACCTTCAGAGGGTACGGGGCTGGGACTGGCGATCACAAAAAGGTTCACTGATCAGCTGGAGGGAGTGATCCATTTGCATTCTGAAAAGGAGAAAGGGTCTGAATTTATTGTTGAGTTACCGATAAAGCCTCCAACAGGTGTGGATAAATACTTATCCGGTATTTCTATTGATGAATCAACACTGGAGAATGTTTCTGTTTTAGTGGTGGATGATGAACCTACGCAATTGTTGATGACTTCAGAGATGCTTGTCAAAGAGAAAATGAAATGTGTCACTGAAACAAATCCCGACAAGGTATTCACCCATTTAAATGAGGATATGTTTGATATCATCTTTGTTGATATTAAGATGCCGCGCCTGAATGGAGTTGATCTTGTAAGAAAATTGCGGAGTGACTATCCGAAAGGAACGATTCCCATTATCGCACTTTCTGCCAGATCGGATATCTCCAGATCAGATCTCCAGTCGATAGGTTTCACCGATTTTCTCACCAAACCATTTACCTCTCAACAGTTATATACAATCATTTATCACTATGTGAAGAGTGATAAGAAAGAGGACCTCGATCAATCAGCTCAGTTTATTCAATCAGAGCTGCTGAATGAAGTCGATGTTGAAGGTGTTAGCGCACTGATCGACTTTGTCAAGGATGATCTCTCCTCTTCCTGCAATATATTACAATCATTTATCAAAGAAACAACGGAGCACATACATCTCTTAAATGTTGCATTCTCTTGCAAAGATTATGAGAGCATTGCTTCCATTGCACATAAAATACTGCCCCTCTATCGAATGATGCGAGAAAAGTGGTTAATTTCAATGTTGACACAACTGGAAAAAGAACAACCTTTGACAGTGATAGAAGAGACCAGACTGCTGGATATGTTAAAGAGAAGTGTTACTGATGCTATTACACTTTACAATGAGATAGCGCAGAATTGAGATGGCACGTAATTCCGAGATCGATAAGTATAAACGATACCTACTGCTTGAGAAAGGTCTATCGGCCAATACGATTGAAGCATATATGCGCGATCTGGAAAAACTGATCCTCTTCGCTGAAGCACATCAGCTCAACTCTTCAACCATTCAGCAAAGTGACCTGGAAGAGTTCCTCGCACAATTGCATGACAACGATATTTCACCTCGTTCCACCGCCCGCATCATTTCCGGGATCAAATCATTCTTTCGTTTCCTTTTGCTGGATCATTTCCGTGAGGATGACCCCACTGAATTGCTGGAAGCACCTACCATTGGATTAAAACTACCGGTTGTAATGACAATAGATGAGATTGATTCATTGCTGAATGTCATTGATCTCTCTACGCCTGAGGGAACACGCAATTATGCAATCATTGAAACACTCTATAGCTGCGGTTTACGGATCTCAGAGCTCATCAACCTTCGTTTTTCCGATCTTTTCCCCGAGGAGGGTTTTATACGCGTTGAAGGTAAGGGGAGTAAGCAACGGCTGGTTCCAATTTCCGGCACAGCTATACAAAAAATAAATAATTGGCTTCCATACCGTAATCAGATAACCATAAAAAAAGGAAGTGAAGATATTGTTTTTATCAGTTCGCGTGGAAAAGCGATCTCTCGTGTAACCGTTTTCTACTATATCAGACAATATGCCGAAGCGGTGGGACTGCAAAAGAAAATCAGTCCCCACGTGCTTCGTCATTCTTTTGCTACACACCTCCTGGAGAGAGGTGCCAACATACGTGTGATTCAGGAGATGCTGGGACATGAGAAGATTACCACCACCGAAATTTACACCCACATAGACCGAAATTTTCTCCGTCAGGAAATTATTGAACATCACCCTAGAAATAAAAATAAAAAGTGAAAAGTGAAAAATTAAAAGCTGACTGCAAAACGCTATGCTGATAGCTGAACGCTGAAAACTGTGGATAAAATTATTGGAAAAAGAGACATCGCTCCAAGATAATTTCATATATTTGTTCATTGATTTGTTCGTTAAGAAAAATGAAAAAAGGGGAAGCATGCAGAGTTTTTTACTCCGGCATGAAAAAATACGAACAACAGGAAAATAAAACATAATAAAAGGAGATATCATCATGAAATTTGTAGTATCAAGCGCCTCACTGTTGCATCACTTGCAGGCTATTAGCAGAGTTATCAACTCCAAAAATACGTTACCCATCCTGGATTGTTTTCTGTTGGACCTGAAGGGCAATATGCTTTCCCTGACTGCTGCCGACAGTGAAACGCGACTGGAGACCCTGGTAGAGGTGAATAGTGCAGAGGGTGAGGGAAGCCTTGCCATCAACGCAAAGAACCTGCTCGATCCGCTCCGCGAATTACCCGATCAGCCGCTTACGTTCGATATCAATGATGAAACACTTGAGGTGTTTATCTATTATCATAACGGGAAATATAATTTCGTGGGATTGAAGGGTGATGAGTATCCTGAACCAAAGGAACTGAAAGATTCGTTCATCACACTGAAAATTGAGGCTGAAACCCTTTTCTCAGGGATCAACAGGACCGTCTTTGCCACTGCGGATGATGAACTACGTCCCGTGATGAACGGAATCTATTTTGATATCACTGCCGATGATGTGACCTTTGTCGCTTCAGATGGACATAAGCTGGTACGTGTAACGACTACCGAAACCAAAGGTGAAGGACGGTCATCATTCATACTGCCCAAGAAACCTGCAAACCTGTTGAAATCACTCCTGCCAAAGGAGACAGGCACAGTAGAGATCAGGTTCGATGAAAACAATGCTTACATCACCATGTCAGACTATAAGATGGTGTGTCGTTTCGTGGAGGGACGTTATCCAAACTACAACTCTGTCATACCACAAAATAATCCGAACACTTTCATACTCGACCGTTTGACATTGCTAAATGCATTAAAACGTGTTGCTGTTTTTTCCAATCCTGCAAGCAGCCTGGTGAAACTACAACTGTCGGAAGATAAGATCGTGGTCTCGGCACAGGATATTGATTTCCTTACAGCAGCGGAAGAGATGATCCCCTGCACTTATGAGGGGAATGTGATGAACATAGGCTTTAAAGCTGCTTTCCTTATCGATATACTTAATAATATACCTTCTTCCGACGTGCGGATTGAACTTTCTGATCCTTCACGGGCCGGTCTTGTCCTTCCCGTGGAGAAGGAAGATAACGAAGATATGCTGACGCTGTTAATGCCGATGATGCTAAATGATTAATTAATCCGGAATGCAACTGAACCTTAAAAACCCACTGGTCTTCTTTGATCTGGAGACCACGGGTATAAACATCACACACGATCGTATTGTAGAGATATCTTTCCTGAAAGTACATCCCAACGGAAAAGAAGAGATCAAATCACGCCGCATCAACCCTGAGATGCCCATACCACCACAGTCTACTGCCATTCATGGCATCACTGATGAGGATGTGAAGGATTGCCCTACATTCAAGCAGGTGGCCCGATCACTGGCAGATCATCTGGAAGGATGTGACCTGGCGGGATTTAATTCCAGTCGTTTCGATGTGCCTATGCTGGCGGAGGAGTTTCTTCGTACCGGTGTGGATTTTGATATGAGCAAGCGTAAGTTTGTGGATGTGCAGATCATCTTTCATAAAAAGGAACAACGAACCCTCGAGGCAGCATACACTTTTTATTGTGACAAGAAGCTCGAGAATGCCCATTCTGCCGAAGCTGATGCCATCGCCACCTACGAAGTGCTGAAATCGCAGCTCGATCGTTATCCTGATCTAACCAACGATATAGAGATCTTGTCGAAAGATTATTCAAGTTTTAACAACAACGTCGATTTTGCGGGTAGAATCATCTTCAATGATAAGGGGATAGAGGTTTTTAATTTCGGTAAACACAGGGGTAAGCCGGTTTCGGAAATTTTTAAAAAAGAACCCAGTTATTACTCCTGGATGATGGACGGTGATTTTCCACTGAATACCAAACAGGTGCTCACACAAATACGATTAAGAGATTTAAACGGATAACCCCTGATTGCATGCCCCGTTATTTCATCACCCTTTCATACAACGGTAAGAATTATGTTGGATGGCAGGTTCAGCCCAATGGTTTAAGTGTACAACAGGTATTGCAGGAAGCTATCTCCACCATCATGCGGGCGAAGGTGGAGATTGTAGGGGCAGGCAGAACCGACGCAGGAGTACATGCACGAAAGATGATAGCTCATTTCGATTGGGATGGTGACTCCTTTGTGGCAGCTGATCTTGTGCACAAGCTCAATAATTTCCTCCCCAAAGATATTTCCATCTCCGCCATTCAGCAGGTGAAACCTGATGCCCACGCACGCTTTAGTGCTACTTCACGTACCTATAGCTATCATATCATTACGAGAAAAGATCCCTTTCTCAACGAACAGTCGTTCAGGGTACATTATGTGCCGGAACTGGATATAATGAACACATTGTGTACGGTGCTGAAAGAGTATGAAGATTTCACCAGCTTCAGCAAGTTGCATACCGATGTGAAGACGAACATTTGCAGGATATCAACTGCCCGGTGGGAGAAGAAGGGTGATTTGTACATCTTTACCATCACTGCTGACCGTTTTTTAAGAAACATGGTGCGAGCCATCACGGGTACACTGCTGGAAGGGGGTAGAGGGCGACTCGATGAGCGGGGTTTGCGACGTATCATTGAATCAAAAAACCGTCAGGTTGCAGGTGATTCTGTACCGGGATATGCACTCTTCCTTGAAGATGTGAGTTACCCCGGTGATATCTGGTTGTGAATTGATATGTACAGGCGAACAAAACATCAACCTGAGGGATGATTGTACAGATCATCCGCCGCTTCCTTTCCAATAATTCAGGCATACATTAAAAAAAACGCAACGGTTTTGCCGCTGCGTTTGTATTGTTATCCTATAGTGTCACTATCTCAATTTCACCAAATGATTAATCATTCATGGAAATCAGGAACTCTTCGTTGTTTGAAGTGCGTCGCATACGATTCAACAGGAACTCCATTGCTTCCACCGAATTCATATCGGAGAGGAAATTGCGGAGTACCCACATGCGGTTGAGCGTCTCCGCAGAAAGGAGCAAGTCGTCGCGACGGGTACTTGATGCGATAATGTCTATCGACGGGAACACACGTTTGTTGGAGAGCCTGCGATCGAGCTGCAGCTCCATATTACCTGTACCCTTGAACTCTTCAAAGATCACATCATCCATCTTGGAACCGGTGTCGGTAAGCGCAGTTGCAATGATGGTGAGTGAACCGCCGAACTCGATGTTTCGTGCCGCTCCGAAGAAGCGTTTGGGTTTGTGCAGGGCGTTGGCATCCACACCTCCCGAAAGTACTTTTCCTGAGGCGGGTTGCACGGTGTTATAGGCACGTGCAAGGCGAGTGATGGAGTCGAGAAGAATAACCACATCATGACCGCATTCCACCAGTCGACGTGCTTTGTTCAGCACGATCTCTGCAATTTTCACATGGCGGTCTGCCGGCTCATCGAATGTAGAAGCGATCACCTCGGCATTCACACTTCGTTCCATGTCGGTCACCTCCTCGGGACGTTCGTCAATAAGCAGGATAATCATATATACTTCAGGGTGATTATCTGCAATAGCATTGGCAATGTCTTTCAGTAACACTGTTTTACCTGTTTTCGGCTGCGCCACGATCAGACCACGTTGTCCTTTTCCAATGGGAGAGAACATATCAACTACACGACATGAAAGGTTGTCGTTATGACCTTTGGTGAGATTAAACTTTTCGTTGGGGAATAATGGTTTCAGGTGATCGAAAGGAACACGATCACGTACATCATCCGGTTTACGACCATTGATGTTATCTACTTTTACCAGGGGGAAGAATTTCTCACCCTCCTTAGGTGGGCGGATAGGTCCCTCTACGACGTCACCGGTTTTTAATCCGAAGAGACGTATCTGCGACTGAGATACATAAATATCATCCGGTGATGACATATAATTGTAATCAGATGAACGTAGAAATCCATATCCGTCAGGCATTATTTCCAGTACACCCGTAGCTGTCAATATGCCATCGAAATCATAACCTGAATCTTTCTCTTTCTCTTTTTGTTGTGGCGGCTGATTTTGATTAATTGCCGGAGTATGGCTTTTGTTTTGTTGTGCCTGAGGCTGTTGTTTATTCTGTAAGGGTGAAGGTGCCAGCAGATCCTGCAAAGAAACTTTTCCGCCTGTTGACGGAACCACATCATCGGGGAGGGATTGATCCACTGACGAGTCTTCAGCAACTACCGGAGGCAATGTTACCGGAGCAGGTGTGTTCTTCTTTTCGTCATCACGGTGTTTGGATGAACGAAATACCAATTGAATTGGTTTGCTCACAGCTTTTGCGTTACCCGCAATCTCCTCATTTTTTTCTGTAACCAATTTGTTCTCTTCAGGCTTTACCTCAGGCTTAACCTCAGCTTTAATCCCTTTATTAACCTCTTTATTTATGTCGGGTTTTATCTCACGTACAACATCAGGTTTAATTTCAGGTTTAGCTTCTGGTATATTCTGAGCTTTCGGCTGAACATGTGATGGTGTTGTGACTTCTTTTTTTACTTCCGGTATTCTCTTGTCAGAAACAGTGTCATCCTTCTTTACCAGTTTAGGTCTTTCAGTTGCTGTTGCAACTGGTTTTGATTGCGTTTTGGCTGGTTTTTGATTTTTATTGACAGGATTTTTATCCTTTGATTCCGCTTTATTTGATGTAGGTTTTTTTTTCTGACTCCTGGTGCTGTTATCGGAACGTTTTCTGCCGCTATTATTCTGTCTTCCTACTGGTTCAGGTCCCAGATTCTTTGTCTCGGCAATAGCTTGCTCATCGAGAATCTTGTATATGAGTTCTTCTTTTTTATATGCATCAGGTCGTCTGATACCCAGTTCTTTAGCAAGAACCCGTAATTCTGTTGTGAGCTTTTCGTTAAGCTCAATAATGTTATAAGCCATGTAGATCTATTAATATTCGTTATGGTTTTTGAATAAAATACTGTAAATGAAAGATGCCCGGTCTGAGCGATGGATGCAAAGAATCCATACTAATTCAGCAATATGACCGGATATAAATTTGTTTGAAATGAATATGCAAATGATTAACAGTAGTATGAGTATATGTACTGTTGAAGATTCTATCGCAAAGGTAATGTTTTTTTTGAAAACGAAGAATAACTTCGATAGTTTTTTTTCGATCGAAGCGAATTATTTCAAAAAGGGGGCTATAGACTCTTTTTTATAAGGGTTTTCTCCTGCAAAAATTAAAGATCGTCCATATTAAGTCTGTTGCCCGTATTATTGCGTCTCATTATTTCGTTCTTGTAAAGGAGTGATCTTCTTCTCTCCAATGAGTTTTGTGTCGTTGACTGTACAAAGAGATCATTTGCAATGATTGCCCACTCAAGTGCTTTATCCATGTCATCGAGCATCTCATATGCCAGTGCGATATTGGTTGCTGCCTTTGCTTTATTGGTTTTGTTGGAACGGCTATTATAAAACGTTTCCCACTTTTCTATCGCTGAAAACCATTCTGCTCTTTTTGCAAAAGCTTCTCCTTCACGCATCAACGATCCGGGTAGAGTGTAGTACCATCTGTCCTGCATCTCCCAGTGCGGGGCAAAGACATATGTCATCTTCTCTGCAGCCTCCACGGCCAGTAATTTCATACCCTCTTCACGTGAGGGAAGCATGGCGTCAGCATAAGCCAATTTATCCGGGATATCGAATCCTTCCCATCGTATACTGTCAATATAATGTACTGCAGGAATTTTACCTTCCATGGTGGGTAGATAGACACGAAGTATGGAATGAATCTTACCTGTCATAGCACTATAAGTGTAGCCCTGCTGACGGTAAAACTCCTGTTTCCTGGTCTCCATAATCAGTTTGTCGAGTGAGATGATCGCATCGGCACCTGTCTTACTTCTAATTTCATTCATCATTTCAGGTGTGAGTGGTTGTTCACGGAAAAAATCTTTGTCATCTCTCAAAGGTTCATCCAGAAATAGTACCCGTTGAAAATAATCCTCCTCCTCCAGAAACTGCGCCAGGGCTTCTGTATAGTATACTGCGATGCTATCAGATGAGCCCTTTTCTTTTTGAACATCTGAACGTCCTAATAATTTTGAGTCATGTCCGATATCATCGGGTTGTTCCACAACATTATTCACCACAATCACCGAAAGCACGTCAGATGGTAAAGCGACCTGAGCAGGCTCACGTGTTTCCACGGTTAAATATTTAATACCTGCACAACTGCTCAGGAGCAATCCAACTAGAAGAACAATTAAAAAAGGAGTTATCCGTTTCATACGATTTATATATTTTTCATTTAAGTGTATCGAACAAGTGGCGATCATATTAAAGTGTGATAAAATGCATCTTTTGGTTTCATACAATAATTGTAGGCAAAGAAAGATATTTTTGAGATTCGTTTCTTACACCTCTCTAACATTTTTCGGGTGTAAATGTTTTCTATATTATAAATAAGTCGATTCTATATAGAGAGTCATTTTATCATAATTGGTTTAATTATGAGACCTGTTTTTTTATGAAAGTTAGGTAAGATGTGATTGTAATAGTGAATTTTTGTGTATATTTGTTGCTTTCTTCCTAACACAAAAGAAACAAATAAACTCTATGCAATTTAACATTATTGTGTTGGCCAAGCAGGTCCCTGATACCCGTAATGTGGGGAAAGATGCTATGAAGGCCGACGGAACTGTGAACAGGGCGGCACTGCCCGCAATTTTCAATCCCGAAGATTTGAATGCTTTGGAACAGGCACTCCGGATCAAGGATCAGCATCCCGGAACAAAAATAACTATGCTTACAATGGGACCCGGAAGGGCTGCTAATATATTGCGTGAAGGACTCTTCCGTGGTGCAGACGACGGGGTGCTACTAACCGACAGGGCTTTTGCCGGCGCCGACACACTGGCCACATCCTATGCGTTGTCTATGGCAGCAAAAAAGATCGGGTCCTATGATATCATTATCTCAGGGCGACAGGCTATTGATGGTGATACCGCTCAGGTGGGACCGCAGATAGCTGAGAAGCTGGGAATACCTCAAATCACTTATGCCGAAGATATCGAAAGAATTGAGAATGGTAAGGTGAGAGTGAAACGACGCCTGGAGCACGGAGTAGAAATTGTGGAATGCCCACTACCCGTAGTGATTACCGTGAATGGATCTGCTGCACCCTGCAGACCACGAAACGCGAAGCTGCTTCAAAAGTACAAACATGCCAAAACCATCACCGAGCGGCAGGTGGAACATATCGACTATATCGACATCTACAGCAGTCGTCCTTATCTGAACCTTACAGAATGGAGTGTTGCCGATGTGGATGCCGATCCGGTACAGTGCGGTCTTTCCGGATCACCTACGAAGGTGAAAAAGATTGAGAATGTTGTTTTTCAGGCGAAAGAGAGCAAACGTCTCAACGGTAACGATGCCGAGATTGATGAGTTGATGAGGGAGTTGATAGAAAATCACACGATAGGTTAACACAATTGAAATAAAAGAATGAATAACATATTTGTATACTTGGAAATTGAAGAGGGGATAGTAGCCGATGTGAGTCAGGAACTACTTACCAAAGGACGCTCACTAGCTAATCAGTTGGGATGTAAACTGGAAGCGATCGCTGCGGGAGCAACCCTCGGAACGGTTGAGCAGCAGGTGCTCCCCTATGGGGTGGATAAATTGCATCTCTTTGGTGAAGAGCGATTGTCACCCTACACCACACTGCCCCACACCTCAATCCTGGTTAAGCTTTTCACAGAGGAGAAACCACAGATTTGCCTGATGGGAGCCACCATCATCGGTCGTGATCTGGGACCCCGTGTTTCGTCGGCTCTGGGAAGCGGCCTGACGGCCGACTGTACATCACTTGAGATAGGTGATCACGAAGAGAAAAAAGCGGGTAAAACTTACAAAGACCTGCTTTACCAGATACGCCCCGCTTTTGGAGGTAATATTGTGGCATGGATCGTGAACCCTGATCACCGACCGCAAATGGCAACTGTTCGCGAAGGGGTGATGAAAAAAGAGATCGTCGATCCCTACTACAAGGGAGAGGTTATTGAACATCAGGTGAGTGATTATGTGAAGGAGGAAGATTATGTCCTGACCATCATCGACCGTCATATTGAGAAATCGAAGGTGAATATTAAGAATTCACCCATCATCATTTCAGGTGGATATGGTGTAGGTTCGAAGGAGAACTTCGATTTGCTTTATAAACTAGCCGATGTGCTGGGAGCTGAAGTGGGTGCATCGCGTGCAGCGGTCGATGCCGGTTTTGTTGAGCATGAACGTCAGGTTGGCCAGACCGGTGTGACCGTCCGCCCGAAGGTCTATATCGCCTGCGGTATCTCGGGACAGATACAGCATATCGCCGGAATGCAGGAGAGCTCTATCATCATCTCCATCAACAACGATCCCAATGCTCCTATCAATGCAATTGCCGATTATGTGATCACCGGAGAAATTGAACGGGTGATCCCAAAGATGATTAAACACTATAAGAGCAATACTAAATAGTGAAAAGTGAAAAATAAATAGTGAAAACAAAAGGGTGTACAACCAATAGAGAATAAGTGAGTAACAAAAATCCTGGTCAGACTATACCCGCAAACAGAATAATCAAATAACAGAACGATATATAATGGCAAACTTTTATACAGATACCCCACAGTTCAGACATTACCTTGACCATCCATTGATGAAACGAATTGTGGAATTGAAAGAAAGAAATTACGCTGATAAGGAAAACTGTGATTACGCACCGATGGATTTTGAAGATGCTATGGACAGTTACGATAAAGTGCTGGAAGTGGTAGGTGAGATATGCGGAGATATCATTGAACCCAATGCAGAGGCAGTTGATCAGAGCGGTCCCACGGTCAGTGATGGTAGGGTAAGCTATGCAGCTGCCACGCAGGATAATCTCGATGCACTCAATAAAGCAGAGCTTATGGGGATGGGTCTTGCCCGTAAGTATGGAGGACTTAATTTTCCGATGGTTCCTTATATGATCTCGGCAGATATCGTCAGTCGTGCCGACGCCAGCTTTCAGAATATATGGATGCTGCAGGACTGTGGTGAGACCATCTATGAGTTTGCCGAAGAGGAGCAAAGGAACCGCTTCCTTCCGCGCATTGTGAAGGGTGAAACCATGTCGATGGACCTGACTGAGCCGGATGCCGGGTCTGATCTGCAGGCTGTGATGCTGAAAGCATCCTACAACCAGGAAGAGGGACAGTGGTATCTGAACGGTGTTAAGCGTTTCATCACCAACGGTGATGCCGATATACACCTGGTGCTTGCCCGTTCTGAAGAGGGTACGAAGGATGCCCGCGGTCTCTCCATGTTTGTATACGACAAAAAAAGTGGTGGTGTAAACGTACGTCGCATCGAGAACAAGATGGGTATCAAGGGAGCACCCACTTGTGAGCTGGTCTTCAAGAATGCCAAAGCCGAGTTGATAGGAACACGCCGGATGGGATTGATCAGGTATGTGATGTCGCTGATGAACGGTGCCCGGCTAGGGATCATGGCACAGTCGGTGGGCCTCTCAGAGGCAGCTACGCGTGAGGCCTACGATTATGCGATTGAACGTCGCCAGTTTGGTAAAGCGATCATTGAGTTCCCTCCGGTCTATGAGATGCTGGCCAACATGCGGGCCAAAACAGACGCTTCTCGTACACTGTTGTACGAAACCTGTCGTTTTGTGGATATGTACAAGACGCTGGAGGATATTGCCAGAGAACGTAAGCTTACACCGGAGGAGAGAACGGAGATGAAGTATTATTCACGCCTGGCCGATGCATTCACCCCTCTCGGTAAAGGTATGAGCAGTGAGTATGCCAATCAGAATGCCTACGATGCCATTCAGGTGCACGGTGGATCGGGATATATGAAAGACTACAAGTGCGAGCGCCTCTACAGGGATGCACGCATCACCAATATCTACGAGGGGACAACCCAGCTGCAGGTGGTGGCAGCCATCCGCCACGTAACAACAGGTACCTATCTCCAACGTATCAGAGAGTATGAAGCAATGCCGGTAACGCCCGAGCTGGAGCCGCTGAAACGTGTTTTATCAAACATGGCACAGATGTATGAGAAACTGATCGAGCAGGTGGCTGCCCCCAAGGATGAGGAATACCTTGACTTCCATGCACGCCGCCTAGTGGAGAGTGCAGGGCATCTGATCGCTGGACATCTTCTCTTGCAGGATACAAACAAGAATCAGGAGTTGTTCCGTCGCAGTGCCGAGGTCTACATACACTACGGACAGATTGAGGTGATGAAGAACTATCACTTCGTCACCAAAGCACGTATCGAGGATATGGCCTACTATAAACCCGGCATCACGGAGTAAAAAAAGTTCAAAAGAAAAGTGAAGAAAGACAGCCTATTTATTTGGGTTGTCTTTTTTTATGATGATTATCTTCCCGGACGGAAGAGCAGTTCCAACTTGGGCTGGGGTCGCATCTTGCCGCTGAACATATCACGCATCCATATCACACCGGCCTCCACACCGGTGGTTGAGTTGAACCAGTGCTCCACCGAGCCGCCATAGTAAGGGGTGTTCATCATCGGCATCATGGGAGCTGCGGGACGGTTGTTCCGCTGCATCACAGGCATGCCGCCGTAGGCATTCATAAACCAGTCATCGTTCAGCCGGTAACGGCCGTGCAGATCCATGGTCACGACCGACTGCTTAAGACCGAACATATTTCCTGCCGTCTGCATGTAGGAGAGACCACCGTCGATCATCATGTTCCTGCTGATCTGGTAACTCGCATCCAGCCCCGTGCTCCAGTGTGGAAGAATTCCGAAGTCGGAATGGTAGCTGCCGCTTGCCCCAAGGGTAAACGCAGGAGATATAAAATATTGCGATCCCGCGCTAAGGTTGTAGTAGATAGCCTTGCCAAAGTATGGTGTCTCCACCAGTCCCAGCGTGGTGGAGCTGTAGAGCAGCAGCCTGGGTGCAGGCAGCATCGTCGCCACGGCGGTACGGCTTTTTGTATTGATGAAATCGGTAGCGGCACCAGACCAATGAACGGGAGGCAGTAAAGAGTTGCCTCTTTCCCGGTTCAGGCTGATCCTGTGGCGTTCATAGGGAGTAAACTGCGGCTCCAGGTTCTCTGCCGGGTTGAGGCGGGGGAGTCGCAATGGTATTGTTCCGTTGCGGTCAGACGTCATTGAGTCGGTCTTCAGTTCCAAAGATCTGCCCGTTTCCAGCCTGAGGCTGTCCTGCTTCAGCGGGTTATCCTGGGCATAGATGGTTGAGTAAATGAAAAGCAATAGCAAAGAAATATAAACATGTCTCATGTGAATAACCGCTTTTGAGATGAATACTCTATCCACAAAGGTAATAAACTTTATAAGATCCTCAGAAATGGATCTCTCTATTTAACTTTTTCCGTTTGGTCGTTCCCTTAATTTTCTATTTCTTTGTTACTGAAAAATAACAAACGCTAAAATCGATTGCCTATAAGTCCTCTTTACTCGACTAAATTAACATAACAATTTAAGCAGTAAAGCTATGGATACTCTCAGCACGATGGCCGATGAGGAATTGGTTATATCGTATGCCGACGGCAACAACAGTGCGTTTGATACTCTCCTCCACAGACACAAGCAGCAGCTTTATAATTATATCTTCTACACGGTACGCGACAGTGACCTGGCAGAGGACATCTTTCAGGATACTTTCATCAAGGCAATCACCACCATCAAACAAGGGAGATATACCGAGACTGGCAGGTTTAAATCATGGATAATGCGCATTGCCCATAATCTGATGATAGACTATTTTCGTCAGAAAAAAAATGAAAACGCTGTTTCAAATGATGAGTATGAGGTGGATCTGTTCAATAACCCGGCGTTATGTGATGATACCGTGGAGGTAGAAATGGTGAGGACGCAGGTGTTGAGTGATGTAAAAAAACTGATCGGGTTCCTGCCAGATTCTCAGCGCGAGGTTGTGGAGATGCGATACTACAGAGATCTAAGCTTCAAAGAGATCGCTGATGTGACGGGTGTCAGTATCAACACTGCCCTGGGACGCATGCGCTATGCCATACTGAACATGCGCAGGATGGCTGATGATCATAGGATGATACTTACAATGAGTTAAGGAAACGTTATAAACACAAAAAAGCCGGTTGAAAAGCCGGCTTTTTTGTGTTGGGTAGGAGTTCTCATCGTCCTGTACAGACGGTGCACATCCATCATGTGCGAAAAAAAGCTATATGAGTGATGTCTCAAAAACCGAAGAAATAACAAATAAACTTTGGGGTTCATAATATACTCCTCAGGGCAAATACTTCAAAACAGGGATACTTCAAAAAATGTCCATAACGGTGTTTGAAGCCGTTAAAGCAATTCAGAGAAGTCTTATATATCATTCAATTCGATAACATTAAACCGTTTGATACTAATTTTCCGGATTTTGAAGCAGAATAGATACATGAACGCTTCCGTTAAGCAATAAATGCAGAATCAAAGTAAACTCTTCATCTGCCATTGCCGGAGAACGCTCTTTTATGTACAAGTATTCAACCTAAGACTTTCATACCATCACTTTGTTACCGCAAGCGGAAAACCGATGTAGTAGAAGATCTTTTTTTGAAACAGGATAATGCCTGCTATCTGTGTTCAAAAGAAATTTCCTTCGTCATCCATACCCATCCGAAGATTGGTCCTTTTGACAGAAAGAAGAAACAAATGATAAAATAACTAATTCGGAAATCGGAAATTCTCAATTTGACATGGACATTACACATTGATATGCTCTTTTCATTTCATCTTCACTCCTGAGAGTTGGGATGGCCTGAATAGAAAACGATACTCTCCGTCTAAATCACCTGAAACAGAAATAAAACATCCGTTTTACCTTTCATCTGATTTCTGTTTTTCGGCTCGTCCGCCAAAATCATCTGTTCTTTTCTTTTGAGATAGTAGAGAAATTAAATTCCCTGAAGTATTATCCTTTCTATTCGGTAGGGTGGGTCAGTTCCATACTTTTGATACGGATTGACTACTTTCCCGAATACCTCTGTAGCTTTTGCGAGCTGTTGCTTCTATGCCGGTAGAATAAATAAACCCGTGAGAGTCTCCTATTCACCGATATAGCGTGCGCAGGCTGCCGCAGATTCTTTTTGTGCGATAGAATTACCATTCAGTTCTCATGAACTATTTCCCGCCATGACAAAAAACAAACAAGTTTGCCTTCTGTACATAGGACTTATCAGAATAGGTCAGTTCATCCGATGAAAGCGGTAAAGCTTTATCATCATAAACAGAGAGAATAAACAGACGAGTCTGTTTAATTGCTGAATGAAATTCTTCCGGTCGTGTACAAAATGTCAAAGAACTCCTGGTATCTTTTGTACGATTATCGTACTGATATCTTTCGTTGATGTTGTTTGCAAATATAACATTACTCTTTCACGATAAGCAAATATTTAGTGGTGTAATTATAAACAACTTCTGAACAGCTTTTCAACATGTTATCAACAGTTCTGGTATATGGCTGACAGAGAGTAATGTGTCTGATTGATGATGATGATATCGGTAGAAACTGGCTCTGACTTCTGGAAAAAGAGGAAGAAATAATCTCTATAAAGTGATGCTTTCTCTCTTTTTAGTGATCACCGGATGAGAATTGCAGGTGATTATACATGATATGAAGAGGTGAGCTGAAGCCCTACAATAGAAAGGATGAGTGTGGTCAGAAAAAATATGCGCCATAATGTTACAGGCTCCTTGAAAAAAAGAATACCCAGAATCACCGTACCCACGGCACCTATACCGGCCCAGACAGCGTAGGCTGTGCCGGTAGGGATAGGGTGGGTACCCCCCATCGATTTGAAAAGCAAAAACATGCTCAGACTCACAGAAGCAATAAAAGAAAATAACCACAACCAGAACTCTTTCCCCGATGTCTGCTGCATTTTTCCAAGGCTGATTGCGAACAGTGATTCGAACACACCTCCGATAATCAATATGATCCAGTTGATACTCATTTTTATTTCTGTTTCACGACAGGGAGGTTTAATCCTTTGCCGGCGCGTAAAGATAGAGAAAAATGAGGAAAACCGAAAAGCATTCACGGGGCCAGGCATCTCTGCTGCTACTTACAAATAATGAAATAACAATAATTAAGTTAATATATTTGGGCTTTAATGTTTGAATCTGCACTTTTACCCATGTAATTCTATTGCCGCTTCGTTATTTTTTCTTTTTTCAGGTTCATGTAGCATATACAGAAGTAAATACCGGAAAATAACCATGATGAATAAGATGAAGAATATTTATTTTTATCTCCTTGCTACTACACTCCTTTCTTCCTTCAATAGGGTATCTGCTCAGGATATTCAACAGGGATTCATTATCCGGAAGTGGGAGCAGGGACTGCTGCTTGTTGATGTCAGCGAAGCTGCATATGATAGCTATCCTGCAGATCGCAAAGGAAGGCCTTATACTGATATCATTTCTAAAAATCCCATGGATCCCGGCATTCAGAAAGGGATGGAAACATCAATATTTACGAGTGAGGTGATCATACGTCATTTGCGTATAGGAGGACCGGGTGCGATTTGTAAAGTGGATACGGCAGGAAACATTGTTTCGGTATCGTTTAAGCTGTATTCCGGTGAATTACCAGCCGGTGAACTTTCAATGTTTGCCGCTTTCAGGGAGCAACTGAAGAAAGAGGTTACCTACAAGGTCTCTTTCCCGCGCGGGATTGCTGCGGCTGGCTACATGTCAGCCATCTTCCCGATGTTTGGATATCAAATTCTCTCACACCAGGATCTCTATGGCCTGAATTTTAGATGCAATGAACTATTTACCGATCAGGGTGATACTCAAATCATCTGTGAATGTTATGACAGCAAGTATCATATGTACATGAATCTTCCTGCCAAAGATAAGTCGGGAAATGTATTGGATGGAGCGCTCACCTTTCAATTTTCAAAGCAGAGACAGTTGGATGAAATTGTGCAAACACTGCTCACTGAACAGCCACATCTCTCAGCATTCATCCCTGCGGTCAGTTTCGCGGTAAGTGCGAATAGTGGAGAGATTGCGGCGATGAGCATTCAATTTTTACATGTTACTGATACCACATTGATCGATCTGCAGCTTTTAGAACCGTTCATGGAGCGACTGAAAAATGAGCATCTCTATGAGCAGATTCTCTATGATGGCAAAAGGGCTGCATCCGGTTATTTGATACATGCGCTGCGATTGTTCTCACCTGAAAGGAAAACAGATTATTCCATCCCCAATCTCAGAGATTGCCCAATGCTCAATAAACGTAATTTCCTGGTCAGGGAATAGACTGCATTGAACCTACTCCTCCCAGCTGCGGCGGATCAGGCTACCCCTCTCCGGGTCGTTCTCAATACGCAGGTGTGCTTCAATCTCCTGCTGCATCTCCTCCACGTGGGAGATCACACCCACAATGCGGTTCTCCCTGCGAAGTGTTTTCAGCGTGTCGAACACCACATCGAGTGACTCCTTGTCGAGCGATCCGAAACCTTCATCAAGGAAGAAGAAGTTCTGGTTAGAGCGGGTGATCTGCTGGATATTGTCTGCAAGAGAGAGTGCCAGCGAGAGGGAGGCCTGGAACGTCTGTCCTCCCGAAAGGGTCTTGACGCTTCTCACCTTGCCGTCGTTCATGAAATCGCGCACCTGGAAATTGTTGTCGGCAGTGATCTCAAGGCTCAGCTTCTGTCGTGTGAGCCGGAAGAAACGGTCGTTGGCGGCGTTACAGAGATTCTGCAGGTAGACGGTGGAGATGTAATTCACGAACCCGCTTGCCTTGAAGAGCGATTTCATCGTTTTGATGTTTTCAGCCCTTACCTCCAGTTTCCCCAGTTCCGAACGGAGTGAGGCCATGCTTTGCAGATCCTCCTGTAGCTTTCTGAGCAGCCCTGTTATCTCTCCCTGTTCCCTGTTTTTCTCTGTCACCTCTTCCCTCAGTGCATTGATATCAGTGAGCAGTTTACCATGCGCTTCCTCATCATACACCCTCTCACCAATCGCTTTCTGCAGCTGTTCAAGTGTCGATTTGCACCGAAGAAGGTGGTCACTGAAGATGGCCAGTTTTTTCTTTTCTGCTTCCAGATCCATCGCTTCAGCGAGGATCAGTGAGACCTCCTCCAAATCCCGGAAAGAGCTTTTCACCAGTGCTTCATCAAGCTGCTTCTGTAGCCTGTCTATGGCGGCCTGCTCCTGCTCCAGCTCCCTGCTGTTGATCCTCAGCGCTCCGGTCAGCCCGTCCCTCTTTCGCACCCTCTCCTGCAGCAGGTCGATGTTTTCCACATAGCGTTTCTCAATACGTTGATGCTCCTGCAACAGCCGCTGCTTCTCCTCTTCAATCTCCTTCACAGCTGTCTGCCGGTACTGTTCAGGTGTGATCAGCATCAACTGCTGCCCGAGGGTGCTCAGCGTGGTCTCATGCACCGTGCGTGCGGTGCGTATCTTCTCCAGCTCTGAACGGTAGCGCTCTCTGTTGTTCTCCTCCTGTTCCAGCTGTGAGGATGCCAGAGAGAGTGCCTTCTCATGCTCCCTGAGCGCCTCCTGAATCTCTTTCGCCTCCATGAAGGCTGCGTTCAGCTGCTCTTCGTCACGGTACTTCTCCCAGATAAACTGTCCCTCATGGTCAGTCATCTTTCGGTTGAGTCTGTTGCTCTTTTCACTCCATTCACTTTTACTTTGAAGGATTTGCTCCTGCCTGCTTTCCAGCAATGTGAGTTTCCTGCCGAGCGATGCTGTATGAGTGAGCTTTAGCTCCAGCGCATGTTTCCCTTCTTCAATATGCTGAAGCTGTTTCCCGGTGTCGTCACTCTCATAGCGCTCCGGATGGTGTGTGGAGCCACAGAGCGGGCAGGGCTTACCCTCTTCCAGGTCGCTGGCATAACTCTTTAACTGCTCTTTCACCCGCAGATGATTCTCCTCCACTGCCTGTAACCGTTGCAGCTCTTTGACCTTTGCGGTCTCTTTTTCCAGAAATCCCTCACATTCACGATATCCTGCATCATGCGGGAGCTTTTCAAACAGCGGGTCAGAGAGAAGCATCGATTGCTCTTTCAGCAGCTCCTTCTCCTGTTTGACATATTTCTCCATCTCTCTTTCACCATCGAGAAGAAGGTGATTGAGATTTTTGTGTTCACTGTGCCAGCTTCTGATGGCAGAGAGAAGGGTCAGGTCGGGTGTCTTGTTGCGCAGCTCTCTGATCAATCCTTCGAGTTGTTGCTTCCCTGTTTTTAGTTTATCTGCCTGCCTCATCGCTTTATCAAGAAAGTCAGCTCCCGATCTCAGGCGGATCTCCTCACCGGCGATGCTCTCTTCCACCTTTTTCATCTGCACCAGCAGCGCCAGCTCTGCCGCCTTTTTCTGCAACTCATCCCTTTTCTCATATGCCGGCCTGAGCTCACCTATCAGTTTCTCTATCCGTTCAATCTCTGCCTCTTCCTCTTGCAGTCTCTTCCTGTCATCCCTGATCTGAGCTGCTCTCTCCTCCCTTTTCCTGTCTCTCTCCTTCAGCAGGTCGAGCTGATGCTTAAACAGATAGAGACACTGTTCGTAGCGTGCTATTCTCTTTTCGAGAGATTTGTAGGCGGGCTCCTGCTGCCCCAGCTCCCGGAGCTCTTTCACTGCTTCATCTCTTTTGTGTATCAGCTCCTGCAAGGTGCGAAGCTGTTCCTCCTTTTGCTGAAATTCACCAAGCACCCTGTTCTGCCCTTCGATCGCCTCCTCCAGCTTCTGAAGCTGTGCCTGACGGAGGTTCACCTGCTCAGGGTCTATCTCACCCAGCTGCTGTAGCTGTCCTCCCAGGTGTTGCATCTGCGCGTTGTTTTTTGTCTCCAGCGATACCACCTTGTAGAAAAATTCGTACTTCTCCAGGTTGAAGAGCTCCTTTAACATCTGCGTGCGGTCCTTGTTCCCCAGTTGAAGGAACTCCTGAAACTGTCCCTGCGGGATGATGATGGTGCGCTTGAAGTTCTCATAGCTTAAGCCGATGGCCTCCACCAACGCCTCCTGTTCGATGGGTAGCCATTCGTCGTCCACCTTTCTGTAGGCAGCACGCTCAAGGGTTTTCACCTCTTCGAACCGCCTGCTGTTGCGTCGCCCTCTCACGGTGGAGCGATAGGCTGTCTGCTCACTGCCTGTCTCAAAGATGAAGTCTATCAGCAGCTCTCCCGATTTGAGGTTCATCATGTTGTAGTTGCGGTTGTCACCCGACAGGTTCAGTCTGTCGGTACGACCGTAAAGGGCGAAGGTGATCGCCTCCAGGATGGAGGACTTGCCGCTGCCCACCGTGCCGAAGATGCCGAAGAGGCCGGCGGCGGTAAGACGGGTGAAGTCGATGGTCTGTTTTGCCTGGTAGGAGTAGAGCCCCTGCAGGGTGAGTTCTATGGGTATCATTCCTCTGCCATTATTTCGTTGAACAACTGCATGATCTCATCATTGGGTTCCTGCCCTTTCTCATGATGGAAATAGTCGCGGAACAGGTTCTCCATGCCCCGGCTCAGGTCGATCTGTTTCTGTCCGCTGCCCACCAGGTTCTCCACATCGGCTACCTCGGGGATGATGGTCACAATGCCCGAGTGTGCGGCGTTGAGCGCTCTCCGCTCCAGGGCGGTGAGGAAAGTATCCGTGACAATCGTCAGCTCCACCAGTGCATCACTGTTCTCAGAGAGCCATTGCAAAGCTTCATCGACACCGTGAGCCCGCTTTCGCAGCAGTCTCTTCACACGGGTCAGCGGCACCTCGCGCACAACGGCTGCTTCACCCGGCTCCACCTCAATCATCAGCACATGTTTCTGCTGACCCGCTTCGGCAAAACTGTAGGAGAGGGGGCTGCCGCTGTAAAAGACGGGTGATGATATGACTGATGTGGTCGCTGGAAGTGTTGTTGACGCTGGCAGTGATGTTGATAATTTTGTTGATGATGCATCCACCCTGTGCATGCGGTGCAGATGCCCCAGCGCCGTGTATTGTATCTGCCGCGGGATATTCCCGGTGTAGAGCACCTGTGCACCACCTACCTGCAGGATTGGTTTCTCCTCTTCCGGCTCTTCGGGAAGCTTGTCGCCTCTCTTCACCATAAAGAGATGGGAGAGGAGGATATTCACTCCCCGCCGGTCGCAATAGCTGTCGGCCAGCTGCTGCCATCTCTCCTGCAGGAGCAGACGCAGCTCCTCTTCGCTCTCTTCGTGACCGAGGAAAGTCCTGAGGCGGTACTCGTTGGCATAGGGTGTGAACAACAGACGTAGCGGTGTTTCATTGCCGGGAAGCTGCAGCTCCACGAACCCTTTGTCACTCTGCACCACCCTTAGTCCTGAATCGAGTGCGAAGGGAGGGATGAGGGTGTGGGGGTAACCGGCGAAGATAATCCCGCACTCGCGTGCCAGCGGGTCGGGTGCCTCAATACGATCGGGTGAGTCATGGTTACCGGCGATGGCAATCACTGGCCGTCGGCCTTCTGCCGTCAACCGCTTCAGTGTCTGGTAGAGCAGATCGACCGCCTCGGTGGGGGGATTGAAGGTGTCGAACAGGTCGCCGGCTACCAGCACGACATCCGCCTCTTCACGGTCGGCGATCTCGCAGATCTCCTGCATCACGACCTGTTGCTCTTCCATCCGTGAGCGATCATCTAACCGCTTGCCCAGATGCCAGTCGGCAGTATGTAGAATTTTCATGTGCAGTAAAAGATTATTTTAAACAAAACGTACAATAAATGAATCAATAAGAGTGTGTTGTGATGCGTAATTGAATTAACGGTTCACTCGAACTGGATCGATTTTGCAGGGGTAATCTTTGCAACAAGGTAGGAGGGTCCGATCATCATCAGCAATGAAACAAGCAGTGTGCCAATATTCAACAGCAGGATATAGAGCAGGTTCATATCAACAGGTACCGCAGAGAGGTAGTAGGTGGTCGGGTCGAGCTTCAGAACCTGGGTCCACTCCTGAAACAGACAGGCTGCCAGTGCGATGATATTACCCCATAACATCCCCTGACCGATAAGGAACGCCGAGAGGTAGAGAAACACCTTGCGGATACTGAAATCTCTTGCGCCCATCGATTTTAACATCCCGATCATGTTGGTGCGTTCCAGGATGATGATCAGCAGGCCGGAGATCATGGTGAACCCCGATACGACGAGCATGAGAATGATGATGACCCATACGTTCATATCCAGCAGGTTGAGCCAGTTGAATATCATGGGGTTGATATCCTTGATGGAGCGGGTGTAGAGCGCATTGCCGAAGCGGTCTTTATAGGATGACATCTCAAAGAAGAGATCCTGAGCAGTTTTGTCCAGGTTGTTGTAATCCTTTACCAACACCTCAATGCCGCTCACCATATCTGATTCCCAGCCATTGAGGGAGCCGAGGATCTCCTTTTCGGTGATGATATAAAGCTTATCGTAATCTTCGAAGTTGGTGCGATAGATACCCACGATGTCAAACCGGCGGGCCCGCACGGGTTCCTGTACGAAATAGCAGGTGAAGTTGTCACCCAGCTTCAGATGAAGCTTGTCGGCGATCTCTTTCGATATGATTGCCTGGTTGCCGGTGGTGGTGTCGCCCGGTTGTATGATGTTCCCTTCGATCAGGTTCTTCCTGAAAAAATCCCAGTCGTATCTCTCTGACACACCTTTGAGCACGATACCCAGAAAATCTTCGTCGGTCTTGATGATCCCCGGCTTGGTGATGTACTCCTGGATGTAACTGATCGCAGGGTTTGTGGTCAGTGTCTCTGCAAGTGTGTCTGAAAAGGCAATAGGCATCTGCTCATACGAGGTGTTGCTATCGAAAGCCGTGATCTGTATGTGGGAGCCGAAGCCCACCACCTTGGCGCGGATTTCTTTCTTGAACCCTACGATGATACATACCGCCACGATCATCACTGCCAGGCCCAGCGCGATGCCGGCAATGGCAATTTTGATGGCGGGTGATGAGACACGTTTCTCGTTCTTCTTATCGCCCTTGTAAATCCGTCGTGCTATGAACAGTTCCGTATTCATCTTTGTTACCAGGTGTTATTATATGCCTCCAGTGCTTTTTCGAGTACCGTCAGCGCGTTGTCCAGGTCTTCCCTGTTAAGTACATATGCGATGCGTACTTCGTTCCGCCCCAGGCCGGGTGTGACGTAAAAACCGGATGCCGGCGCCATGAAGATGGTTTGATCTTTATAACGGAAATCGGAGAGGCACCAGGCACAGAAGGCGTCGGCATCGTCCACCGGCAGTCGCGCCAGCGTATAAAAAGCTCCTTGCGGCATGGGGGAGTAGACACCGGGGATTTTATTGAGCCGCTCTATCAGGAAATCACGTCTGCTTTTATACTCATCAAAGTTGTGCTGCATGTAATCACCATTCTCCTGCAGTGATGCATTGGCTGCGATCTGTCCTATAAGTGGCGGACTCAGGCGTGCCTGACAGAACTTCATCACCGTGTCGTGCACCCTGCGGTTTTTGGTGATCAACGCACCTATACGGATACCACATTCGCTGTATCGCTTCGACACGGAATCGATCAGCACCACGTTCTCTTCCACTCCCTCCAGATGACATGCAGAAACATACGGGGTATCATTGTAGATAAACTCTCTGTACACTTCATCAGAGAAGAGATAGATATTGAACTTCTTCACCAGGACTCTGATCTGCTCCATCTCCTGAGGTGTGTAGACATAGCCGGTAGGGTTGTTGGGATTACAAATCAGGATACCTTTTGTACGTTCATTGATCAGCTCCTCGAATGCTTCAATGGGTGGGAGTGCAAAGCCCGACTCCATGGTAGAGGGGACAGAGCGTATAACCGCTCCGGCGGAGATGGCGAAAGCCATATAGTTGGCATATGCCGGCTCGGGGATGATGATCTCATCACCCGGGTTCAGGCAGGCCATAAAAGCATAGAGCACAGCTTCCGAGCCACCCGCAGTCACAATGATCTCCTCGGGTGTGAGGTTGATATTGTACTTCTTATAATAGTTCACCAGGTTCTTCCTGTAATAGCGATAGCCGTCACTGGGACTGTACTCCAGTGTGGTGCGGTCGATCCGGCGGATCGCTTCAAGCGCAGAAAGGGGTGAGGGCAGATCGGGTTGTCCGATATTGAGGTGATACACTTTCACACCGCATTCTTTGGCGGCATCAGACAATGGTGCTAATTTTCGTATAGGTGATGCGGGCATTCGCATTCCCCGCTGAGAAATATCAGGCATAGTGACTACAATGATTGATGAATGTAAATAAAACTTACAATCTTTTATGTAGGGAGCAAAGGTAATAAAAAAGTTTCCCTTTCATTTGATTTTTTTCTTTCTTTATGGATATTGATCCGGCATTATTTGAGTGGCCACAGTATAAAATTGAAACCTATACGTGGCATTAACACTTATTGTGCATAAACCGGAATTTGATATGGGAGATTATTCCTACTTTTGCATTGTTAAAAACTGATCAGGGAGATGGGTAGATCATCTTAACATCACTTTGAATGTGAACGATTCGTACACCTGAACTATAATTAAAGAAATATAATGAATAAAATCTCACACTTACTATTGATAGCGATGTTTGTTGCAGGCCTCTATTCCTGCAACGGACAAAAAAAGAACGAAGAAGAAAAGGCAAGGAAAGGATGGACACTTGTTTGGGAGGATGATTTCGATGAGTCGTTGGATGCAAATGCCTGGTCAAAAACAGCCAAGGGAAAACAGCATATGAACAGATACATGAGTCAGCATGACGGGCTTTATCTTGTTCAGGAGGGTAACCTTGTGTTGCGGGCCGTTGAAAATTCGGCTCCCAACGACACGATGCCTTTCCTCACCGGTGGAATCACCAGAGAAGGCGTGAAGAAGCAAAAAATCAGCAGGATTGAGGTCAGAGCAAGGATGAACCCGGCTGTGGGAGCAACCCATTACTTTTCACTTCTGCCGGCAGACAGGGCGAAAAACATCACCATCGACTTTATGGAACGATATGGAGTGGATGAGTTCGTCTATCAGTCCGTCTCCTCTGAATATACCACCACAGAGGGTATGCCCGACAACCCGCCATCAAGTGCACTGGTAGGCGTGAATCCCAACCTGTTCCAAATATACAGTGTAGAGAAATATCCCGACAGCCTTGTCTTTTATGTGAATGATATCCGTACGAAGAAATATCCCCGGATCCTTACTGATATGCCAGGTCAGTTTCCGTTTGACGATCAGGATTTTGAACTTTTCCTGGGCATTAGGCTGAACAGTGATACTGATGCGGCCGGACTACCTGCGGACATGCTGATCGACTGGGTCAGGGTTTACGAACCTGCTCCTGTGATACCGACTAAAGAAAAATAATAGGAATTGAATCACAAAGCTTTTACGAGAGATTCATCAGGTGGTAAGATGCCACCCGGTGGATCTCTTTTGTTTTAAATTGGAAATGAGTGTGTAAACAGTCGCTCCTCGGCCAGCTTTTCATATTTGGTACCATTGCGGCCGTAGTTGGCATAGGGATATATACTGATACCTCCACGGGGAGTGAAGATGCCGGTAACCTCGATATATTTGGGATCCATCAACCGAATAAGGTCTTTCATGATGATATTTACGCAATCTTCATGAAAAGCACCGTGATTACGGAAGCTGAAGAGATATAGCTTGAGACTCTTGCTCTCCACCATCTTCACCTCGGGGATATAATCGATGCGGATGGTGGCGAAATCGGGTTGCCCGGTGATGGGGCAGAGGCTGGTGAACTCCGGACAATCGAACGTTACCCAGTAGTCATTTCCCTGGTGTTTGTTCACGAACGCTTCCAGTATCTCCGGCGCGTAATCCTGCCTGTATTCTGTTTTACCACCCAGGTGGCTGAGATTATCCTGTTGCATATGAAATCTGTGTTTAATGTGATACATTCAGTTTACTTTCCTCTTTCTGCCATATACTCCTGCAGACCCTTGTTGCGCAGAAGGCATGCAGGACAATGGCCACATCCTGCGGCGAGAATACCATTGTAGCAGGTGAGGGTTTCATTTTTCACAATATCAAAGACACCCAGTTCATCAGCCAGCTGCCACACCTGTTTCTTGTTGGACCACATCAGTGGTGTGTGAATCACGAACTGCTTGTCCATGGCCAGGTTGAGGGTGGTATTGGCAGAACGGATAAAGGTATCCCTGCAGTCGGGGTAACCGCTGTAGTCGGCTTCCGATACACCTGTCACTAGGTGGCGTATATTCTGCGCATAGGCGAGAGTGGCTGCAAAGGTGAGAAACAGCAGGTTTCTTCCGGGGACGAAGGTGTTGGGATAGGAACCGGCAGGCTTCTCTTTGTCCATCAGCATGGTGGCGTCAGTGAGTGAGTTGGGTGCCAGATGCGAGATGATGTTCGCTTCGAGGATACGAAAGGGTGTTTCAGCCATCTCCGCTATTCGCCGTGCATTCTCCACCTCCTGTGAGTGGCGTTGTCCATAGGTGAAACAGAGAGCGTAGGTTTTTCTGAAATGCTGCTTAGCCCAGTAAAGGCAGGTGGTGGAATCCTGTCCGCCTGAAAAGAGGACGAGTGCATCCTGATTGCTGTATTCATTCATTCTTCTTTGTTTTTATGTGGTTTCCTAAGCTACACAGAGAAGCTATTGCTTTTCACCGGCAAAGGTATGAATATTTCAGGAATTTGTATAGCATACCTTGAAGAAGATGGCGGTGTGTAGGTATAACAGGTTACTGATATGTATGCAATCAAAAAAGCCGCTCAAATTTCACAATCTAAACGGCTCGTCAATTAAGGTGTCATATATTATGACATTACTGCAAAAATAAACATTTATTTTATTTAACAACTGCAAAAATGCTTTTTCTTTTGGTTATGAGGTAATAAACCCTCTTTTTCAGTTCAGCTATTTGTAATCTTAACAAATTTGTAACTTTATTGTAGCCGCAATGTAACATTCATATCGTACATTTGTGAGGAAGTTTTTCTGCACATTTTATCACTGTTATGGAAGAAAGAATTTTAGTTGTTGATGATGAGAAAGACATTTGCAACATCCTTCAGTTCAATCTGGAGAATGAAGGTTACATCGTGGATGTCGCCACATCTGCGGAAGAGGCACTGAATAGAATAACTGACGTACACCAACTGATCATCCTGGATGTGATGATGGGAGGGATGTCCGGTTTTAAAATGGCTGAGATGCTGCGTAAAGCTGGGAATTATGTACCTATCATTTTTCTGACAGCAAAGAACAGAGAAAATGATATGTTAACCGGTTTCTCGCTGGGAGCAGATGATTACATCGCCAAGCCGTTCTCAGTGAGGGAGGTGCTCGCACGTGTGAGGGCCCTTTTAAAACGTTCCTCACTTATTAAAATGCCTGCCGCGACGAATTGGTCCTATAAAGGATTAACCATTGATATTCCCGGTAATCGTGTGAAAATAGAGGGCGAGGAGCTGTCACTCACAAAAAAAGAGTTTGAGATCCTTTCACTGATGGCACAGGCTTCTCCCAACCTGCTTACCCGTTCTGAGATACTCAACAGCGTGTGGGGTGACAATGAGTTTGTGCTGGACAGAACGGTCGATGTACACATTACGCGGTTGAGGAAGAAACTGGGCAGCTATGCGCATATCATTGTAAATCGATCGGGATTTGGTTATTATCTGAATATTAGCTCCGGGAATATACAATGAGAAAGAAGGGATCATTTAAAAGACGTATCCTTGCATTCTTCTCGGTGATCATTGCTCTGTTCACCGTGGGGATCATTCTGTTTGAACAGCATCAGATTGAGAAAGAGCGTAGAGAGAGTCTTGAACGAATGCTCGATAATGATGCGGAGATAGTCCGCTCCTACCTGAAAGAGAATAATCTGTTATCAGAGGGAGACATCGGTCAGGTTGAAGAGATATTGAGGTATATGCAACCTGAACTACGCCTTACCATCATCAATAACCAGGGAGCTGTGATGTACGACAACCTGCTGGAGGCTGACAGGATGGAGAATCATCTGCAGCGTCCCGAGATTGAGAAAAGTATCGCACTGGGCAAGGGGTCAAATATCCGTCTCTCCAGCAGCAACAGTGTGAAATACCTTTACCATGCAAAAAAATATGACGATGCTTTATTCATACGGGTAGCATTGCCCTATGATGTGGAGCTACAGTCATTTATCAATTCCGGAAACTCATTTGCCTATTATATTCTCCTCTTTTTTGTTGTTTGTGTGCTGATGATGGTCTATTTCGCCAATCGGTTTTCTAAATCGATGAGAGAGTTGAGAGGATTCTCACTGAATATGAAAAAAGGATCAGCCATACCGCCCTCATTTATTTTTACTGACGATGAAGTGGGGGAGGTGAGCAGAGATATTGTGGAGAACTATAACCTGTTACAGGAAAACAGGCGTAAGCTGGCGGCTGAGCGAGAGAAGCTACTACAGCATTTTCAGTTTTCCGAAGAGGGTATTGCCATCTTTTCTGAAGATCAGAAGGAGGTGTACAGCAACTCTCATTTTTTGCAGTACCTCAACGTGATCCTTGATAAACCCATACTGGAGACAGAGCAGCTTTTCGCCGCTCCCGTTTTTGGAGAGGTTGTCCGTTTTCTTAAAGAGGATAGACGGGAGGGTAATATGTACTCCCAGCGCATAGCAAAAAGCGGCAAGCAGTTCAATGTACGAGTCATCATTTTTGATGATCAGAGCTTTGAACTCTATATCAGTGATATCACCAAGCTGGAGAAAAGACGTCTGCTCAAACAGGAGATGACCAATAACATCGCGCATGAGCTGCGTACACCGGTGACCAGCATCCGCGGTTATCTGGAGACTATCCTGAGCCTTTCCGGGAGTAGTGTTGATGAGCGTACCCGAAGTTTTCTCGACAGAGCCTATACGCAGACTATCCGTCTGTCGGAACTGATACAGGATATCAGCATGCTCACCAAAATTGAGGATGCCTCCGATCGTTTCGATATGGAGCCGGTGCAGATGAAAGAGCTGTTGAACGACCTGGAAGCCGATGTGTCAGATAAGCTCCGAGAGAATGGTGACAACCTCCTGGTTGATGTGAGTGAAAAGGTGGTCATCTATGGAAGCCGTACGCTTCTCTATTCCATCTTCCGTAATCTGACGGAGAATGCCATCGATTATGCCGGTGAGAAAATAGATATTGTGATACGTTGTTACAGTGAGAACGACGAGGCCTATTATTTTGAATTTTATGATAGCGGCACAGGGGTGGCAGAGAAGCACCTGGTGCGTATTTTCGAGCGCTTTTACCGCGTAAATGAGGGCAGAACACGCAATACGGGTGGCTCGGGATTGGGGCTCTCCATCGTGAAGAATGCTGTGCTCTTTCACAAAGGAAGCATACTGGCTAAAAATCGCTCTGAAGGAGGACTCTCTTTCCTTATCACTTTCCCGAAGGTTCGTAAGCAGTAGAAAGAATCCTGCGAAGCATTCACAAAAAAGTGGTGCGTTTCATTTTATCGTTGTATATTTGCTTTTTCTAAAATAAGATCGTTTGGAACGACCATGCGCATCATTCACCGCCAAAGGACCATGCGACTTTCATGAAAAGAATAAAAATATTATCGTATGAAATATGTAGGAGCACATATCAGCGCATCGGGAGGAGTAGAGAATGCACCGGTAAATGCACACAAAATCGGGGCGGGCGCATTCGCCTTTTTCACAAAAAATCAGCGACAATGGTTTGCCTCTCCATACACGGAGCTGAACATCGATCTGTTCAGATCACGCTGTGAAGAGCTGGGGTTCTCACCCGATTATATCCTTCCGCACAGCAGCTACCTGATCAACCTGGGTAATCCGGGTGAGGAGGAGATCAACAAATCACGTGCCGCCTTCAACGATGAGATGAAGCGGTGTGAGCAGCTGGGCCTGAACAGGCTCAACTTCCATCCGGGAAGCCATCTGAACAAAATCTCCATCGATGCCTGCCTCGACAGAATTGCCGAATCGATCAATCTGTCGCTGGAAAAAACAAGCGGTGTGACAGCCGTGATTGAAAACACGGCAGGGCAGGGGACCAACCTGGGGCATACCTTCGAGCAGATTGCGCAGATCATCGACAAGGTAGAGGATAAAAGCAGGGTAGGTGTCTGTCTTGATACGGCACATACGCTGGCCGCAGGCTACGAGATCAGAACAAGAGAAGGATATGAGGAGACTTTTGATAAGTTCGCTCAGATTGTCGGGTTCAACTACCTGAAGGGAATGCATATCAACGATTCCAAGAAAGAGCTGGCCTCACGTGTCGACCGTCACGACAGCATTGGCAAGGGTGTGATGAACATGGATCTCTTCTCCTTTATCATGAATGATCCACGGTTCGATGAGATGCCTCTTATTCTGGAGACTCCCGATGAAACGATCTGGGCTGAAGAGATTCAGTTGCTCCTTGCCCTACAAAAATAAACGTCAGCAGTGACAGCATAAAAAAGCGCCGTTTCCCGTGAGAAATGGCGCTTTTGGTTTTAAACATATCGCAGCTTAGTTTAACCTGATCTCATCTACAAAGATAAAAGCCCTGTTACCGTTGCCGGGATGCCACGCAGGCATCACCGATGGTCTTACGGTCACCTTAAAGTAACGTGCTGTGACCGGTTCGAATGATAGCGAATGGGTAGATATCTCGGCCCAGTGCTCACTCTTCTCGTCAATGATTGTATCGTTGATAACGGTGGTGAATGATTGATTGTCCGATGACGACTCAATCGTAATCCCGGAGGCATCGAAGATCCAGTCGCCGGTGACCACTGCATTGCGGATCTCAGCTGAGGTGATCTCCGTAGGTTGCAGCAGATCGATCACCACGATCAGGTCCTCACCCTGAAAACCGATCCACCTGCCGGTACGGTAGTTGGTGCTGGTTCCGTGGAGTCCGTCCACGAGCATGGTGGCACCATTATAGCTGTAGTTGGGTGCCGGTGTGGATAGTAGTTCTGCCGGCATATAGCTTGATTTGCTGAACGCAATCGTTTCACTGAGGACTTTGCTTTTTCTTCCCTGACGAATGGCTGCCGCCTTCAATTCGGCATTATCCCTGATAGTGAACTTACCTTCATACTTCAACGATGATTCGGTTGGCTCATCGCCATCCAGTGTGTAATACACCGGTGCATTGTCGATGGTGTTCAATTCTACATCCAGTGCGTTGGAATCGAAGTTGGGTGTGAACGCAGCATCTACATCGAATACATGTGTCGCATAGTTGTAGTCCATTTTCTCATACAATGTCAGCAGCCGTGGTAGTCTGGTGAGGAAATGATCATAATTTTTCTTCTCCGGTTGCATCCACTGTACTTCACTCATCGCGGCCAGCCGTGGTAAGGTCATATATTCCACATGCTTCCCTTCACGGATATACTCTGTCCAAAGATTAGCCTGTGCTCCCAGGATATGTGCTCTCTGCTCTTCCGTAAGGACCTCAGGTGCCGGCTCAAAGCTGTACACCAGCTCCAGGGGAACGTAACCTCCAATACCAAACGGTTCGTCATCGGTGTGCTGCGTCTGGTAATAATCAAAATAACAGTAGGTGGTGGGTGTCATGATCACATCATGACCCATCTGTGCTGCCTGGATGCCGCCCTCCATGCCGCGCCACGACATCACCGTAGCGTTGGGAGCCAGCTCGCCTTCAAGGATCTCATCCCAGCCGATGATACGACGGCCCCGGTCATTAAGGAATTTCTCCATGCGGGCAGTGACGTAGCTCTGCAGGTAGTGTTCAGCAGTATGTCCGTCGTGATCGGTCAGTCCCAGCTCTTTGATACGTGCCTGGCAATGGGGGCACTCTTCCCAGCGTGTTTTGGGTGACTCATCACCCCCGATATGGATATATTCGGAAGGGAAGATATCCATCACCTCAGTCAGCACTGCCTCCAGGAAGATGAAGGTGGAGTCTTTGCCGGGACAGAGTACATCCTCGAACACGCCCCATTCACCTGCAACCTCATACGGTCCGCCGGTACAACCCAGCTCAGGATAAGCTGTCAACGCCGCAAGCATATGCCCCGGCAAATCTACCTCGGGGATAATGGTGATATATCTCTCAGCAGCATAGGCGACCACCTCTTTCATTTCCTCTTTGGTGTAAAACCCGCCATGAGGTAGGCCGTCATACTCTCCCGTGTTCTTGCCGATCACCGTCTCACTGCGCATCGATCCTATCTCGGTGAGCTTCGGATAAGCGTCGATCTCTATTCTCCATCCCTGGTCATCTGTCAGGTGCCAGTGAAAGCGGTTGATATTATGCAGTGCCAGCAGGTCGATGAATTTCTTCACAAACGTCACCGGCTGAAAATGACGCGCCACATCAAGCATCATCCCTCTGTGCCCGAAACGGGGAGCGTCGTTGATGGTTACCGGTACGAACGATACTGACTTGTAGTTGCCCACAGGTATCGATTTCCTTAATGTCTGTATGCCATAGAACAGTGCCGCTTCGGAAGCACCCTGAATCCGTATCGATTCTTCCGTGACAGCAATCTGGTAGGTTTCGCTGTTCTCATGATCCAGTCCCAGGGAGAGGATAATGGCATTCTGCTCCGATGTGGCAGTGGTGATGGCTGGTATTATACCAGTGGATATCTCCAGGTATTCGGCCAGGAACGCTGCATTGCGTTGCATTTTTTCGTTCCCCTCGGGGAAGATGATTTTTGTCGCACCGGAGAGCGTGAACGCTGCTCCCTCCGACGGGATGATCTCCCCGGGCAGGGGAACTACCTCATAGTCGGCTACTGTGGTACTGTTGCTGCCTTCTGACCCACAGGAAGCCATAAGGCAGATGAGTGCCATTGTCATGCTTAGTTTGATGATACTCTTCATATTCATTCAATTTATATTTTGTGAAGTGATACTTTCTTAGTCCAGTGCCTGCAGCGTATTCCTTACGATCTCAGCAGCGGTGACCTGCTGTGCATACTCGTCGATGACAACAACCTCCCCACCCATCTTAACATCCGGGTTGCGGTACATCATGCCACTCTCAATTGCTTTGCGCGCTGAGAGATGAAACTCTTTCGCCCCGCTCTCTTCTGCAATACGGGCTATGTTACCCGCATTGATGCCGCTGCCGGGCATGATGATGATACGATCAACCGCTTTCTTTACCAGCTGCTTCAACAATGCGATGCCCTGCTCCGCTTTGGGTTGCTGTCCTGAGGTGAGGATCCTGTCACATCCCAGTGAGATGATCTTTTCAAGGCTTTCGAACGGATCACGGCACATATCGAAGGCACGGTGGAAGGTGACGCTCATCGTCCCTGCCGCATCTATCAGCTCTCTGTTACGCTGCATGTCCACCTCACCTTCGGCCGTGAGACAACCGATCACCACACCGTCGGCACCCAGCTCACGGGCAATCTCAATATCTTTTAGCATGATCTTCTGCTCCAGGGAGGAATAGAGGAAATCGCCGCCGCGGGGACGGATAATCACATTGAGTTGGATCTCCAGGAGCTCCCTGGCCAGGGCAATATCACCATAGGATGGCGTGGTACCCCCTTCGGGTATGGCTGCGCAGAGCTCTACCCTGTAGGCACCTCCCTTTTGTGCTTCCAGAGAGCTGGCAACCGAATTGGCACATATTTCGAGTCTGTAGTCGGACATAAGGAATGATTGTTTCATGCAAAATTAATCATTTTATTCATGAAAAAAATCCGGTGAGGGTGATTCTGCTTAAAAACATCCGTCACATTTTGTAAAGATGTTACTATTTGTTTAAATTTACACCCTATTAGTGGTGATTCTACTAACATAATGTAAACAATTAGTGATGAAGATAACCATACCCAGCCAATTACCACGCTATCCTTCGTTCCGCAAAGGAATCAGACGTGCTCCCGACCGTGGTTTCAGATTAACAGACAATCAGACGAGAATCGCACTGAAAAACGCACTGCGTTATATCCCTGTTGAACTACATGAGCAACTGGCTGCCGAGTTTATGGAGGAGCTGAGAACACGTGGGAGGATCTATGCCTACCGATACCGACCCGAAGGCGATTTAAAAGCCAAACCCATCGATGCGTACAAGGGAAAGTGCATCGAAGGAAGAGCTTTCCAGGTGATGATTGACAATAACCTCAGCTTCGATATTGCACTCTATCCCTATGAACTGGTCACCTATGGCGAGACAGGGCAGGTATGCCAGAACTGGATGCAGTACAGGCTGATAAAGATGTATCTGGAAGAGCTGACACAGGAACAGACGCTGGTGGTGGAGAGCGGTCACCCGCTGGGACTGTTCCGGTCAAAGCCGGATGCACCCCGCGTGATCATCACCAACTCGATGATGGTAGGCATGTTCGATAACCTGACTGACTGGGAGGTTGCTGCGCAGATGGGTGTGGCTAACTACGGACAGATGACTGCCGGCGGATGGATGTATATCGGTCCCCAGGGCATCGTCCACGGCACGTTCAATACGCTGCTCAATGCCGGTCGTCAGCAATTGGGTATCACCCTCGATGGCAATCTGGCGGGACACCTTTTTGTCTCCTCCGGTCTGGGAGGGATGAGTGGTGCACAGTCGAAGGCTGCCGTTATTGCCGGTGCTGTATCGATCATCGCCGAGGTGGATGAGCTACGTATCAATACCCGGTACACTCAGGGGTGGGTACAACGCATCACTGCCGACGCCATTGAAGCATTCCGTTGGGCGGGTGAGGCGATGATTCACCGGGTGCCACTCTCGATTGCATTTCATGGCAATATTGTAGAGCTGCTGGAGTATGCGGAAACGACAGATAGAGTGATAGAGCTGCTGAGTGATCAGACCTCCTGTCACGAACCCTATACAGGTGGATACTGTCCCGTGGGGATCACTTTTGAAGAACGCACCCGCCTTCTTCATGAGGATCGCGGAAGATTCAAAGAGCTGGTGGATCAGTCGCTCAGGCGTCATTTCAATGTGATAAGGAAGCTGGTGACAAAAGGGACTTACTTTTTCGATTATGGAAACTCCTTTATGAAAGCGATTTACGATGCAGGCGTGAACGAAATATCGAGGAACGGAATTGATGAGAAAGAGGGATTTATCTGGCCCTCCTACGTGGAAGATATCATGGGGCCCGAGCTGTTCGATTACGGTTATGGTCCCTTCCGCTGGGTCTGTCTGAGCGGCAGGCACGATGATCTGATCAAAACAGACCGGGCTGCCATGGCCTGCATCGATCCTGATCGTTGCGGTCAGGATCGTGATAACTGGATATGGATCAGGGATGCGGAGAAGAACAGGCTGGTAGTGGGCACTGAGGCACGGATCCTTTATCAGGATGCGGAGGGACGACTGACGATTGCACTGCGGTTCAACGAGATGGTGCGCAACGGTGAGATCGGTCCCGTGATGCTCGGTCGTGATCACCATGATGTGAGTGGCACCGACTCCCCTTTCCGAGAGACAGCCAACATCAAGGATGGCAGCAATGTGATGGCCGATATGGCGGTGCAGTGCTTTGCCGGCAACGCTGCCCGCGGTATGAGCCTTGTAGCACTGCATAACGGTGGTGGTGTAGGTATCGGTAAAGCCATCAACGGTGGCTTCGGGATGGTGCTGGACGGCAGTGAGCGTGTGGATGAGATCCTTCGCACCGCGATGCTGTGGGATGTGATGGGGGGTGTGGCACGCCGCTCCTGGGCACGCAATGAAAATGCGATGACCACTGCCCGCGCGTTCAACCGTTCTCATCAGGATGGTTATCATATAACGGAGCCTTATCTGGTCGATGAAGAATTTATAGATAGCATTTTAAATTAAATAAACATTAAACAATAAAGCTCCTGGTGAAGGAGACGGAGAAGTATGATGAACAGGATCATGGAATGCGTTCCCAATTTCAGTGAGGGACGTGATAAGAGCAAAATTGAGAGAATTGTGGACTCATTCAGAGGGAAAGAGGGTGTGAAGCTGCTGGATTACAGCAGTGACGCAGACCATAACCGTTCGGTAGTCACTGTCGCCGGTGAGCCGGAGGCGCTCAAGAGGGCGGTGATTGAAGCCATCGGCAGGGCGGTGGCGCTGATCGACCTGACACAGCATCAGGGGCAGCATCCCCGCATGGGTGCCGTAGATGTGGTGCCCTTTATCCCTATAAAAAACGTGAGCATGGAGGAGGCGGTGACGCTCTCGAGAGAGGTGGCACAAACGGTAGGTGAGCAGTTTCTTCTGCCGGTGTTCCTCTATGAGAAGTCGGCTTCTGCCCCTCATCGTGAGAACCTGGCAGCTGTACGCAAAGGTGAGTTCGAAGGTCTGACGGAGAAGATGAAGCTACCCGAATGGAAGTCCGATTTCGGTCCTGCCGGACGACATGCCACTGCCGGTGCTGTGGCTATTGGCGCACGGATGCCCCTGGTGGCCTACAATGTGAACCTGGGTACCGATGATCTTGAGATCGCCACCGCCATCGCCAAAAAAGTGCGTCACGTGGGTGGTGGACTACGCTATTGCAAAGCGATGGGTGTCGCACTGGAAGAGAGGGGCATCACGCAGGTGTCTATGAACCTGACCGATTATACCCGGACGGCTATTTACCGGGCACATGAGCTGGTGCGCATCGAGGCGAACCGTTATGGGGTGCCTGTAGTAGGAGCCGAAGTGATCGGGCTGGTGCCGATGGAGGCACTGGCAGAGACGGCCGCCTACTATCTGGGACTGGAGAACTTCTCCATGCAGCAGGTGCTCGAAGCGAAACTGATGGAATAGGTTCTATGAACTGGATAGAACTTATCGCTGTCGTTTTTGGCGTGCTCAGTGTCTGGTATGCCCGTAAGGAGAATATTCTGGTATTTCCCCTGGGGATCATCAACGTCGCCATTTATATATTCATCTGCATCGCCGCACGCTTGTATGCCAATGCAGGTATCAATGTGGTCTACCTTGCCTCGAACATCTACGGGTGGTACATGTGGTCACGTACCGGTGAGGATAGTCAGAAGCTGCAGATCACCCGCAGCACCACCACCCAGAGGGTGATATCCTGGCTGTCGGTGGTGGTGATATACGTGACGGTGTTCCTGCTGCTGCGGTGGGTACACCGGTCGGATATAGATTACAGGGAATCTTATCTGCCCTGGATCGATTCGTTCAACACCTCCTTCTTCCTTGTGGCGACCATCCTGATGGCGGTGAAGAAGCTGGAGAACTGGCAGTTCTGGATCATCGGAAATATCGTCTCCATACCTATCTACGCATCACAGGGATTGTACTTTACCGGCATACAGTATAGTATCTTTCTGGTCCTGGCTATCCTGGGGTGGAGAGAGTGGAAAGCAAAGGAAAAACGAAATAACAATGGGTAACATCATCATCAAAAACGCTGCGCAGGTGGTTACCTGCAGTGGCTTCAGCGGTAAAAGAGGGAGGGAGATGTCCGACCTGCAGGTGATCGAAAACGGTACGGTGATCGTCACCGGCGGGATCATCTCGCACCTCCTGCAACAGGGTGAACCAATCCCTGTGGATGAACAGGATTACGAGGTCATCCATGCCGAAGGAAAGGCGCTGCTTCCCGGCTTCGTGGACCCGCATACCCATTTCATCTTCGGCGGATACCGTGAGGAGGAGTTCTCATGGCGGATGAGGGGTGACAGCTACATGGAGATCATGCAGCACGGCGGAGGCATCGTGAACACAACACGGGCAACACGTGAAGCGACGGAAGAGGAGCTGTTCGCATCAGGTAAGCAGCGTCTCGACGCGATGATGCAGCTGGGCATCACCACCGTGGAGGGCAAGAGCGGCTATGGCCTCGACAGGGAGACCGAGCTCAAGCAGCTGCGTGTGATGCGGCAGCTCAATGAGACCCATGCGATGGATGTTGTTCCCACCTTCATGGGAGCGCATGCTACCCCCACTGAGTGGAAGGGTAGGGAAGATGCCTTTATTGATTTTAACATCAGGGAGATGTTCCCCCTGGTAGCACAGGAGAAGCTGGCGGAGAGCGTCGATATCTTCTGCGAGAAGGATGTGTTCACCCTTGCACAATCACGCCGCTACCTGACGGCGGCACGGGATCATGGCTTCCAGCTGAAGATGCATGCCGATGAAATAGCACCCCTGGGTGGGGCCGAACTGGCGGCTGAGCTGCGCTGTCTCTCTGCCGATCATCTTCTGCAGGCTTCTGATGGCGGCATTCGTGCCATGGCTGTGGCGGGTGTGGTGGCTACGCTCCTGCCACTTACCGCCTTCACCCTGCGTGAACCCTATGCACGTGGGCGTACGATGATTGACGCGGGCTGCATCGTGGCACTGGCTACCGATCTCAACCCCGGCAGCTCATTCACTGCCTCGGTGCCACTGCTCTTCGCTCTCGCCTGCATCTATATGCAGCTGACACCCGAGGAGGCGGTGACCGCCTTCACCATCAACAGTGCTGCTGCAATCAATCGTGCCGGCAGCATCGGCAGCATCGACGTGGGCAAGCAGGGTGACCTGTTGCTGCTACAGTTCCCCTCCTACAAGTTCCTGCCTTACCATGTGGGGATGAATATTGTGGAGACGGTGATAAAACGAGGGGAAGTCGCGATTTAATGTGCCAATGTGCCGATGTGCAATATGTTAATAATACAAATCACTTCGGATGTAAATTTTGATTCTGAAGATCTGAATGTTAAAAGCTAACCTATTAATACAAGTAATAATGAAACTACAGGATTTAACGTTAAAGGAGTTTCTTGAAAAGACCGCGGCCAGAGAGGCTGTACCCGGGGGAGGGAGCTCCTCGGCCCTGAACGCCGCTATTGCATCTGCATTGGGGGAGATGGTGGCTAGTCTGACCATCGGCAAGAAGAGGTATATGGATGTGGAGGATCGGATGCGAGAGCTGGCAGGAGAGATGTCTGCTTACCGGGGCCGGTTTGTAAATGATATCGACCGTGATGCGGATGCCTACCGGAAGGTGATGGAAGCCTACAGGCTGCCAAAAGAGAGTGAGGAAGAGATCAATAAACGCAATGATTCAATTCAGCAGGCGATGAAGAGTGCCTCGCTGGTACCCATGGAGGTGGCTGAGCAGGCTTTCAACATGCTCGGCAGCATCGCGGAAATAGTCCATAAGGGAAACAGCAATGCCATCACAGATGCTCTGGTGGCAATGATGACATGCCGCACCGCTGTGATGGGAGCACTGCTTAACGTACGTATCAACCTGAGCGGTATCATAGAAGAGAGCTTTGTCGGAATGTTAACCGAAAAGTGCGACCGTATAGAAAAAGAGACCCTGCAGAAAGAAGAGGAGCTGATCCGCTGGGTGAAAACACAAATAGATTGAAGATCAGATAAGGGCAAATGAGAAGCCACCGTCTCTCAACTTAAATCAGAGAAGAAAATGAAAAATATCTACTTTATCGGGAAAGAGGATCTCACCATTGAGGATCTGGAATGGATCATCACAGGGAACATCAAAGTGGAGCTGTCACCTGAGGCCCAAGAGCGTATTCAGAAATGTCGTGACTACCTGGACCAGAAGATGGAGACAGAGACTGAACCTATCTATGGCATCACCACCGGCTTCGGCTCTCTCTGCAATCATACCATCCCGAATGATGATCTGAGCACACTCCAGGAGAACCTGGTGAAATCACACGCCTGCAGCGTGGGGGAGGAGGTGACACCGCTGATCGTGAAGCTGATGTTCCTGCTGAAGGCACACGCCCTCTCACTGGGGTACAGCGGCGTGCAGGTGGCCACCGTACAGCGTATGCTTGACCTGTTCAACAATGATATTCTGCCTATTGTCTACGACAAAGGCTCACTGGGTGCCTCAGGTGATCTGGCTCCGCTGGCCAACCTTTTCCTGCCGCTGATTGGTGTGGGTGATGTTTTTTACAAGGGTCAGAAGAGGGATATTGGCACTGTGCTCGATGAGTTCGGCTGGAGTCCCATACGGTTGAAGAGCAAAGAGGGGCTGGCACTGCTGAACGGAACACAGTTCATGTCGGCACACGGTGTCTACGCCATCATGAAGGCGGAGCGTCTCACCCAACGTGCCGACCTGATCGCTGCCCTCTCACTCGACGCTTACGACGGTCATATTGAACCGTTCGATGAGCGGCTGCATATGATCCGTCCACACCCGGGACAGCTGGAGACCAGCCGGAACATACGAATATTCCTGGAGGGAAGTGAGATCATTACACGCGAGAAAAAACATCTGCAGGATCCCTATTCTTTCCGTTGTGTACCACAGGTACATGGTGCTACCAGGGATGCACTCAGCTATGTGAAAAAGGTGGTGGTGACCGAGATCAACTCGGTGACCGACAACCCCACCATCTTCCCTGAGGATGATATGATCATCTCGGGAGGTAACTTCCATGGACAGCCGCTCGCCATCACCTTCGATTTTCTGGCTATCGCCCTGGCGGAGCTGGGTAATATCTCCGAACGCCGCACGGCACAGCTGATCCTGGGCAAGCGTGATCTTCCCGAGTTCCTGGTGGCCAACCCCGGACTGAACTCCGGGTTCATGATCCCTCAGTATGTGGCAGCATCGGTGGTGAGCCAGAACAAAATGTACTGTTATGCGGCCAGCACCGACTCTATTGTCTCGTCGAACGGGCAGGAGGATCATGTGAGCATGGGAGCCACATCGGCCATCAAGCTGCTGAAGGTGATGGACAACCTCGATATCATCCTCTCCATTGAACTGATGAACGGCGTGCAGGCGCTGGAGTTTCGCCGCCCCCTCAAATCATCCTCCCTGATCGAGAAGGTTGTGAAGGCCTACCGTAAGGAAGTGCCATTTATCGATGAAGATATTGTGATGTATAAGGAGATCCGCAAAACGGTGACCTTCCTGAACAGGCTGAAAACAGATATACCCTGAAAGCAGAATAAATGTTACTATTTCCAAAAAAATAGTTCAATTTGTTTATCTTTGCCCATTCGATAATTCAATTACAGTTTAAATTTATTTTAAGATGGTAGAAAAAATCAGGAAATCGCTCAGAGACTCTGCAGCGGCACGATGGACCGCTCTCTTCATTGTCTCTTTCACGATGTTGTGCGGCTATTTTTTAACGGATATCATGGCTCCGCTGGCGGGACTGCTTGAGGGACAACTGGGTTGGTCACGTGCTGATTATGGTACTTTCACAAGCTCATACGGTTGGTTCAACGTCTTCCTGCTGATGCTCATCTTCGGGGGAATCATCCTCGACAAGCTGGGTGTGCGCATGACAGGTATGGGAGCAGCTGCTGTGATGGTGATAGGTACGGCGATCAAATACTGGGCCGTTTCGACCGTTTCCCTGGAGGGACAGTCTCTTTTCGGTCTCGATGCACAGGTTTTCTGGGCGAGCATCGGTTTTGCCATTTTTGCCATTGGTGTTGAGGTAGCGGGCATCACCGTTTCAAAGATCATCGTGAAATGGTTCAAGGGCAAGGAGCTTGCCACAGCCATGGGTATGGAGATGGCCATGGCGAGGATAGGTACAGCCTTGGCGCTGGGTTTTTCCATTCCTATAGCCAAGGCAACGGGGGTCATCGATGTATCCCGTCCCATATTGATCGCGCTGATAGGATTGTGTATCGGGTTAATCGCTTTCATTGTTTATGTGATGATGGACAAGAAGCTGGATGCTTCGGAAGATACCGGTGAGATCATCGTGAAGAACCCGGAGGATGAATTCAGGCTCTCCGATATAGGTAAAATATTGGGTAACAAGGGATGGTGGTATATTGCCATACTCTGTGTACTGTTCTACTCTGCTGTCTTCCCTTTCCTGAAGTATGCTACCGACCTGATGGTGAATAAGTTCGGGGTGAAAGAAGATCTCGCCGGGCTGATCCCCATGCTGCTGCCCTTCGGGAATATTCTGCTGACACCCCTCTTTGGTGGTATCTATGACAGAAAAGGGAAAGGTGCCACCATCATGATCATCGGAGCTGTGCTGCTGATTGTTGTGCATGCGCTTTTCGCCATTCCGGGTTTTAACAGCTGGATCTTCGCCATGGTGCTGGTGGTGCTGTTGGGTATTGCCTTCTCGTTGGTACCTTCGGCCATGTGGCCCTCAGTGCCGAAGATTGTGCCGGAAAAACGACTGGGAACTGCCTATTCACTTATCTTCTGGGTGCAGAACTGGGGACTGATGGGTGTTCCACTCCTGATTGGATGGGTGCTGGAGAAATACTGTGTGACGGGACAAACAGTGCGCGACGGTCTTACCGTGAACACCTACGATTATACCCTGCCGATGTTGATATTCACCAGCTTTGGTGTGCTGGCATTGCTGTTTGCTTTCCTGCTGAAGGCAGAAGATAAGAAGAAAGGATACGGATTGGAATCACCCAATATCGTAAAGTGAAAAGGTATAAGGTAAAAGTGAAAAATGAATAATGAATAATGAATAAACGATTCGTCCTTCGGGGCGGGTCGTTTTTTTTATAAGGATATAATTTTATATTAAGAATAGCGCACATCTCTCAGCGCCTGAGTAATTTAAATGTTACAAAGGTATCGTCCAGGAGGCATAGATATGGCTGGACAGTCCGAGCAGCACGAAGAGATGAAAAATGGCATGGACAAACTCCTTTTTTGCCGTGGCGTAGATCACTGCTCCCAATATATAAAATACACCGCCTGCAATAATCCAGAACACCACCTCCCTGCTATCATTTGCTGTGGTCACATCGATGAATGGTTTAAAAGCAACGAGTACGATCAACCCCATCACGACATAAGAGATTGTTTTGAGATGACTGTTTTTCCTGAGCGGCCTGAAGCTGATGGTAATCCCCACGATGGCGATCACCCAGACCAGTGCAAAGAGTAACCATCCCCAATAGTCCTCTTCCCGTAACAGGATGAGGGTGAAAGGTGAATAGCTTGCCGCAATAAGCAGGTAGATGCTGGCATGGTCGAAATGGCGAAGCTTCGCTTTGCGCACGGGCTCCTGCACATAATGATAGATGGTGGAGGATCCCATGCAGGCAATCATCCCGAAACCAAAAATGGCATAGGCAAATATCGCCCAGCCGTCCTCAGCGATGATCGCTTTACGCAATAGTATATAGGTCGCTGCAATGCTTATCAGCAATGCAAGGCCATGAGTAATATAGTTGGCTCTCTCCTCACGGAGTGTATAGAATTTTTCTATTGACATTCTGTTCTCATTTTATTTTCAACGTTACCTCCCTGTCCACATCCGACCAGAGCGGAGAGCCGAGCAATAACCTTTTTATCTCTGTCACCATTGCAGGGCAGTTGTTCTCTTTGATGTGAATGTTTCCCGGATGTCCGTTGCTGTCTATAAAGAACGTCACTACAAATGCAACAGCCTGCTCTTCGCAGATATGTTTGTCGTAATTTTCTTCGAAATAGCGGATGAATTCCGCTTCTCCAAAGGTGGGGATAACCTCCGTTTGCTTTGTTACAGCACCTGTATCAACTTTTTTTCGTTGTGTTCCGTAACCGATCACCACCACTTCGCTCAGTAGGTCGGTATCGGCTTTCAACACAATAGTTCCTATATGCTCATCGAGCGGAATCTCCCTGTTTTCCATGCCGATGTAGGATGCCAGTAAAGTCCCTTGCGTCTCTTTGGGAACATCGATAGTGAAATTTCCCTCTGTGTCAGTTATAGTCCCCACGGTTGAATTCTGAAGGTTGACGTTAGCACCGATGAGCGGATCACCCGTCTCATCCGTCAGCCGCCCCTGGACAAGCTTGCGGTCCGACAGATTGGCCGACGAAACAGCTCTTATGCGGATGCTCTCCGTCGCACTCTGCTCATTTTCCGATGCCACTGCAATGCCGGCAACGCTGCCCTGCAGCTGCTCCTGTATGGATCGATCAAGTATCCTGGGTTGCTTTAACGGATTCCTGTTCACGCTTGTTTCCACCAATTGATTCTCCTGTTCGACAGGTGCTTCTTCACCGGGTGTTGTCAAAACCGTCACGTCATCAATCCTTTTCTCTTTATCTTCCCCTTTCACTTCATCATTCCTTTTCACTTCTGATATATGATATTTTGATAGTGCTTTCTTCTCAGTTTCAACAGCACGGTGGATGGTCATCAGGACAGAGTCATTCTCAGGAGTGGTCATTTCGGAATCAACTTTCCCGGACTCATTCGTGGCAATGATCATATCTTCATTCAAAGCGGGCTGACGCAACAGGAACGGGATGCCGATAAGCAGCACCAGCAGTGCAGCCGCAGCCCATATCCAAACAGGTCTGACTGTACGGGAGGGTTTCGGTGCAACCTTCTTTTCCAGCTTTTTGATAGCGGACAGATGGTCACCTGCCACTGAGTCGTATCCGTCGATGGCATCCTGTAAAAAAGGATCGCTCATCGCTTCACGTTCCAGCCGGTTGGCCTCTTTGCCATGCCGCTTGCCCTGTATGTATTCTTTTAAGTTCACCTTGTTTACATTGTTGTTTGTTGCGCTCTGTTTACTTTTTGGATATGGGTTGCATTATTTAACTGTTCAACGAAACGCCTTCACCTCCAGCATCCGGTTGATACAATTCTTCAGATTTCTTTTTCCATTTTGAATGTAGCTTTTTACCTTTTCGAGACTGTATCCTGTGATGGTAACGATATCGGCATACGACTTGTTCTCATAATAAAAAAATTCGATGCTGGTCCGCTGCTCACTGCTCAATTCCGTCAGGCAATAGGAGAGTGCCGACGCCCGTTCTGCCGACTGCTCTCTGTCTGAGAGAGTGAAAAAGTCGCCATTTTCCATAATCGCTTCGTTCATATCTACGAAATGCACCTGCTTCTCTTTGCGTATCTTCAGCAGACAATGATTTTTAGTCACCATGTAAAGCCATGAATGGAAGCTGGATATGGTATATTTTGTAATCTTTTGGTTCAGATCTTCATAAAGATCCATCACTGCATCCTGTGCATCTGCTTCGTTCGCAAGATACTTAAGGCAGACCCCATAAACCATCGGTATATAGCGGCGGTATAACTCCCCGAAATAAATTGTCTGTTCTTCTCTCTTGTAAAGATCAAACAGTTCGTCGTTACTTAATTGCGTTATTTCCGCTCTCTTTTTCAACCTGATGTCAGTTCATTTTTGCAAAGATGCTGCACAAAGTTAGAAAAATATCCATTCGTTTATGGAATTATCTTCCTATTTGTATCTCATAGGTAGAACCTCAAAAAATATCATAAATAAAAATTGAAAATTATGAAATCAACAAACCGGCGAATCGTGATGATTCTTTTTATGGCAGAATTTATCTTTTCTGTCAGGGCAGTGCAAATGGGTGTGAGCGAATTGATGTTTACTGCCGAAGAGTGGGAGATAAACGGTGTTGTCTATGATGCAACGGATAAGAGCGTGCTTCCGGGAGCGACTGTTCGTGTGGTAGAGACCAGCGAAGGCACAGTAACTGATATCGATGGTGCATACCGGCTGAAGGGAAAGAAGGGTGAAACGCTTGAAGTATCCTACATCGGGTACAAAACGCAGAGAGTGAAAATAGAAAAGAGAAGATCAGATATCTTTCTGAAACGGGATGATGCGCTGTTGGAAGAGGTGGTAGTGATAGGATACGGATCGCAGAAAATGATAAACATGACCGGGTCTGCACTACAGGGACACGTGGCAGGATTACACGTACGTAGCCTTACCTCTGACCGGTACGACCGGTCAATCAGGCCACCACTACGTCCTCCCTTTCTGCAGGATATCAACAGTGAAGCATACCAAGCTTTCAGTGAGAACCCTTTTCTCACGGCTACCAACGATCCGTTGTCTACCTTTTCGCTGGATGTGGATGTGGCCTCCTACGGGAATATCCGTCGCCTGATCAACCAGGGAGAAGTACCTCCCAAAGAGGCGGTGAGGGTGGAGGAGATGATCAATTATTTCAGCTACGATTATCCGCAGCCGACAGATGGGCATCCGGTAAGCATCACTGCCGAAACCGCTGTCTCACCCTGGAACGAGAAGACGCGAATAGTGAGAATCGGTGTGAAGGCGAAAGAGATCCCTTCTGAAGCATTGCCTGCAAGCAATTTTGTTTTCCTGATCGATGTGTCGGGATCGATGTTCGGTGCAGATAAGCTGCCCCTGGTGAAAGCATCGATGAAGCTGCTTGTTAACAACCTGCGACCGGAAGACCGTGTGGCTATTGTCACCTATGCCGGGGCGGCGGGTGAAGTATTGCCTTCAACAAGCGGTTCCGACAGACAAAAGATCATGGAAGCAATGGATAACCTGCAGGCCGGAGGCTCCACTGCCGGAGGTGCCGGCATTCAGCTGGCCTATAAGATTGCGGAGAAGAACCTTGTGAAAGGCGGAAATAACCGGGTGATCCTCTGCACCGATGGTGATTTCAATGTGGGTGTTTCCTCTGTCGACGGGCTCGAGACGCTGATTGAGCAGAAGCGTCAGTCGGGTGTTTACCTGACCGTACTGGGTTATGGTATGGGTAATTACAAGGAGGACAAGCTGCAGACGCTGGCACAGAGGGGTAACGGCAATCATGCCTATATCGATAACCTGCAGGAAGCGAATAAAGTGCTGGTAAACGAGTTTGGCAGTACGATGGTTACTGTGGCCAACGATGTGAAGCTACAGGTTGAGTTCAATCCCCATTTCGTCAATGCCTACCGTCTGATTGGCTACGAAACACGGTTGCTGGAAGAGGAAGATTTCAACGACGACACCAAAGATGCGGGTGAGCTGGGACCGGGACATACCGTTACGGCGCTCTACGAGATTGTACCCGTGGGTGTTGAAGTACCTGCAGGCAACGTGGATCAATTGAAATATCAGCAACAGAGGACAAACAAAGAGAAGCCTGCCTTCAACGATACCAAAGAGTTGCTGACCGTGAAGCTGCGTTACAAAAAGCCCGGCGAAGAGGTAAGCAGAAAAATGGAAGTTCCCCTTCTTGCTCCGAAAGCCAACCTTACGGCATCATCCGATTTCAACTTTGCCATGGCGGTTGCCATGTTCGGACAACTGCTGCGTGATTCTGCCTATAAGGGTGATGCCTCTTATGCGAAAGTGATTGAGCTGGCCCGTAAGGGGCTGGATAACGATCCCAACGGGTACCGGCGCGAGTTTATAAGGTTGGTGGAAGCGGTGGAGCAGTTGGAGATTATTTAAATGATCTCCATCCACCACCATTGTATGCTTCGAATCCCTTGCTTTTCAGGAAATGGACGGCCTGACCGCTACGTGCTCCGCTTTCACAAACCGCCACAATGGGAGTCTCTTTGCTGAACTTATCCATTTCAACCGGTAAAATGGACAACGGGATATTGACAGAACCGGCAGGATGCCCGGAATAATATTCTTCCTGACTCCGTACATCTAATAACAATGCACCCTTTTGAATCTGTTCCTTCAATTCGTCCTTCCCTTTTAATTTGAATATATCACTTAAAAAACCCATTTCCTATTGTTTATGTTGTATGTAAAAAATGTAATCCTATCTTATTCTGACAAAAAGTCATCTTTTTCCCTTTGGCAAAGATTTTGACCATATCTTGTTGTAAATCTTTGATTCGTGAATGTCGGAACAGAAATAATGAGCTAGTCTTAACAATCTGTCGCGGTGCTTTGTTCATATAGACGAGGTCATTGATGTGATGCAATCAGGTTTCATTCATAACGATATAAAAAAGGAGCAATATGAATTTCAATAATTTTACCATAAAGGCGCAGGAGGCGGTACAGAAAGCGATCGACCTGGCGCAGGGCAACAACCAGCAGATGATTGAGCCGGCACACCTGCTCAAGGGTGTGATGCTTGTGGGCGAGAACGTGACAAGCTTCCTTTTTCAGAAGCTGGGCGTCAACGTAGGTCAGCTGGAGATGGTGCTCGACAGGGAGATTGAGTCCTACCCGCGCGTATCGGGCGGTGAGCCCATGCTGAGCCGTGAGACCAATGCTGTGCTGCAGAAGGCGGCCGACTTCACAAGCAAGATGGGCGATCAGTTTGTCTCTGTTGAACATCTGCTGATGGCTGTGCTTAAC
>JADKLW010000033.1_pt1 | contig 75187 bp, 68 predicted proteins | sample 8641881 | NCBI WGS metagenome assembly JADKLW01 (sample SAMN16272185, study PRJNA661076) | feces metagenome | isolation source: fecal sample from diarrhoea affected cattle B | host: Bos taurus | place: South Africa: Lokaleng Village, Mahikeng | collected 2019-09
AACCGATGACCTCTTGCATGCCATGCAAGCGCTCTCCCAGCTGAGCTATACCCCCTCTTGACAACACAACAATTACTTGCTGCGTTGTTCAGAGACTCGAATTATAGACAGGTTTTTAGCGGTTTTTCAAACGCGCAAGAATTTTTTCGCGTCCTAACAATTCCAGCACAGCATCGACCGATGGTGTGTGCGCTGTACCGACTGTCAGAACACGCACTGGCATGGCCAATACAGGCATCTTTATGCCTTGGGCTTTGAGTACTTCTTTGATCGCCGCAGAGATCGCTTCCTTATTCCACTCAATCGTTTCGATGGCTGCAGCGAATGCATCGAGGATAGGGGCAGCTGCTTCGGTTACGTGCTTGGCAAAGTCTTCGGCGTTGCACTCTACGCTGCTGGTATAGAACAGCTTGGCCCAGTTCGCCAAGTCCACCAAGGTTTCGCAGCGGTCTTTAAACAGCGCGCAGATGCGCACCAGGCGGTCATCGGCATCGATCACCGCAGCATCCACACCGGCCTTGATCAAGAAAGGCTTGGCCTTGGCGGCCAAAGCCACGTCATCCATGACCTTGAGATGCTGGGCATTCACCCAACGCAGTTTGGCTTCATCAAACTGACCAGCGCTGCGGCCTAGGTGATCGAGGTTGAACCAATCCAAGAATTGCTGGCGCGAGAAGATTTCGTCGTCACCGTGACTCCAGCCCAGGCGGGCCAGATAGTTCACCATGGCGTCGGGCAGATAGCCTTCGTCGCGGTACTGCGTCACTGCCTTGGCACCATTGCGCTTGGACATCTTTTCACCCTGCTCATTGAGCACAGTGGGCAGGTGCGCAAAAGTTGGCACCGCAGCGCCCAGCGCTTCAAAGATGTGAATCTGGCGCGGGGTGTTGTTGACGTGGTCATCACCGCGTATCACGTGGGTGATGCTCATGTCCATATCGTCCACACAGACGCAGAAGTTGTACGTCGGAGTGCCATCTGGGCGGGCAATCACCAGATCGTCCAGTTCCGAGTTCTGGAATTCGATGCGACCCTTGCACTTGTCTTCCCAAGCAACGATGCCGTCCTGGGGCGTCTTAAAGCGCAGTACAGGTTTCACGCCTTCAGGAATCGTGGGCAGCACTTTGCCCTCTTCCGGGCGCCATGTACCGTCATACCGGGGCTTTTCCTTGTTGGCCATTTGCTGCTCGCGCAACGCGTCCAGCTCTTGCATGCTCATGTAGCAAGGATAGACATAGCCCTTGGCTTGCAACTGCGCCAGCACTTCCTTGTAGCGCTCCATGCGCTGCATTTGGTAGAACGGGCCTTCGTCGTGGCCCAGCTCCAGCCATTCCATGCCTTCGATGATGACATCGACCGAGGCCTGGGTGGAGCGTTCCAGGTCGGTGTCTTCAATCCGCAGAATGAAGTCGCCACCATTGGCACGTGCAAACGCCCAAGGGTACAAAGCCGAACGGATGTTGCCCAGATGGATAAAGCCAGTGGGCGAAGGGGCAAAACGGGTGCGAATTTTTTGTGTCATGAGTAAGTGTCCAGTCCACGGGAGAGGTCAGCCTTGATATCGTCCAAGTGCTCCAGACCCACAGAGATGCGAATAAGTCCCTGACCCAGGCCTGCAGCTTGGCGCTGCTCCTCGGTCAGGCGGCCATGCGAGGTGCTGGCGGGATGGGTGATGGTAGTCTTTACATCGCCCAGATTGGCCGTAATGCTACACACCTGTGTGTGGTCGATCACGTGAAAGGCATTCTTGCGCAGATTTTCAGGACCAGCGCCCTGTACATCGAATGCCAGAACACCGCCACCCAAACCGTTTTGCTGGCGCATTGCCAGTGCATGTTGAGGGTGACTCAAAAGACCTGGATAGTAGACACGGGCCACTTTCGGGTGCGCCTCCAGCCACGTTGCCAGTTCTAGCGCGGCAGCGCTTTGCGCCTTGATGCGCAGTGCCAGCGTCTCCAAACCCTTCATCACCGTCCAGGCGTTATACGGCGCTGCATTCAAGCCACCACAACGTAAGAAGGTGCCCATGACCTTGTCGACCAGCGCAATGGAGCCGCACACCGCGCCCACCATGGTGCGGCCTTGGCCATCAAGGAATTTGGTGCCGGAATGCACCACGATGTCTGCACCCAGCTTGATCGGCTGCTGCAAGATCGGCGTGGCAAAACTGTTGTCCACCGCCAGCAAGGCGCCGTGGGCATGCGCCACGTCTGCCAAAGCGGCAATGTCACACAAATCGGTCAGGGGATTGGTTGGTGTTTCAGCAAACAGCAAGCGCGTGTTGGGCTGAATGGCGGCCTCCCACTGTGCAACATCCGTTTGAGAAACAAACGAAGTCTCGATGCCAAAGCGCGACATTTCCGAGCCCAGCAACTTGATGGTGGAGCCGAACATGGAGCGCGAGCAGATCACATGGTCGCCTGCTTTGAGCGTGGTCAGCGCCACCAGCAAAATCGCAGACATGCCTGTGCTGGTGGCCACCGCGCATTCGGCACCTTCCATGGCAGCCAGGCGTTTTTCAAAGCTGGTGACCGTGGGGTTGGAGGTGCGACTGTAGGTGTAGCCCTCTTCTTGCGCAGCAAAACGGCGCGCGGCAGTCGCTGCGTCTGGCTGGACAAAGCTGCTGCTCAAATACAGCGCCTCGCAGTGCTCACCCCACTGGCTGCGCGGCAGCGCTTCGCGCACGGCCAATGTTTCTGGATGTAGACCTTCTGGAAGTGTTTTGTGGGTCACGATCGCTCGTCCTTATCTATAAGGCGCAGTTAATCACTGCTGCACCATGATCGAAAAAAGGAGCAGCATGCCCTTATCAAACAACACTTTCAGTACTTAACGACTCTGAAAGTGTTGCTCTACCAAGGCAAGCAGCTCCTGTTTTTATATTCTATGGGCCTTGCACCCATTCAGGCTTGCGCCTATTGTTCTTGCGCGTTGGGCAGTGAAAGGCGGGAAGTATCTTCTTCCGACTCTTCTTGCGAACTGGCGTTGCGCCCTTCGTTCAGCGCGGTCACTTCAGCCTCTGAAATATCACCCGTCACATAAATGCCGTCAAAGCACGAGGCTTCAAAGCCTTGCACTTTCGGGTTGATCTTACCCACGGTCTGCTTCATGGCATCCACGTCTTGGTAGATCAACGCATCACAGCCGATGACCTGGCGAATTTCTTCCACCGTGCGGCCATGCGCCACCAACTCCGACTTGGTCGGCATATCAATGCCATACACGTTGGGATAACGCACCGGAGGCGCCGCCGAAGCCAAATAGACTTTGTTGGCACCCGCATCGCGCGCCATCTGCACGATTTCTTTGGAAGTAGTGCCGCGCACGATGGAGTCATCGACCAGCAACACATTGCGGCCCTTGAACTCGCTGCCAATGGCATTGAGCTTTTGGCGCACCGATTTTTTGCGCGCACCCTGGCCCGGCATGATGAAGGTGCGACCCACGTAGCGGTTTTTGACAAAGCCTTCGCGGTACGGAATGCCCAGCAGCTGCGCCAGTTGCATGGCGCTGGGGCGGCTGGATTCTGGAATCGGGATGATGGCGTCAATTTCAGCCGGTGGCACGGTGGAGATCACACGCTTGGCCAGCGTCTCGCCCATATTCAGGCGCGCCTGGTAGACCGAGATGCCATCCATGGTGGAGTCGGGTCGGGCCAGATAGACATACTCAAACACACAAGGGTTGAGCTGGGAGTTTTCCGCGCACTGTTCAAAGTGAATGCTGCCATCTGTGCTGATGAAGACCGCTTCACCCGGAGCAATATCGCGCTCCAGGGTATGCAGCGTTCCTTCCAGTGCCACCGATTCGCTGGCCAGCATGTAAGTGCCATCAGCGCTTTTACCCAGACAAAGCGGACGAATGCCAAATGGATCACGAAATGCCAGCAGGCCATAGCCAGCAATCAAGGCGATCACTGCGTAGGAACCTTTGATACGCTTGTGAACGGCACGCACGGCTTTGAACACGTCGTCCGGCTTCAAAGGCGCACCGCTGGTGGAGCGACCTAGCTCATGCGCCAGGATGTTGAGCAGGACTTCAGAATCGCTCTCGGTGTTGGTGTGGCGGTGATCCGTTTCTGCCAACTCGCCCCGCAGTCGCTTGGCGTTGGTCAGATTACCGTTGTGCACCATGACAACGCCAAACGGCGCATTGACATAGAAAGGCTGCGCCTCTTCCTCACTCGCCGCATTGCCCGCTGTGGGATAACGCACTTGGCCCAGGCCCACATTGCCAGGCAAGGCGCGCATGTTACGGGTGCGAAATACATCCTTCACCATGCCCTTGGCTTTGTGCATAAAGAACTTGCGCTCTTGCTGGGTGACGATACCGGCTGCATCTTGACCACGGTGCTGCAACAGCAACAAGGCGTCATAGATCAGTTGATTCACAGGCGTGGTGCTGACCACCCCAACAATTCCACACATAGTCGAGTTCCATCTATCTGCAGGATTGCTCCTGCGTTCTTTGCTTGCAGACTGCGCCCCGATCGGGCACAGCCCTCACTCTCTCACGCGGAAGGCAACAGCCTTCCCCATTCCACAGACAACGCGGGCAAGATACTCGCCACCGCTTGCGTCAACCATGGAGCTGCTAGCGATTGTGTCCACCAAACCTGCCCCTGCAGAGGTGTGGAAACTACGACCACGCCCAGCACCACCATCAGCACTGCCGCACGCAGCAGGCCAAACACGGCACCCAGCGTGCGATCCACGGGGCGTAAGCCTGCTACATCAATCATTTTCTTGGCCAGCGCGCTCAGTAGCCCCCAAGCAAATACGGCCAGCACAAAAGTCAGCACAAAGCCGATCCCGTATTGCACAGTGGGTTCAAAGCTATCCAAGGGCAGCCAGGCCGCTACATCTTCGGCAAAAAGGCGGGCGACAAAGAAGCCCGCCACCCAACCCACCAAAGAAAACAGCTCAAACACCAAGCCGCGCCAAGCCCCCAAGAGCATGGACACCAGCAAGATGCCCAGCAACACGCCATCCAAAACTGCCATGTGCTTTACCAGCCTGTGTCTGCGTGAGCGGTCATTACAAATTCAATACTGATGCCGCCAAACCCAGGCCCTTGATGCGCGCGGCGGCGGCATCCGCCTCACTGCGCTGCTCATAAGGGCCCACGCGAACACGGGTGCGCTGACCATCTTTGGTGTCCACAATCTGGGTATAGGTCTTCAAGCCCGAGCGCTCCAGTTTGCTGCGCACCTCGTTGGCCTTGGCCACCTCGGCGAAAGCACCAACTTGCACGATAAAACGACCTTCCTTTGCAGCGACTGCTGCAGGAGCAGCGGGCGCTGGTAGCGGCCGCCCTTCCAGCAACGCACGTGCACGTGCCGCCTCATCCACGGTACGCTTAGGTGGCGGCGGAGGTGCAGGAGTTGCCGGTGGCGGTGGTGTTACAGGCTCAGGCTTGGCTGCTACCTTCGGAGCAGCCTTGGCAGGCTCTACCGGTGCGGCAGGCGCAGGCGCTAAACGCGGCGGTTCAGGTGGCTTGGGCACAGAAATCGGCGCCACCGCAACGATAGGAGGTGGCGGCGCAATAGACACCAGCTCCTCCCCATCACTCAATGCGCCGTCGGTGAGCATCGGCGCATTGGCAGAAGGTGAAGGTTGCTGACTTGCCTGCCCCACCGTCTGCGACGCCTTACCGGGCACCATGAGAGGTGCCACCTGGTTGCGATCCGGGATCTCAATCGGTATATCGACAGGTATGGGACGAGGCTGTGTATCAAACAGGAGCGGAAAACCGATCACGCCCAATACCACCAAGACAGCCGCGCCGATTAAGCGGTGGCGGGCGCGGCGGCGCATGTCGTCTACGCTTTCAGCCTGCGCAACACAAGAGCGCCGAACGGGCGCTTGCTCGCGTTGCTCTTTCTGACCAGGCCAACGGAATTTGAAAAGTGCCATGAAGATGCGTCGCGTAGCGGACCTTATTCGCCCAAATGTTTGGCGTGCAAGCGAGGTGGCCCATCTTTCAAAACCTCGCCGACCGTATAAAACGAGCCAAAGACCACGATTCTATCAGCCGGGTCTGCCGCTTGTACGGCGGCATCCAAAGCTGCTTGCGGGTTTACATGCAAACTGGTGGGGACTTCACGTTGTGTGCCACCTGCCACCACCTGCAGTGCTTGAAGCTTTTTTTGTAAATTAGCAGCGGTCTCAGCGCGGCTGGTTGGCAAATCCGTCAAATACCAACGGTCAATCAGCGGCCCAATCTTTAACAGCATAGGGCCCAAATCTTTGTCTGCCATCGCACCCAGCACAGCGTGCGTAGTCGGGTAGTAGCCCATGGCATCCAAATTGGCGGTCAGGGCTGCCACAGAATGCGGGTTGTGGGCGACATCCAGCACCAGCACTGGTTGACCGGGAATAATCTGAAAGCGACCCGGCAACTCCACCATTGCAAGCCCTGTGCGCACGGCCTGCGCTGTTACTGGCAATACAGGGCGCAAGGCCTCATAAGCGGCCAGTACACCAGCAGCATTCACCAGTTGGTTCGCGCCACGCAAAGCAGGGTAAGACAACCCAGCGTAACGCCGGTCACGCCCGGCCCAGCTCCATTGCTGCTTGTCGCCGCTGTAATTAAAGTCACGGCCAAACATGCGCAGATCGGCACCAATGTCTGCGGCGTAATCGATCACGCTTTGTGGGGGCACGGGGTCACCGACAATGACGGGGCGGCCTGCGCGCATGATGCCGGCCTTCTCACGCCCAATCGTTTCACGGTCATTGCCCAGCAAGGCAGTGTGATCAATGTCGATGCTGGTGATGACGGCGCAGTCGGAATCCACAATATTGGTGGCATCCAGGCGCCCGCCCAGCCCGACTTCCAGGATCACCACATCCATCTTGGCCAGACTCAGCATGCGCATGATGGCCAGCGTCGTGAATTCAAAGTACGTCAGCAGCACTTCTTCGCCGTTAAAGCGCGCAGCTTCTACCGCTTCAAAATGGGGCAGAAATTCAGAGGCTTGGGCAATCTCCCCATGAATGCGGCAGCGCTCTTCAAAATGCACCAGATGCGGCGAGGTATACACCCCAGGCTTATAGCCCGATTGCAGCGCAACCGCCTCCAGCATGGCGCAGGTGGAGCCCTTGCCGTTGGTGCCTGCTACGGTAATCACCGGGCAATCGAACTTCAGCTGCATGCGCTGCGCCACGACGCGTACACGCTCCAAGCCCATTGAAATGTTTTGCGGATGAATTTGCTCGCAATGTGCAAGCCATTCGGAAAGTGTGGAGAAGGTACTTTGCATACAGGGCATGATTGTGGCGTACCTACGCATGCACTATCACCAACACCATGAGTACCAACAAGATTATTCGTGTTTACAGCATCCCCAACTGTGACACTGTGAAAAAAGCACGCGCCTGGCTCACTGAGCAAGGGTTGGTTTACGAGTTTCACGACTTCAAAAAGCAAGGTGTATCTGCCGGCCAGCTGAACGCATGGATGCAGGCCGTTGACTGGGAGAAACTCACCAACCGCCAAGGCACGACATGGCGCAAGCTTGATCCTGCGGTGCAAGCCAGCGCCACCGACGCTACTTCGGCTGCGCGGGTCTTGCAGGCGCATGTCAGTGTTATCAAGCGCCCCGTTGTCGAATGGACAGACGGGCGCGTAACGATTGGATTTAAGGCACAAGACTGGGAAGCCGCACTTACAAACGCAGCGTCGCAAGCCTGAAACACTTGTTCACCGCGCTTTACGCAGCTTTACTGGCGCCGCAAAGACTATTTACGGCTGCGTTCTAAAATTGTCTCTAGCAGTTGCAGTTAAGCATTGCGTAACAATTTGGCAAGGAGCACGCTATGGGCTTAAAACATTGGCTCACTCTCACGACGCTGGCAGGCTTGGCTTGTGGCAGTGTTGTGGCCCAAGAACGGGCGCGTGTGCTGGCAGTCATACCCGTGACGCAGCAAGTAGGCATCCCGCAGCAGTTTTGTGAAGATGCACAGGTCTACACAGACCAACGCACGAACGGCACAGGCGCAGTCATTGGCGCTCTGATTGGGGGCGTTGCGGGCAACGCGCTTGGTCGGGGTGCGCATTACGGCCCGCGGGGTCATTACTATGGCTCAACCCGTGGCACCAGTACCGTGGTGGGAGCTTTGGCTGGCGGCGTCATTGGCAACGTGATTGAAAACACCAACAGCCAGCCCCGTCATGAAACCGTGCGCCGCTGCACCAATGAAACAGTGTACGAAGACCAGACGGTGGGATACGACGTGACCTACGAATATGCCGGCCGCAGACACCTGACCCGCCTGGACTACGATCCCGGCCAGTGGCTGTCTATCGACGTGCAGCCACAGGGCCGCTATACCTCTTCCGCCCCATCTACTGGACGCTTTGTAGGGCCCTCGGGCGTCTACCAATCGGCCCCAGCAGGCATGGTAGTGACAGAAAGCATTACCTACACACAGCCTGCTCCTCCCGTGTTCATTGGCGTAGATGGTGGCTATGCGCCGCAGCCTCAGAAACCGCCGCACTGGCACCGCGCGCCACCACCGCAGCCTTACTGGCGCTGACACCTTCAAAGCCCCATGCCGCTGGGGCTTTTTTGCATGCGTTTTGCGAAACTCCAAGCTGGGCGTGGCTGGCCTAAAATGCTCAACTTCCCTTCACACTCAGCGACTGCGCGTTCACCATGACTACCGAGCATTTCTCCGGCGTTACTCTGACCACCAAAGCCAATGTTTACTTTGATGGCAAGTGCATCAGCCACAGCTTCATCTTGGCCGATGGCACCAAGAAGTCGGTTGGCGTGGTTCTGCCTGCAACGCTGACTTTTGGCACTGCTGCTGCGGAAATCATGGAATGCGTAGGCGGGTCTTGCGAATACAAGCTTGCTGGCAGCAGCGAGTGGAAGACTTCGGCCATGGGCGAGAGTTTCCACATTCCCGCCAACTCCAAGTTCGACATCCGCGTGAACGAGGCCTACCACTACATCTGCCACTACGCTTGATTGCAAGATTAGTAGGCCGGTTAAATTTCAAGCATTTTTTGCCTCTAGCCCTTATGTAGCAACGGCTAGCAGCTATTAATTTAAAGAGAATCTCTGATGGAAACCATTCTGCAAAACGTACCTGTCGGCCAAAAGGTCGGTATCGCTTTCTCGGGCGGCCTGGACACCAGCGCCGCACTGCGCTGGATGAAGAACAAGGGTGCCCTGCCCTTTGCCTACACCGCCAATCTGGGCCAGCCCGACGAAGCCGATTACGACGAAATCCCGCGCAAGGCCATGGAGTACGGCGCAGAACTGGCGCGTTTGATCGACTGCCGCCCCCAGCTGGCCAATGAAGGCATTGCCGCCATCCAGTCTGGCGCCTTCCACATCTCCACCGGCGGCATCACCTACTTCAACACCACGCCGCTGGGCCGCGCCGTGACCGGCACCATGCTGGTGGCTGCCATGAAGGAAGACGACGTCAACATCTGGGGCGACGGCTCGACCTTCAAGGGCAACGATATTGAGCGTTTTTACCGCTATGGTCTGCTGACCAACCCTGATCTGAAGATCTACAAGCCTTGGCTGGACAACGCTTTCATTGACGAGCTGGGTGGCCGCGCTGAAATGTCGGCCTTCATGACCAAGGAAGGTTTCGGCTACAAGATGTCGGCTGAAAAAGCCTATTCCACCGACTCCAACATGCTGGGCGCAACCCACGAGGCCAAGGATCTGGAGCACCTGAACTCCGGCCTGCGCATCGTCAACCCCATCATGGGCGTAGCGTTCTGGAAACCGGAAGTCGAAGTGCAGGCCGAAGAAGTCTCCATCACCTTCGAGCAAGGCCAGCCTGTTGCCATCAACGGCAAGCCCGTGGCCGACAGCGTGGAAATGTTCCTGGAGCTGAACCGCATTGGTGGCCGCCACGGCATTGGCATGAGCGACCAGATCGAGAACCGCATCATTGAGGCCAAGAGCCGCGGCATCTATGAAGCTCCCGGCATGGCCCTGTTGCACATCGCGTACGAGCGTTTAGTCTCCGGCATTCACAACGAAGACACCATTGAGCAATACCGCATCAATGGTCTGAAGCTGGGTCGCCTGCTGTACCAAGGCCGCTGGTTCGACCCACAAGCCATCATGCTGCGTGAAGCCTCGCAGCGCTGGGTGGCGCGTGCCGTCACCGGCACCGTGACGCTGGAACTGCGCCGCGGCAACGACTACACCATCTTGAATACCGAGTCGCCCAACCTGACCTACGCGCCCGAGCGCCTGTCCATGGAAAAAGTGGAAGACGCGCCTTTCAGCCCCACCGACCGCATCGGCCAATTGACCATGCGTAATCTGGATCTGATTGACACCCGCGCCAAGCTGGCGATTTACTCGCAAGCCGGTCTGCTGAGCGTGAGCAGCAGCAGCGCTCTGCCGCAACTCGATAGCAAGTAAGCCTAGGCCCGACTGCTAAATCTGAAAGCCGCTGCTTTTGCCAGCGGATTTTTTTATGCCATGCGTTGCAGCCGGCAGACAACTTGCAGAGCTTTGCTATGGATTTCACCTATCGCAAGAAAACTGCAGGAAACCGGCACAACTCTGCTCCTAGAATGGAAGTCATAAAAATTGGCACGCATTGTGCGTCCAGATGAGAGACATCCATCAACCCAAGGAGTGGTATGGCCAAGAAGCTTTTAAGCACCGCACTGCTGGCAGCCTGCAGCACTTTCGCAATGACAGCGCAAGCTGCCGATCTGAAGGTGGCAATCGACCCCACCTACGAACCCTTTACTTTCAAAACCTCCGATGGCAAGCCCACAGGTTTTGACGTGGACGTTGCCAACGCCATTTGCGCTGAAATCAAGCGCAAATGTGTGTTTGTAGAACAAGTGTGGGACAGCATGATCCCTGGTTTGCAAGCTCGCAAGTACGACGTGATCGTCAGCTCACTGTCGATTACGGAAGAGCGCAAGCGCGTGATTGATTTCTCGGATCGTTACTACAAGACGCCCAGCGCCATCGTTGTGAAAAAGGGTACGGAATACAGCAGCCCTGCATCGCTCAAAGGCAAGCGCATTGGCGTGCTCAAAGGCAGTACCCAAGAAAAATGGGCCTTGGGTGAACTCAAGCCTGCAGGCGTAAATGTCATTCCTTACGAAGCACAAGATCAGGTGTATCTGGACATCAACGCAGGTCGACTAGACGGCACTGTAGCCGACAAGGTGGAAGTGCATGGCGGCTTCCTGCGCAAGGACGAAGGTAAGGATTACGGCTACGTCGGCGCTGACCAGTACGAAGAAAAGTACTACGGCGAAGGCATCGGCATTGGCATGCGCAAAGGCCAAAAAGAACTCAAAGCCCAAATCGACAAAGCCATCAAGACCATTCGCAGCAATGGCACTTATGACACTTTGGCCAAGAAGTACTTTGACTTCGATCCATACGGCAACTAAGCCCTAGGCATCCGCCAGCCCGCTGCCCGGCATGATCCGGCAGCGGGTTTGTTGTTTGGGCTTTTTTGAGCTGCTGATGAGCGATTACTACTTCTCTATCTTGCAAGGCGCTGTATTGACGATTGCAGTGTCTTTGGCCTCGCTGCTAGTTTCCACTGTGCTGGGGCTGCTGGGTGCAACGGCCAAGTTATCAGGCAAGCGCCCTTTGGTCTGGATCAGCACGCTCTACACCACCGTAGTGCGCGGCATCCCTGAACTGGTGCTAATGCTGCTGGTGTTTTACGGCGCCGCCATCGGTATCAACACTTTTTTTGAATCTATCGGCTCTGATTACGTTTTGGACATCAACCCTTTTGTGGCTGGCGTTGCCACGCTGGGCTTCATTTATGGCGCGTACATGACAGAGACTTTCCGCGCCGCGATCATGTCGATTCCACGCGGCCAAATGGAAGCAGCGTGGGCGTTCGGCATGGGCCCTGTGCAAACTTTTTTGCGTATCACCTTGCCGCAGATGGTGCGCTATGCCTTGCCGGGCTACACCAACAATTGGCTGGTTCTGATCAAGGCCACTGCGCTGGTCAGCCTGATTGGCCTGCATGACATGACTTATCTGGCCAAACAAGCCAGCGCTGCTACGCGTGAGCCTTTTATCTTTTTGCTGTTCGCCGCAGCCCTTTACTTGGTGTTCACCAGTGTGTCGCTGTGGTTCTTGAAGCGCCTGAATGCCCGCTACAGCTTGGGCACTGAAAAGGTGCAGTTATGAGCTGGGACATCATTTTCCAACCCGAACATTTGGCCATGTACGGGCAAGGCCTGCTGACCACATTGTGGTTGTTGCTGTCCTGCTTGGCCATTGGTGGTGTGCTGGCGGTACTGGGTGCTTTGGCACTGACCAGCCGCGTCTGGTTGCTGCGCAAAGTCGTAGGTGGCATGACGTATTTCATTCGCGGCACGCCTTTACTGATTCAGGTCTACCTGATCTATTACGGTCTCGGCCAACTGGAATGGATTCAGGCCCGCTGGGACGACATCTGGCCTTGGACGCATTTCAAAGAGCCTTTTTTCTGCGCCTTGCTGGCTTTTTCTTTGAATACTGCGGGCTACACCGCAGAAATGCTGGCTGGCGCTATGCGTGAAACCAATCCCGGTGAAGTGGAAGCGGCGCGTGCCATGGGCATGAGTTCTTGGCAAATCATGGTGCGTGTGGTGATGCCCAGTGCCCTGCGCCGTACATTGCCCCCATATAGCAATGAAGTGGTAATGATGCTGCACTCGACCAGTCTGGCCAGCACCGTTCCTGCACTGACGGATGTGACGGCAGTCGCCAGCCGCATTTACTCCGACTATTATTTGCCGTTTGAGGCCTACTTGGCAGCGGCTGTCATTTACCTGTGTGTGACTTTCGCGTTGATTGGTTGCTTCCGGTTGCTGGAAAAGCACTTTCTCGCCTACCTCGCACCCCGTACCCACTGATTGTTATGAGCCCTACCACTTTCAAACTGCAGGCCGAAGGCATTCACAAAAGCTACGGCAGCAACCATGTGCTCAAAGGTGTCAGCCTGAATGCACAGGCCGGTGATGTGATCAGCCTGATTGGCAGCTCAGGTTCTGGCAAATCCACCTTGCTGCGCTGTATCAATTTGCTGGAGAAACCGCAGCAAGGCCGCATCGTTGTGGCGGGTGAGGAGCTCAAACTCCGAGTCGATCGCCAAGGCGACTTACAGCCTGTGGACGCCAAACAGCTGCAGCGCCTGCGCACCAGACTGGCCATGGTGTTTCAGCACTTCAACTTGTGGGCCCACAAGACCGTGTTGCAAAACATTATTGAAGCCCCCGTGCATGTCTTGGGCGTCTCCAAAGACGAAGCCATAGAGCGGGCCCGCAAATACCTGCGCTTGGTTGGCTTGGAAAATCGCGAAGACGCTTGGCCCAACCATATGAGTGGCGGTCAGCAGCAGCGCGTGGCCATTGCACGTGCATTGGCCGTCGAGCCCGAAGTGATGCTATTTGACGAACCGACCAGCGCGCTGGACCCTGAACTGGTGGGTGAAGTGCTGCGCGTGATGCAAGTGCTGGCACAAGAAGGGCGCACCATGGTGGTCGTCACGCACGAGATCGGCTTCGCCCGCGAAGTATCCAACCACGTCGTGTTTCTGCACCAAGGCTTGATTGAAGAGCAAGGTGCCCCACAGCAAGTACTGAGCAACCCGCACAGCGAGCGATTGGCCAAGTTTTTATCTGGTAGTTTGAAATAATTTTCGATGGCGTAACAGAAAGCGGAGAGCGCGGAGTCCGTCAACACTAACAAACTTGGAACATTTCTTGCTCTTTTGAGTCACACCTCTACGGTGAATCCCCATTGTGTGATCTGACATCTGTTTGTCATCATGCGAAGGCATATTCATAAAACACAAAGAAAGGGTCTACAAAATGTCCAATAACCAAACCCCCAGCACCTGGCGCACCATCACTATCGATCGTTTCACTTTCGAACCTAATGCAGTTGCTCAAGCCTCCGGTGATAGCTTCCAAGCGCAATTGACGGTTGACAGTGGCAATGGAGCAAGCCGCACGCAGCGTTTTTTCACGTTCACACCCTTGTTTCAAACAGCAGATCGCGCTATTGCCTATGCCGTACAGCAAGCCAGTGAGTGGATGAAGCAAAAATCGCTGGCCTGAAGCAACAGGCTCATTGCTGGCAATTCCCACACTGTCAGCCCAACGCAAAAGCGCTGTGAATCACAGCGCTTTTTTCATGTATGAAGCCAATATGGATGGCTAGACCACCACGGGCTCAGGCTCAAGGCAAATGCCGAACCGTTCATACACGCTGGTTTGAATAGCACCCGCCAGCGTCATCACTTCACCCCCAGTGACACTTTCACCTCCGGTGCCGCGATTGACCAGCACCAGTGCCTGTTTGTCATACACGCCCGCATTACCCACCTTCTTACCCTTCCATCCGCAAGCATCGATCATCCAGCCGGCTGCCAGCTTGATCGACCCATCGGGCATGGGGTAATGCACGATCTTGGGCTCGCGCGCAATGATGTCCCTGCACTGCTCCTCGGACACGGTTGGATTCTTGAAGAAGCTACCAGCATTGCCAACTACGGCAGGGTCCGGCAATTTAGCCCGGCGAATTTCCACCACCCAGTCAAAAATCTGCTGGGCAGTCGGATGCAGCACACCTTCTTCCGCTTGCTTGCGCTGCAAGTCCAGATAGCCTAACTCCGGCTTCCAGTGTTTTGACAATGCAAAGCGCACCTTGGTAATGACCGCCCTGCCCGCCAATCCCATGCCTTGCGCCTTGGCGACAGGAGTGCCTACTGGCGCCGCTGGCGCATGCTTGAAAATGGAATCACGGTAGCCAAATGCGCACTGTGCGGCATTCAAGCTGAAGGCATCGCCCGTGACCAAATCCACTGCGTCCAGTTCGTAGAAACGGTCTTGCAGCTCTACGCCGTAGGCACCAATATTCTGTACCGGCGCAGCACCGACCGTCCCCGGCACCAGCGCCAAGTTTTCAAGTCCGGGATAGCCATGTGCCACAGTCCACGCGACCACATCGTGCCACGGCACTCCTGCGCCAGCTTCAATGATCCAGTGGCCGTCGATTTCACCCACCGCAGCAATACCTGGAATTTCCATCTTCAGCACCACGGCATGAATCACATCGCCGGTCAGCACAATATTGCTCCCCCCACCTAGCACGAGCACCTTGCGGCCTTGGTAGTGAGGGCTGGCAGCGAACTGCTGTACATCGGACTCTTGGCGCACGCGCACCAAAGTATCTGCGCTGGCCACAATACCGAAGGTGTTGCAGTCCTGCAGGGGGGTATTTTTCTCGACTAACATCATCGAGATTGTCGCACCGCGCTCATGCCTGCGCCCGCGCAGCCAGCGAAGTGCCTTGCCTAACACCCCATTTAGAAAGAAAATTCATGCCATCTTTTGACACCGTACTCGAAGCCGATTTCGTTGAAGTGAAGAATGCTGTTGAAAACGCAGCCAAAGAAATCGCCACCCGCTTTGACTTCAAGGGCACCTCTGCCGCCGTGGAACTCAAGGACAAGGAAATCACCATGTTTGGTGATGCCGAGTTCCAGCTCACACAAGTTGAAGACTTGCTGCGCAACAAGCTGACCAAACGCAACGTGGACGTGCGTTTCCTGGACATTCAAAAAGCGCAAAAAATCGGCGGCGATAAAGTCAAGCAAGTCGTCAAGGTCAAAAACGGTATTGAGTCTGAACTTGCCAAGCAACTGCAAAAGTTGATGAAGGAAAGCAAGCTGAAGGTGCAAGCTGCTATTCAAGAAGACAAAGTGCGCATTACCGGCGCCAAGCGCGACGATTTGCAGGCGGCGATGGCACTGATTCGCAAGGATATGGGAGATCACCCGCTGTCGTTTAACAACTTCCGCGACTAAAAAGGCGCCGCTAGACTGGCAAATTCTGTTGACAGTCTTAATACAGCGCTTTTATGCCACTTTGCCATCTGCCACGCATGCTCACGCCCCTATGTGGGGCCTTGCTGCTGACGTCCATCTGCCATGCACAGTCAGTGGTACTCACCGGCGTTATGGGCAAAAAAGCGCTGCTCATCATTGATGGCAGCACGCCCCAGGCCCTGGCCGCCCATGAAAACGCCAAGGGCGTGCAGGTGCTCCAAGTGGATAAGCATTCCGCCATCGTGCAAATACAAGGGCAGCGGCACACCCTGCATATGGGTGCTTCTCCAGCCAGCGTAGGCGCAGGACTGGGTAGCCATTCACGCAAAATTGTGATGCGTGCCGACAGCAGTGGGCACTTTCGCCCCAGTGGTCACATCAACAACCATCCCATTCAGTACATGGTGGATACAGGGGCCAGCTTGGTGGGCATCAGCCAAACCGATGCGCAGCGGATTGGGCTGAAGTACGAACAAGGTCAACCCGTCACCCTGAATACCGCCAACGGCCGTGTACAAGGCTGGTTGGTGCGATTGCAATCCGTCCGCGTTGGCGACATTTTGCTGCATGGCGTGGATGCCGTGGTTACGCCCCAGCCCATGCCATTTGTGCTGCTGGGCAACAGTTTTTTGTCGCAACTGCACATGACGCGAAAAGGCCATGAAATGGTGCTGGAGCAGCGGTAGGGCTCAATGCAACCAGTACTTTTTTTGAGCCAAATGTGCCTCTAGCCCGCTTGCTATAACGGGTGGTTGCTCACAAAAATTAAATCTTTGCGCCTTCGATGCTTTTGCTGCGTTCTTCTTGGCCCTCTTCGTGATCCAGCGCTTTTCCGCACAAAGAGGTGATCCCGGTCGTTTGAACAACTCAAGGCAGTTGCTAAGCGAGATCCTCGGGGTCATGCCGTCTGCATTTGTGCAAACGGCAATGCTGCAAAGTAAGCCTCATCAGGGGTAGCTTGGTGATGCGCCTGATGGGGCCGCTTTGAATTGTAGAACTCCAAGTATTGGACAATCCCACAGCGTGCGGCACGCACGTTGTCACGCCAAGCACCCTTGCCATCCATCAAGATGCGAATGCCGCGTCGCTTGAGCTGCGCAGTGAAGCTGTCGCTTGTAAATTGGCTGCCTTGATCCATGTTGAATATCGCAGGTGTACCCCAGCGAGTAATGGCCTCTTGCACCGCTTGCATGCAGAACTCCACATCCATGGTGTTAGACAGCCTCCAAGCCAACACCTTGCGGTTGTACCAGTCCACTACAGCGCACAGATAAAGCCAGCCTTTGTGCACACGTACATAGGTGATGTACATGGCCCAGACCTGATTGGCATGGGTGACAGGCTTGCTGCGCAGCAGATAGGGATTTGGCCTGCTTTCAGGCCATTTTTACGGAAAAATCTCGCTTAGCTACTTGTTCACAAAACCACAGCCACTTCTCTTTTTGGATCCGGCTTTGGTGGAACGCGTAAGTGGCAAGCGCGTGGTGTTGGTGGACGATGTCATCAACACCGGCGTCAGCGCTGTCTTCTGCCATTCGATTGCTGCAGCGCGCTGGCGCCGATGTGGTGGGCATGGGCCATGCATGGCGCGCTGTGATCCATACACTGGGCGAAGATTGGGAGCGACGCGTGAAAGTGCTAGGCCACATCCCCATGTTTGAGTGCGATGAACAAGGCCTATGGACTGCCATCCCCGCCACCCTGTAAGTTCCACGCAGGCCTTAAAGTAAAAAGCGCGCCCTTTCAGGCGCGCTTTTTACTTGTTATTTGTTCTTCAACTTGCCTTTGGGCAACACCGAAGTCACAGGTGCCAAAGGGCGCATGGACTCTGGTGACGTATTGACCTGCGGTGGCAAGCTGGTGTCCTTCTTTGGTTTTTTAACCATTTTGTTGTTGAGCTGCATGCCTTTGGCCATAGTAATCTCCTGTAATAAGCCTCCAATGTAACCGCGCGCCGTTTGTCGCTGCAGTCACTGTAGAGGATGGCCCTCAGCCATGCACGCCACAGCCAGGGTCGTTCGCGCCAACCCCAGACTATTCTGTGTCAAGCCCTGTCGCGCATACTCACGGCCTTTCTTGTTTTCAGTGATTTCCATGCAAGCCCTGCTCGACGCCATCGCCCAATTTGAAGCACCCACCGATGCGTGTCGCATCTTTCACGGCCGGGGTGGACGTTACCCGGGGTGCGAGCATCTGGTGTTGGACGCTTTTCCGCCCGTGCTGGTTTTGACTAGCTTTCAGCCCCTGGAAGACGAAGCCGTCGCCACCATTGGCGAAGCTTTGGAGGCGCGGTGGGCACAGATTGGTCAAGGCCAGCCGCTGAACTGGGTATTCCAGACGCGCCAGCCCGGCAACCAGATTGAAACGCGCCTGATGGCCGGCAGCGTGCCTGAGCCCCACATCGTGACCGAGGCCAGTTTGAAATTCCGCGCCCACGTACTGCGCGGTCAAAACCACGGCCTGTTTCTGGATATGGCTGAAGGCCGCCGCTGGGTCTATGACCACGTGGCCCAGCACCCTGAGCACCGCCACGGCATCAAGGTGCTGAACCTGTTTGCCTACACCTGTGCGTTCTCGGTGTCGGCGCTGCAGGCCGGTGCCCACCAGGTGCTCAATATGGACATGGCGCAGAGCGCTCTGGCCACCGGCCAGCAAAACCACCAACTCAATGCGTTGAGCGGTGCCAGCTTTTTGGCGCACGACATCTTTAGCAGCTGGGGCAAGATCACGCGCGGCGGGCCTTACCACCTGATCGTGGTTGACCCACCAAGCTACCAAAAGGGCAGCTTTATTGCCACCAAAGACTATGCCAAGCTGATGCGCCGCCTGCCCGACTTGCTGCGCCCGGGCGGTCACGTGCTGCTATGCCTGAATGCGCCGGAGCTGGGCACGGCCTTTCTCAAAGACCAGATGGCGGAGATAGCGCCTGCATTGCATTTTGTTGAACGCATAGCCAACCCTGCAGCTTTTGCGGATGTGGACGAAGAACGCAGTCTGAAGGTGCTGGTATACCGTGCGCCCCCAGCCAGCAGCGTTACAGATTAATTTTAAGAAAAATAGGCTGCTAACCCTTATAGATAAAGGGCTAGCAGCTATAAAAATAATAATTATTTCAAGCTTGAAGCCACCTTCTCCCAGCGCCTTTAGCCTTTTGTGCGATGTTGCAGCAACTACCGGCAATGCAATAGGGCACTTACTGCGATTTACGGTTTTTTAAAGCAAATTGCCAGCGCGTTATCGACAAGGTTTTGGGGCCTATTGCAATTGACTGCATTTCCACCCTAAATCCCCGCAACTCACTTGAATTAAGCCTGCAAGTTAACTACATATAAGCACACGTTTTTAAGCGCATTTAAATGCAGATGAATTCATATTGCAGGCGGCTTTACTGAAGTTTGAGTGTCTAGAATGAATTAACGCGGGCAGCACTGCGTCTAATTTCCTTCTTTGAAAGCTCACCATGTCTTACGCCATCCATCGTCGTAACTCGGAATCCATTGCCTTGGTCGCTTTGTTTGCGGCGCTATTGGCGGTTATGGGACTCATCCCCAAAATAGATTTGCCTTTGGGCGTGCCTATCACGCTGCAAACCTTGGGCGTCATGCTCGCAGGTTGTTTGCTGGGGCCTTGGCGCGGGCTGCAAGCCATGCTTTTGTTTATGGTGGCGGTAGCAGTGGGCCTGCCGCTGCTGTCGGGCGGGCGTGGCGGGCTGGGTGCTTTTTTCGCGCCAACTTCCGGCTATCTGATCGGCTGGACGGCGGCGGCGCTGGTGACTGGCTGGATCATGGCGGCACTCCCTAAATCGACCCCTTTGCGCGCAGCAGGTTCTGCTTTTGTGGCCTCGGCCGTTGGAGGCATTCTGGTGTTGCACGCCTTTGGTATTGCAGGCTTGGTGTGGATTGCCAAGCTGCCGCTGGAGCAAGCGTTCTGGGGTGACCTGGTCTTTGTCCCCGGCGACTTGATCAAGTGTGGGTTGACAGCACTGGTTGTCCACAGCATTGCCCGCGCCCTGCCCGATTGGCGCATGGGTGGAGTGGCACGCTAAAAAATCGAATACCCGCCTCTGTGTAGATTTTCAATAAAAACTGGCTCTAGCCCTTATGTACAAAGGGCTAGCAGCTATAAAAAATAATAAAAGCATTCTTTGCATGTGACACAGGCCTGCCCCGCTTGGCCCTAGCATGCGCCCCGTGCTCCGCGCTGGGGCATTCGGGAGCGACATAACAATGACATCACACGCACACCAGCCACGCTGGTTTTTTGGCTGGAACATTGTGGCTGCGGCCACCGTGCTCACTTTATTGACAGTGGGCATGCGACTGGGGATTGGCCCGCTGTTTTTACCCATGGCCCAAGACTTGGGTTTTAGCCGCAGCTTGCTGGCCAGCATCGTGGCCGCCGGCATGCTGTGCTATGGCCTGGCCATGCCACTGGCGGGCTGGTTGGTCGGGCGTATCGGTACGCGCCATGTACTGCTGCTGGGCACTGCCATTTTGGTGCTATCTACGTTATGGGCGATCAATACGCGCAGTGCCTCGGGCATCTTCTGGAGCTTTGGCGTGTGCATGTCGGTCGGGGCCGCCTTAACGAGCCCGGTCGCGCTGACACCGCTCATCAGCCGCTGGTTTAACCGCCGCCGGGGCATGGCGCTGTTCTTTTTATCCACGGGCTCCATGGCGGGCATTGCGGTCATGACGCCAGCTTTGGGCTGGGCGCTGCAGCACTTCAGTTGGCAGCAAACGCTGGGTGGTTTTGCGGCCATTTTTAGCCTGGTTACCATCCCTGCCGCCTTGCTGGTGGTGCGCGACAACGCACCCGAAGGCGCGGATGCCCCTACCGGCGCTGCAGCCCTGCGCGCGGCGCAACCAGCCTGGGGGGCAGATTTGAGCGTACTGCAGTCGATGCGCACAGCCACGTTCTGGAAAGTCACTTTTGGTCTGTTTGCCTGTGGCTTCAGCATGAACCTGATGGGCACCCACTGCATGCCCATGCTGATTGACCATGGCTTTGACGCCACAACCAGCGCACTGGGCATTGGCTTGATTGGCTTGGTCGCCATCCCCAGCACCATGGTGCTGGGCCGCATCGTTGACAAAGTGGAGCGCCGCAAGCTGCTCAGTGCGATTTACGGCGTGCGAGGCGTGGGCTTTTTGGGCTTGCTGCTGGTTGGCAGCGCTTGGCAGTTGTACGGCGTTGCAGCCATCGGCGGGGTGGTGTGGGCAGGCAGTATTGCCCTGTCATCCGCCATCTTGGCCGATGTGTACGGCGTCAAAAAGGTGGGCATGCTGTACGGCTGGGCCTATTTAGGCCATCAGGTCGGGGCCATGATCAGCGCCTGGCTGGGAGGCTGGGGTTATGAAACACACCACACCCACTGGGTGGCTTTTGGGGCCGCTGCCGTGCTGCTTCTGCTGGCAGCCGCTGTATCTTGGACGCTGCACCGCCCAGCAGCGCCCGCTCTGGCTGCGCGCACTGCGCAGGCTTAAGCGGTTGCAGGCACAGGGCGTGCAGTGGCACCCACGCCGCCCTGCTTTCATCACAAGCTGTCCGGCTTAATGCGTCGCGGTACGCGGACGAGGATGCTTGAAGAACAGCACAGCGACCGTAATGGCCAAAAGAATGACAAAGCAGCAGAAACTGGACACCGCCACGTTCATGCCCCAATGGTCAGCAATCCAGCCAATCGCCATCATGGGCAGCATGCTGCCGATGTAGCCGATCACCAGATAAGTCGACAGCAAACCCGAACGGTTGTGCGGCTTGGCAATGCGGTTAATCATGCCCATGCCAGCCAGCATGCTCATGCCGTGTCCCATCGCAGTCAGCGCCACACCCAATGCAAACAAGATGGCCGAACCAATCCATAAATTGGCCATCAACAAGGCGTTGCTGAGCGCCAGACCCAGCAAACCCGCCGTGCCGCACCAGTGCGTAGGCAAGCGCCCCGCCATGATCTGCACGCAGGCAGAGGCCAGCAAAATCACCGCAATCGCCGTACCACTGACGACCGGTCCATGCCAAGGCACCAGCTTGTCCAAAAACAAAGGCGACATAGAGGCATACAGGCCAAACACCCCAAAAGCCAGAAATGGCAACGCACTGGTGAGTAAAAACGCCACGGAATCACTGGACGCGGGCCATGTCAGTTTGGGTAGTGCATCACGCCACTGCAGCGCTTGGGTGTTCTGAGGTAGCGTGGAAGGCGGCAGTTGCAAGCGTGACAAGGCATACCAGCCGACACACCCCAAAACCAGGGTGGGAATGTAGGTGGTGACCAAGGGATAAGGCGCCCACTGCCCCATGATGCCGCCCACAAGCGGCCCCAGGCCAAACCCGAAGGCCAGCAAGAAGCCGGTGACCATCGCTACCCGCTGCATTTGCCCCGGTTTAGACAGTTGCGCCAAACCCAAGGTGGCACTCGTGGTCAGCATGCTGGAGGCAACGCCGACCAGCACCCGGCCCGCAATCAGGCTGGTCATATTCCAGGCAGCCATGCTGATGAGCGTACCTATCAAGGCCAGCACCAGGCCTGTTTGCATGACGCGGCGAAAACCGGCCCGGTCTGGCAAGCGCCCCAGGAACAGCAAACTGCACAGCGCGCCGCCCATGTAGAGCACGTAAATCAGCGAAATATCGCTGGCTTGCAAGCCCCAAGTTTCTTTGTACAAGGCGTACAGCGGGCTGATGAGTGCGGTACCCATCACGCCGACGATCATGGCAAAACTCACCCACATGAAGGGTGACACTTTCAATTTCATTTTGAAAAACCGCTGTTATCTGTTTTTTCTGAGTGCGCAACCTGATCACTGGGCCAGGTCATTCACGCCATCTATCTGGTCAAAGCTGTGCGCAATTTTGTGCAACGCTGCACGCGTGATGTCCAGCTCTTGCTCGGACAAACCCGCCAAGATGGCTTGCTCTATTTCCAGGCTTTTTTTCAAGATCTGTGAGGCCAGCCGTTGCCCCTCTGGGGTCAGTGCAATGCGTTTGGTACGGCGATCCGCGGGGTCTGCCGCCCACTGCACCAAATCAGCCCCGCGCAATTGCGCCAGCACCCGCACCAAGGAAGAGCTTTCCAAAGACAAGGCCTGCGCCAAATCTTTCTGCAACATGGCCTGACCATGCGTAAAGAGCACGACCAGGGGCATGCGCGAGGCATCGGTCAGGCCTTGGTCTTTGAAACTTTCATCCACTTTTTTGCGCCATTGACGGTAGACGCTCCCAATCAAAAGCCCAAAACGACAACGCGCCTGAACAAAGTCAGGCGCAGTAGGTTGCGGGCTCTCAGAAGTAGTTTGCATGCCAAGTATTTTGCGCCAAACAGCGCATCGACCCACAAGGCATGCACGACAACCAACTTGTCCGAAGGGTTGCCGCTCGCCGGCAAGCGGTGCCCGCAGACCGTGCTTACGCGCGCAAAAAAACCTGCATTTTTATGCCTGCAAAAACAGATTTAAAAATGCTCGACTTGCATCTGCGCGCAGGTCATATCCCGTGCATTGACCACCTTGAGCCAGGCGGCAATTTTGGGTAGTTCGTAGTGAAAAAAGTAGCGCATGGCTTGCAGGCGTCCAGCCCGCGCAGGTTGGCTGGGCACAGCACCTTGCTCCAGCACTTTCAGCGCCACATCCAGCCACACCCACGCCAGCGCCATGTGGCCAAACGCCTGCATATAGGGCACTGCATTGGCCAATGCTTCTTGGGGTTTGCCCGTGGCCCAGGCGGCCTGTGTGGCCGATTCCACCGCTTGCAGCGCCTGCGTCAGATCAATCGCATGAGACAGCAAGGCCGGCTTAGCCTGGGCACGCTGAATGGTGTCACGAATGGTTTGCGCCAGTAGCTGCCAACCTGCGCCGTTTTGCATGATGACTTTGCGGCCCAGCAAGTCGGCAGCCTGAATGCCGTGCGTGCCTTCGTGGATCATGTTCAGGCGGTTGTCACGCCAGTACTGCTCGACCGGAAAGTCGCGTGTGTAGCCATAGCCGCCGTGAATCTGGATGGCCAGTGAGTTGGCTTCCAGACAGTTTTCACTGGGCCAGCTCTTGGCAATCGGCGTCAGCACTTCCAGCAGCAGCTTGGCACGCGCGGCCGATTCAGCTGTGCCCGTGCGCCCTTCATCTACCAGACGCGCGCAATACAGGTTTAGCGCCAGTGCGCCCTCGCAAATCGACTTTTGTGCCAGCAGCATGCGCTTGACATCGGAGTGCTCAATGATCGGCACTTGCGGGCTGGCCGCATCTTTGCCGCCTTCGGTCATGGGCCGACCCTGGGGGCGTGTCTTGGCGTATTCCAGACTGGCGTAATAACCCGCTAATCCCAGCATGGTGGCGGCCATGCCAATGCCAATGCGTGCCTCGTTCATCATGTGGAACATGCACTTGAGGCCTTCGTGCGGTTTGCCCACCAGATAACCAATGGCACCCCTGCCACCGCGCACGGGGTATTTACCTTCGCCAAAATTGAGCAGCGTATTGGTGGTGCCGCGCCAGCCCAGCTTGTGGTTCAGGCCGGCCAGCGCTACGTCGTTGCGCTCGCCGGTCAGCTTGCCTTCCGCGTCCACCAGCTTTTTTGGCACGATAAACAGCGAGATACCTTTCACGCCCGGAATCAGCTTGCCGTCCGGCCCGGGAATCTTGGCCAGCACCAGGTGCACGATGTTTTCGGTCAGCTCGTGGTCGCCCGAGCTGATCCACATCTTGTTGCCCTTGAGGCGGTAGCGCGCGCCCAGTGCATCGCCCTCAAAATCTGCGCCATCTGGCTCGGCGCGGGTGGCGATGTCACTCAACGAGGAACCGGCTTGCGGCTCGGACAGCGCCATGGTGCCCGCCCAGCGGCCATTGAATTCATTGTCTGCAAACACCTGTTGCTGCATGGGCGTGCCATGTACGCGCAGCAAATTGGCATTGCCCACCGTGAGCAGGTTAGAGCCAATGCTGATGCTGGCGCAGGCAAAAAAGCTGTTCGCCGCAGACTCCACCACATAGGGCAGTTGCATGCCCCCCTGCTCATAAGGCTGTGCGGCGCTGAGCATGCCACTGGCGGCATAGGCTTTGCGCGCCTCGTGCGTGCAGGCGGGCTGAATGACTTTTTCGCCATCGAACGTCGGTTCTTGCGTATCGACCGTGCGATTGAACGGCGCATACTTTTCGCGGGCAATGCGCTCACAGGTATCCAGCACGGCATCCATCGTCTCGCGGCTGTGGTCGGCATAGTGGTCACGGCGGCTCAGTTGCTCCGCCTTTAACCAGTCGTAGAGCAAAAAGTCCAAGGTAGATCGCAGAGCATTCATCTTATAAGCCAAATATGCCTCTAGCCCTTATGTACAAAGGGCTAGCAGCTATGTTTTTGATATATATGCAAGAAAAAACCGCCTGCCTCGAATCACAAGGCAAGGCGGTTTGGGAGTGATAACGCGGCAACCCCACGCTGCCGCAGTGTGCTTACAACACTTCAAACACCCCGGCTGCGCCCATGCCACCACCAATGCACATGGTCACACAGACCAGCTTGGCGCCACGGCGTCGGCCTTCAATCAAAGCGTGGCCTGTCAGGCGCTGGCCCGACACGCCATAGGGGTGACCCACGGCAATCGCGCCCCCGTTGACATTCAGGCGTTCACTGGGAATACCCAGCTTGTCGCGGCAGTAGATCACTTGCACGGCGAAGGCTTCGTTCAGCTCCCACAGGTCGATGTCTTGCACCTTCAGGCCCAGCTTTTTGAGCACTTTGGGTATAGCAAACACAGGGCCAATGCCCATTTCGTCGGGTTCACAACCCGCCACGGCAAAGCCTAAAAAGCGCCCCAGTGGCTGCAAGCCTTTTTTGCTGGCGTAGTCTTCGCTGACCACCACGCAAGCGCCAGCGCCGTCAGAGAACTGGCTGGCATTGCCCGCAGAGATCAAGCCGCCGGGTAGCGCACTGCGCAGGCCGGAGATGCCTTCTACGGTGGTGCCTTCGCGAATGCCTTCGTCCTTGCTCACCGTCACTTGCTTGGTCGTCAGGCCCATGACCTTGTCCGCCACGCCCATGGTCACGGTGATCGGCGCGATTTCTGCGTCAAACAAACCTGCGACTTGTGCAGCGAAGGCTTTTTGCTGGCTGGCTGCGCCGTACTCGTCCATAGCCTCGCGGCCAATGTTGTAGCGCTTGGCCACTTGCTCGGCCGTTTGCAGCATGTTCCAGTAGATCTCGGGCTTCATCTTCATGAGCTCGGGGTCTACGGCCATGTGCGTATTCACTTCTTGCTGTACGCAGGAGATGCTCTCCAGCCCACCAGCGACCAAGACCTCGTTTTCACCGGCAATGATGCGCTGCGAAGCCAGGGCAATCGCTTGCAGGCCCGATGAGCAAAAACGGTTGATGGTCATGCCCGATGTCGTCACCGGCAAGCCTGCACGGGTGGCAATCAAGCGCGCCACGTTGCCGCCTGTAGTGCCTTCTGGCAGAGACAGGCCCATGATGACGTCTTCCACCTCTGCCCCCTCGATGCCTGCGCGCTGCACAGCGTGCTGCACCGCATGGGCGCCCAAGGTGGGGCCATAAGTCATATTGAACGAACCCTTCCAGCTCTTGGCCAGTGGGGTGCGCGCGGTAGAAACAATCACTGCGGAAGTCATAACTTCAATCCTTCAAATGCTGGGTATTCAAGCGGCGCACCGCACTTAGGCGAACGCCTTGCCTTCGGCAGCCAAACGGGCCAACAGCGGCGCGGGCTTCCAGAACTGGGCATCGTCGTTGGGGTTTTGCGCAAAGCGGCCCATGGCTTGCACCACGTTGATCAGGCCCAGCTCACTGGCGTAGTGCATGGGGCCGCCGCGGTAGATCGGGAAGCCATAGCCGGTCAGATACACCATGTCGATGTCGCCAGACTTGCTGGCAATACCGTCTTCCAGAATGTGCGCGCCTTCATTGACCAGTGCAAACACCAGGCGTTGCACGATTTCTTCATCGGAAATCTTGCGCGGCGTGATGCCCAGCGACTTGCGGTGCGCATCAATCATGTCCAGCACTTCCTGGCTGGGAATGGCGTCGCGCTTGCCGGCCTGGTAGTCGTACCAGCCCTTGCTGGTCTTTTGACCAAAGCGGCCCAGCTCGCACAGGCGGTCAGCGCTGGCGCTGTACTTCATGCCGGGTTTTTCGACCGAACGGCGCTTGCGAATGGCCCAGCCAATGTCGTTACCCGCCAGGTCGCCCATGCGAAACGGACCCATCGCAAAGCCAAACTTCTCGGCAGCCTTGTCTACCTGCTCTGGGCTTGCGCCTTCATCCAACAGGAAACCGGCTTGGCGGCTGTACTGCTCAATCATGCGGTTGCCGATAAAGCCGTCGCATACGCCGGACACCACTGCTGTCTTCTTGATCTTCTTGGCGATCTGCATGACGGTGGCCATCACGTCCTTGGCGGTGGCTTTGCCGCGCACCACTTCCAGCAGCTTCATCACGTTGGCAGGGCTAAAGAAGTGCATGCCGACCACGTCTTGCGGACGGTTGGTGAATGCGGCGATCTTGTCCACGTCCAGCGTGGAAGTGTTGGAAGCCAAAATCGCGCCGGGTTTGGCCACCGCATCGAGTTGCTTGAACACGGTTTCCTTCACGCCCAGCTCTTCAAACACGGCTTCGATGATCAGATCGCAGTCTTTCAGATCGTCATAGCTCAGCGTGGTGGAAAGCAAAGCCATGCGCTGCTCGTACTTGTCTTGCTTGAGCTTGCCTTTTTTGACCTGGGATTCGTAGTTTTTCCGGATGATGCCAATGCCGCGCTCCAGCGCTTCTTGCTTGGTCTCCAGAATCGTCACTGGAATACCGGCATTCAGGAAGTTCATGCTGATGCCGCCGCCCATGGTGCCGGCACCGATGACGCCCACCTTCTGGATGGCGCGCACCGGAGTGTCGGCCGGAATATCGGCAATCTTGGTGGTCGCGCGCTCCGCCATAAACAGGTGGCGCAGTGCACGCGACTCAGATGTCCACATCAGGTTGATGAACAGCTCGCGCTCGTAATCCAGCCCTTCCTGGAACTTGCGCTTGGTGGCTGCTTCCACAGCCTCCACGCACTTGAGCGGTGCGGGGTAGTTTTTGGACATGCCCTTGACCATATTGCGCGCAAAGCCAAAGTAAGCATCGCCTTTGGGGTGCTTACACTTAAGCTCGCGCACCAGGGGCAGCGGGGCATTGCCTGCCGCATGGCGCTCACCGACTTCCTGGGCAAAGGCCAGCGCTTCGGCACCCAGCGCTTCAGGGCTGGCGGCCATCTTTTGGAACAACTGCTGGCCGGGAATCATGGCCAGCATCTCACTCTTGATGGTTTCCCCGCTGACAATCATGTTCAACGCAGGCTCCACGCCAATGGCGCGTGGCAGGCGCTGCGTGCCTCCCGCACCGGGCAGCAGGCCCAGCTTGACTTCAGGCAGCGCAACCGAAGTGCCAGGGGCTGCAATACGGTAGTGACAGCCCAGAGCCAGCTCCAGGCCGCCGCCCATGCAGACCGAGTGAATAGCTGCCACCACAGGTTTGGGCGATTTTTCTATCTGTGCAATCACGGTATGCAGATTGGGCTCTTGCAAGGCCGATTCTTTGCCAAATTCTTTAATGTCCGCTCCGCCCGAGAAGGCCTTGCCAGCGCCGGTAATGACGATGGCCTGCACCGCTGCATCTGCATTGGCTTGGTTCAAGCCATCCACCACAGCATGGCGGGTGGACAAACCCAGACCGTTGACCGGAGGGTTGTTGAGCGTGATCACGGCCACAGATCCGTGCACCTTGTATTCAGCCGACATGGCTTGTCTCCTTGTGTTCTAAGAAAAAAGAACGGGCGTTCTCTAATTATTTTAGAAAGAGAAGCCTTGCGGCGCTATGGCGTTTTGCCCTTGGTTTGTCCCAACAGGGACAGGCTTCACTGCGCCTCAGCACTTGGCTCGACAGCCTCTGCGCCAGATCAAAAACCCTTGTTGGCGCTCGAAGCGACGAACGGTCATTCGCCCAGCCATCTATGGCCTGCTTTTTGCAGTGCCTTTTCTACATGCACCGTGCTGGCGCAAGTCTGTGGTCGCAATAAAACGCTGGGGAAACCCATAGCTATACATGACGGCGCCCACCCAACAATGTGCACAGCACATGCTGCATGCATGCACGTGCAAACTATTGATCCACAACGGAAGGCTGACTCTATGCAACGCAAGACTTTCATTCGCCTGAGCACCTCTTGGGCCGCAGCGGCCCTGCTGGGCACTGCCTCTATGGCTGCCCACGCGCAAACCGCAGGCCCTATCTTGATTGGTGTACCCATCCCTATGACGGGCCCGAACACCCAATACGGCGATGAAGTGAAAGCAGGTCTTTTGACAGCAGTGGAAACCTTGAATGCTGCCGGTGGCACGCAGTACAAGGCGGAGTTTATTGACGATGCCTGCGAGCCCAAGCAAGCCGTGCCTGCGGCCAATCGCGTGGTCACCTCGGGTGCCAAGTTTGCCGTGGCACACGTGTGCTCGGGCGTGACCGTGCCAGCCTCCAAAATCTATGAGCAAGAAGGCATCGTGGCCATCACCCCCGGCGCGACGTCTCCGCTGGTCACGGATACGCTCAACGGCCACCACTTCTTTCGCACCATTGGCCGCGATGACCAGCAAGGCCCGTTCGCTGCCAAATACATCGCAGAAAAACTCAAACCCAAAGCGGCTGCCGTGCTGCACGACAAGCAAACCTATGGCGCTGGCGTCGCCCAGCACGTGAAAGCCACGCTGGACAAAATGAAAGTGCCAGTGGTGATGTATGACGGCATCAACGCTGGTGACAGCGACTACTCCGCGGTCATCACCAAACTCAAAGCCGCCAAAGTGGATGTGGTGTTCTTCGGTGGTTACTACCCCGAAATGGGCCTGCTGCTGCGCCAGGCCAAGGAACAGGGTTTGAAGACCCAGTTCATGGGCCCTGAAGGTGTGTACAACCAGGATCTGGTGGACATTGCAGGCCCGGCCATTGACGGCATGATGTTCACCTTCCCGGCAGACTTCAGCGAGCGCCCCGAAAACAAGGGCGTGGTCGACGCCTTCAAGAAAGCCAACCGCTCTGCCAGCGGTGCTTTCCAGATGCCCGCCTATGCTGCCGTGCAAGTGCTGGACCAATCCATCAAAGCCGTCGGTGCAGACCCCAAGAAGGTGGCCGATTACATGCACGCCAACACCTTTAATACCGTGATTGGCCAAGTCGCCTACGACAAAAAGGGTGACTTGAAAGACTTTGAATTCGTGGTCTACAAGCTGGGCACAGACGGCAAGCGCACCGCGATGAAGTAAACCCCGGCGCCCTCGCGCGCGCGCCAAGAGGGCCAAGAGGGCCAAGAGGGCCAAGGGCACCACCAGGTGCCCTTTTTCATGCGCTGATGTTTCAACAACAAAATGGCCTCTAGCCCTTATACACAAAGGGCTGGCAGCTATCTTTTCAACGAATGCTGGCAATCACTTGGCCAGCGTTGAGCATCGCCCCAACTTGCGTGATCGGCTGCAGCGTGCCTGTCGCCTCGGCGGTGATGCTGGTTTCCATTTTCATGGACTCCATCACGGCCACCACCTCGCCGGCCTGGACACTGGCACCGGCTTGCACTTTCCAGGCGATCAAACTGCCCGCCATCGGTGCCACCACATCACCGGTGTGGGCCTTGGCGGGCGCGGATGGCGCAGGTGCGGACGTATGGGCATTGTTGGAAATCCCCTGCAGCAAGGCTGCAGGCAAACCCAGCGCCACACGTTTTCCGTCCAGTTCGATCCAGCTGCGCTGCAACGGGGCTTCTGGGGCAGCGTCCGGCCGGTCAGCGGCAGCCCAGGTCTGCTGCATCTCGGTTTCAATCCAGCGCGTATGTACCTTGAAGCCATCGACCGCAGTAAACGCAGGGTCTGCGACCGCGGCGCGGTGAAATGGCAGCACCGAGGCGACGCCTTCAATATGGAATTCCTGCAGTGCCCGCTGGGCACGCGCCAGTGCCTGCTCGCGCGTGGCCCCCGTGACGATGAGTTTGGCCATCATCGAATCAAAGCTGCCCGGCACCGTGCTGCCGCTGGCCACGCCACTGTCCACGCGCACGCCCGGCCCGCTGGGCGCATCAAAGCGCGCAATGTGCCCGGGCGTGGGCAAGTAGCCGCGCCCGGGGTCTTCCGCGTTGATACGAAACTCAATGCTGTGCCCACGCGGCACGGGCGTTTCGGTGAATGACAAGGGCAAGCCATCAGCAATGCGCAATTGCTCCAGCACCAGATCGATGCCGGTGGTTTCCTCGGTCACCGGGTGCTCCACCTGCAAGCGCGTATTGACCTCCAGAAAGGAAATCTGGCCGCTTTGGCTGAGCAAAAACTCCACCGTGCCGGCACTCACATAGCCTGCGGCAGCGCAAATGGCGCGGGCCGATGCGTGAATGCTAGTACGCTGTGCATCGGTCAGAAACGGTGCGGGAGCCTCTTCCACCAGCTTCTGGTTGCGCCGCTGCAGCGAGCAATCGCGCGTGCCGACCACCACCACATTGCCATGCTGGTCAGCCAGCACTTGCGCTTCAATATGGCGCGGGCGATCCAGAAACTGCTCCAAAAAGCATTCGCCCCGGCCAAACGCTGCTGTGGCTTCACGCACCGCGGAGTCGTACAGCTCGGCCACCTCCTCCATCTCCCACGCCACTTTCAGGCCGCGCCCGCCGCCGCCAAAAGCGGCCTTGATGGCCACCGGCAAGCCGTGTTGCTGGGCAAAGGCGATCACTTCCTCGGCGCTTTGCACCGGCTCTGCGGTGCCTGCCACCAAAGGCGCGCCCACTTGCAAGGCAATCTTGCGGGCCGCCACTTTGTCGCCCAGTGCTTCGATGGTTTCCGGGCGCGGGCCAATCCAGACCAGACCGGCATCGATTACGGCCCGCGCAAACTCAGCCCGCTCGGACAAAAAGCCATAGCCAGGGTGCACCGCATCAGCCCCGCTGCGCCGCGCAATATCAAGCAGCTTGGCCATGTCCAGATACGTCTCTGCCGAGCGCACACCGTGCAGCCCCCAGGCTTCATCGGCGGCTCGCACATGCAGCGCATCGGCATCGGGGTCGGCATACACCGCGACCGAGGCGACGCCATAGTCCTTGCATGCGCGGGCAATGCGCACGGCGATTTCGCCACGGTTGGCAATCAGTACTTTGCGAATCATGCTGGTCCTTTTGTGTCGGGGTACGGGTATTTTTGCCATTCAAAATCGGCGGCGATCACGCGAAAGCGGATGCTGCAACCCACCGGGATCTGCGCCGCCAGCCCCAGATGGTGGTGGGCCACGGCGGCGATCACGGGATAGCCACCTGTGAGTGGGTGGTCAGCCAGAAACAGCACCGGCTGGCCGTTGATGGGCACTTGAATTGCGCCGGTCACCGTGCCCTCGCTGGGCAGCTCGTCGTGGCGGGCGCGCTCCAGAGCCTGCACGCCTTGCAGCCGCATGCCAATGCGGTTGCTTTGCGGCGTAACCTGCCAGGTTTGCTGGGTGAAATTTTCTAGCGCTGCCGGTGTGAACCAGTCGGTACGCGGGCCCAGCAGCACATCCAGCACCACGGTCTCACCCACGCGCGGCAAGGGCAAGGGCGGCGCGCTGCCCAGCTCTACCGCGCGCAGTTGTTCAGCTGGTACAGCGTCCCCCACTTGCAGGCGCTGGCCGCGTTGCAAGGCCGCAGGGCCAATTTGCGCCAGCGTGTCGGTCGCGCAACTACCCAATACGGCCTCGACGCCCCAGCCGCCACGCACGGCGACATAGCTGCGCACGCCGGCCTGCGGGGCATGCAGCTGCAACACATCACCGTCATTGAGTGCGATGGGCTGGTGGCTGTACACATTTGATGTCATGCCTTGCGCGCTGTGCAAAGTCAGTTGCGCTTGAGCACCAGTCACGGCCACAGTCGTCGCCCCATGGCTGTGCAGGCGCAACTGGCCCAACACGTTTTCCAGCACTGGCGTAGGGCGCGGATTGCCCACCAGCCGATTGGCCTGTTGCATGGCTTGGGCATTGAGCGCGCCCGATGTGGAAATGCCCAGTCCCGCCATACCTTGGCGGCCACTATCCTGTACCAGGGTTTGCAACCCTACCTCAACGAATTCAATAGCTGCTTGCCCTTGTACAGCAAGGGCTAGAGGCTGATTTGGCTTAATTTTCAGACTGGCAGGCAAATGCACCTGCACAGCCTTGCGTGCCATATCGACAAACTGCACCCGAAAGCCAGGCTGCACATAGGCAGGCTCAGGGCGCTGCAAGTCCCACATGGGCACCTCGGTCTCTCCAATCAATTGCCAGCCGCCGGGGCTGGCGCTGGGATAGACCGCGCTGAAGTTGCCACCCAGCGCCACCGAGCCCGCAGGCACCCTGGTGCGCGGTGACTGGCGGCGTGGCATCTGAAAATTGGCACCCCCCGAAAGGTACACAAAGCCGGGAGCAAAACCTGCAAAAGCAGCATCGTAGGGTTGGGCGGTATGGCGCTCAATCACCTGCGCCACGCTGATGCCCAGCAGCTCCGCAACATCAGGCAAATCCTCGCCGACATAGCGCACTGGCAACTCCACCAGTCGCCCCAGTGGCACGGCTTCGCTGGCTTGCGCTGTAGCGGCTTGTACGGCGCATTCACGCAGCACTTCGATCAGACTGGTGCGGCTGATGACAGAGGGTTCGAAGTGGACCAGCAAAGTGCGCGCCGCGGGCACCAGTTCGCACAAGCCCGCGATGTGGTGCGCAGCCACCACCTGGTACAAGGCCATGGTGGTGGGCAAGTCCTGCAATTCGATCAATACAGCGCGGTCGCTGGCGGTTAAAAAACGCATGCGCTGTTCCCCTAACCCATGGCCACAAACGGCTGCAGGCTCACTCCCGCCTGCGCCAACCGTTGGCGGATGCTGCGCGCCATCTCCACCGCGCCGGGGCTGTCGCCATGCACGCAAATCGAGTCGGCCTGCAGGCGAATGCGCTGGCCAGTAATGCTCTCGATCTCGCCGGTCTGCACCAGTTGCAGCATGCGCTCGGCAATCTGGTCAGCGTCGTGCAGCACGGCACCGGGCAGGCGGCGTGAGACCAGCGTGCCATCGTCGTTGTACGCGCGATCAGCAAAGGCTTCCTGCACCACGCGCAGGCCGCGCGCGCGCGCCCAGTCCACCAGCGGTGCGCCGGCCAGCACCATCAAGGCCAGTGTCGGGTCAATCGCCTGGATGGCGGTGATGACGTCGCCGGCCTGGCGCGCATCCTGCGCAATGGTGTTGTACAGCGCGCCGTGCGGTTTGACATAACGCACCTGTGTGCCTGCCGCCTTGGCCAAGCCCTGTAAAGCACCAATCTGGTAGACCACATCACCCACCAGCTCGGCGCTGCTGGGGTCCATATTGCGGCGGCCAAAACCGACCAGATCAGGGTAGGCCACGTGCGCGCCCACGGCCACGCCACGGCTGGCGGCATTTTTCAAGGTTTGCAAGATGCCTGCAGGATCACCGGCATGGAAACCGCAGGCCACGTTGGCGCTGCTGACAATATCGAGCATTGCCGCGTCGTCGCCCATGCGCCACGCACCATAGCTTTCACCCAAGTCGCTGTTGATATCCATCTTGTATCCTCTTCTTTCATCAGCTCTTTGATTGTTGAACAATCAAAGCAAATTCCTTACCAATAAGCCCTTATGCAGTCTCGGAACTTCTCCAGCACCAGTACCTCGCTCAGCTTGGCCGACACCGTGGCCAATACCATCCGCCAGCAACTGATTCATGGCGAACTGCGCGCAGGCCAGCGCCTGTCCGAAGCGGCCCTGAGCCAGCAGCTGGACATTTCACGCAACACGTTGCGCGAAGTGTTTCGCATCCTCATCAAAGAGGGACTGCTGCGCCACGAACCTAACCGAGGCGTCTCCGTCGTCATCCCTTCTATTGCAGACATCATTGACATCTACCGCGTGCGCCGCCTGATCGAATGCCCGGCCCTCGAAAAAGCCTGGCCGCTGCACCCCGCCCACAAGCGCATGCGCCAAGGCGTCGAAGATGCCCAGCACGCCCGCGAGGCCAAGGACTGGCGGCGCGTGGGCTCCGCCAATATGGCCTTTCACGCCGCCATCGTGGCCTTGAGCGACAGCGACCGCCTGTCCGCCATGTTTGAAGACCTGGCCGCCGAACTGCGCCTGGCCTTTGGCATGCTGGACGATCCGGAATACCTGCACGCTCCTTATGTCGATCTCAACGCACGTTTGCTGAAAATGTTCATCGAAGGCCAGACCACCGCCGCTGCGCGTGAGCTGGAAAACTATCTGGTGCAATCCGAACGCATGGTGCTGGCGGTCTACGCAAGACATACAACCTGAGCTACCAAGGTGCAAGCGTGTGCACCATTAAGTCTCACATGTCAGCACTTCGCACCATTTTGGTTGAACAATCTATTCATCAATCATCAACAACCAGAAACTAACTCACCTACGAAACAACGGTATTGTTGAAATCCCTGATAGATAACTTGCAAGGGGAATGTTACTTTTGGCACGCGATTTGCCTGTAGCGACTCAGACCCTGACAGGTGCAGGCCTTGCATGGCAGCACCGTCACCTCCCTTCACCCTTTGCAAGGAGCTATCCATGAAGCGTCGAATTTTTTGTGCCACCGCCACCCTAATTGCCAGCGTTGGCTTTGCCGGTGCTGCTGCAGCTCAGACCAAGTGGGATTTCGCCACCGCCTATCCGGCGCACAACTTCCACTCCAAGAACAACGAGCAATTCGTCAAGGACGTGGATGCCGCCACGCAGGGCAAGCTCAAGATCACGCCGCACTTTGGCGCTTCCTTGTTCAAGATGCCGGAAATCAAGCGCGCTGTGCAGACGGGCAATGCGCAGATGGGCGAGTTCTTTCTGGTGAGCTTCCAGAACGAGTCGCAAATCTTCGGTGTTGATGGCCTGCCTTTCCTGGCCAGCAATTACGACGAAGCCTTCAAGCTGTACCAGGCGCAAAAGCCAGTACTGCAAGAACTGCTCGACAAGCAAGGCCAGGTACTGCTGTATGCGGTGGCATGGCCCCCGCAAGGCATCTACACCAAAAAGCCAGTCAGCTCGGCTGCCGACCTCAAGGGCATGAAGTGGCGCGTGTACTCACCCACTACAGCGCGTATTGGTGAACTGGTGGGCGCGCAACCTGCCACGATTCAGGAAGCAGAACTGTCGCAAGCACTGGCCACGGGTGTGATTGAAGGCTTGATTACTTCCAGCGCCACGGGTGCCGACAACAAGCTGTTTGAAAACCTCAAGTACTACTACAACGTACAGGCGTGGATTCCCAAGAATGCCGTCACCGTCAGCAAGAAGGCTTTCAATGCCTTGGAAAAATCCGACCAAACCGCCGTGCTGAAAGCTGCAGCTGCTGCCGAAGCCCGCGGCTGGAAAGAGTCGCGCGAGGTGGATGCCCGCTCATTAGCCACGCTCAAGGCGGGCGGCATGAGCGTCGAGGAGCCCTCGGTCCAGCTCAAGGCCGATCTGGCCAAGGTAGGCGAAACCGTGGTCAAGGAATGGCTGGACAAGGCCGGCGCGGATGGCAAGACCGTGCTGGACTATTACCAAGCCGCTAAATAAACGCACCAGCCCAAGCCTCTGCCCTTGCCACAGCGCTTGCCGTGCAGGGGCTTTTACTTTCCTCACGCATTGCGTGGCCGCCGCTTGAAGGCACACGAAGGATATTTCCCATGCGCAGATTGCTTGATAGTCTGTATGCCTGCAGCGCCTGGCTGGCGGGCATTTCCATGATTGGCGTATTGCTGATGGTGCTGCTCACCATCGTCAGCCGTTTCTTTGGCTTTTCTGCCCCGGGCACCGACGCCTACGCAGGCTATGCCATGGCAGGTGCGGGCTTCATGGCGCTCGCCAGCACCTTGAAGGCGGGGGAACACATCCGTGTGACCTTGATTTTGGGCATGCTCAAGGGCAAGGCGCACAAAGCGCTGGAGCTGACAGCGCTGACAGTTGCCACGCTGCTCTCTGGTTTTCTGGCTTTTTACGCCAGCCGCCTGGTCTGGCAATCCTGGGAGATTGAGGATATTTCCGTCGGCATCGACGCCACGCCGCTGTGGATTCCTCAGATCTTTATGGCCCTGGGCACGCTGATTTTCTTTATCGCCTTTTGCGATGAACTGGTGATGGAGCTGCTGGGCAAACGCCAGTCCAAATCGATCGAGGATGCACACCATGAATGAAATTTACGCCAGTATTGCGCTGATTGTGGTGCTGCTCGTTTTACTGAGTGGCGGTGTGTGGGTGGGCCTGACACTGGCCGGTGTGGCCTGGTTTGGCATGGAGTTTTTTACCCCGCGTTCTGCCGGGGATGCCATGGCCATGACCATCTGGTCGTCTGCCAGTAGCTGGACGCTGACCGCCCTGCCCCTGTTTGTCTGGATGGGCGAAATCCTCTACCGCACCAATTTGTCGGAGAGCATGTTTCGCGGTTTGGCCCCTTGGGTCAACGCGCTGCCCGGCCGCCTGCTGCATACCAATGTGATTGGTTGCACCATCTTTGCCTCCGTCTCCGGCTCGTCCGCTGCCACCTGCGCCACCGTCGGCAAGATGAATATTCCGGAGCTGCGCAAGCGCGGCTACCCCGAGTCGCAGATCATCGGCTCCCTCGGAGGCCCAGCCACGCTGGGGCTGCTGATTCCGCCGTCCATCATCTTGATTGTTTACGGTGTCTCTGCCGAGATTTCAATTTCCAAGCTGTTCATGGCCGGTGTACTGCCGGGCTTGATGCTGGCGGTTTTGTTCAGTGGCTGGATCATTGTCTGGGCCTTGCTCAACCCCGGCAAAGTACCCAAAGCGGATAGCACGCTGAGCTTTAAAGAAAAAATCTACGAAGCACGGCACTTGATCCCCGTCATTGTGTTGATTGCCAGTGTGGTAGCCAGCATTTACAGCGGCATTGCGACGGCCACTGAAGCCGCAGGTATTGGCGTAGCAGGGGCGTTGATTTTGTCGGCCTCACAAAAAGCGCTGTCCTGGGAGAGTTTCAAGGCCTCGCTGTTCGGTGCCACGCGCCTGTACTGCATGATTGCGCTCATCTTGGCGGGTGCGGCATTCATGACCTTGTCCATGGGCTATATCGGCCTGCCGCGCCAGCTGGCCGAATACGTGGGCAGCCTGAACCTGTCACCCGCCATGCTGATTGTGGTGCTGGGTATCTTCTACATTCTGATTGGCTGCTTTCTGGATGGCATCTCCACCATCGTGCTGACCATGAGTGTGGTGCTGCCCATCATTCAGGCGGCAGGCATTGACCCGCTGTGGTTTGGCATCTTCCTGGTGATTACCGTGGAGGCGGCGCAGATCACACCGCCGGTGGGCTTTAACCTGTTTGTGCTGCAAAGCATGACGGGCAAGCAGATCACCTATATCGCCAAGGTCTGCGCGCCCTACTTTGGCTTGATGGTGGTGGCGCTGGCGATTCTGTGGTTCTTCCCGGAGATCGCGACGGCGTTGCCCTCCAAAATGTAAGTCCTTGCCTCCAGGTGCTGCGGCAGTAGCACCTCGATGAAATTCAAGCAAAAAAGGCTGCTAGCCCTTATGCAGCAAGGGCTAGCAGCTATTTTTTTGCATATAGCGATGCGGTGCACTCCCACTGACTCAACGTGGCGAGCGCAGCCATCGTTAACCTATTTCAGCTTCAAGGTTTACCAAATCCAGGAAGGTAAACCCCGATAGAAAACCAGGTTGCACCTTTCTAGAATCGCCGAACTTTAGTGCCCATGCAGACTGTGCAAGAAGCTGGACGGATATGGCTACCACCACCCTCGGTATCAAGGTTGACGAGCTTTTGCGAGAGCGGCTGAAAACAGCTGCTGAGCAGTTGGGCTGTACGCCCCATTGGTTGCACAAGCAGGCACTGCACAGCTATCTGGAGGCCATTGAAAGCGGCAAACCAATGCCTGAGCTGCAATACCTGGGTACAAACCACAGCGCAGAAACAGTAGAACCTGAAGCGGCCAACGTACCCGAATCACCCTACACCCCGTTTTATGCCTTGGCGCAGGATGTGCAGCCGCAAAGCGTGCTGCGCGCTGCCATCACGGCCGCTTACCGTCGCCCCGAAACCGAATGCCTGCCGCTGCTGATGGCACCGGCCACTAGCACCAACCCCCAAGCCGTTCAAACGCTGGCTACCAAGCTGGTGCAAGCCCTGCGCGACAAGCGCCACAAAAAAACCTCAGGGGTGGAAGCGCTGGTGCAGGAATATTCGCTCTCCAGCCAGGAAGGCGTGGCATTGATGTGTCTGGCCGAAGCGCTGCTGCGCATTCCCGACCGGGCCACGCGCGATGCGCTGATCCGGGACAAGGTCAGCAAGGGCGACTGGAAATCGCATACCGACTCGCCTTCGCTGTTTGTCAATGCCGCCACGTGGGGGCTGATGATTACCGGCAAGCTGGTTGGCGTGCACAGCGAGCAAAAGCTGGGCTCCGCCCTCACCCGCATCATTGCCAAGGGCGGCGAGCCGCTGATCCGCCAGGGTGTGAACACCGCCATGCGCATGATGGGCGAGCAGTTTGTTACCGGCCAGACCATTGGCGCGGCGCTGGCCAACAGCCGCAAGCTCGAAGACAAAGGCTTTCGCTACTCCTACGACATGCTGGGCGAGGCCGCCACCACTGAGGAAGACGCGCTGCGCTATCTGCAGGCCTATGAGCAGGCCATCCATGCCATCGGCCAAGCCTCGCAAGGGCGCGGCATTTACGAAGGACCAGGCATCTCCATCAAACTCTCGGCGCTGCACCCGCGCTACAGCCGCAGCCAGCGTGAACGTGTGATGACAGAGCTGTACCCGCGCCTGCTGCAACTGGCCGAACTGGCCCGCCAGTACGACATTGGCCTGAACATCGACGCCGAAGAGGCCGACCGCCTGGACATCTCGCTGGATCTGCTGGAGCGCCTGTGCTTTGCCCCGTCGCTGTCGGGCTGGCACGGCATTGGTTTTGTGGTGCAGGCCTACCAGCGCCGCGCCTTCTTTGTGCTGGACTGGATCATCGATTTGGCACGCCGCAGCAAGCACCGCCTGATGGTGCGTTTGGTCAAAGGCGCGTACTGGGACAGCGAAATCAAGCGCGCTCAGGTTGACGGGCTGGAGGACTACCCGGTCTTCACCCGCAAGCTGCACACCGATGTCTCCTACTTGGCCTGCGCGCGCAAGCTGCTGGATGCGCCCGAGGCCGTGTTCCCCCAGTTCGCCACACACAACGCGCACACGCTGGCCAGCATCTACCACATGGCCGGCCACAACTACTACCGGGGCCAGTATGAATTTCAGTGCCTGCACGGCATGGGCGAAGGTCTGTACGACGAGGTGGTGGGCGATACGGTCGCTGGCAAACTGGCGCGTCCCTGCCGTATTTATGCCCCCGTGGGCACGCACGAAACATTGCTGGCCTATCTGGTGCGCCGCCTGCTGGAAAACGGCGCCAACAGCTCTTTTGTGCACCAGATCGGCGATGAAACCGTGGCCATTGCCCAGTTGGTGGCAGACCCCGTGGCCGCAGCCCAAACCCTCACGCCCTTGGGCCAGCCGCACGACCGCATTCCCGCACCGGCCGACTTGTACGCCGCGCAAGGCCGGCGCAACTCAGCGGGAGTGGATTTGAGCAATGAGCAGCGCCTGGCCTCGCTGTCTGCCGCGCTGCTGGGCAGCGTGACAGCGCAGGTCGCAGCCCCCGCTGATGCAGCGCATCTGGCTGCACAGCCCGTACTCAACCCCGCCCAGGTCAATGATGTCTTGGGAGAAGTACGCATGGCAGGTGCTGGAGAAGTAGAGGCAACCTTGGCGCAGGCCCAGCATGCCGCCCCCATCTGGCAGGCCACGCCGGTCAACGCCCGCGCCGAGGCGCTGGAGCGCGCCGCCGATCTGATGCAGGCACACATGCAGTTTCTGATGGGCTTGTTGTGCCGAGAGGCGGGAAAAACCTTGCCCAACGCCATCTCGGAAGTGCGCGAGGCCATCGACTTTTTGCGCTACTACGCGCAGCAGGCCGCGCAGCATTTGAACAATGACAGCCACCGTCCGCTGGGTGTCGTGGTGTGCATCAGCCCATGGAATTTTCCGCTGGCCATATTCACCGGCCAGGTGGCGGCGGCATTGGCGGCAGGCAACGTGGTGATTGCCAAACCGGCCGAGCAGACCAACCTGATTGCCGCCCAGGCCGTGGCACTGCTGCACCAGGCCGGCATTCCTGAGCATGCGCTGCAGCTGCTGCCTGGTGATGGCGAAACCGTGGGCCAAGCGCTGGTCGCCCACCCCGTTATCGATGCCGTGGTGTTCACCGGCTCGCACCCCGTGGCGCAACACATTCACCGCACGCTTTCGCAGCGCCTGGGCAGCCACGGCAAGCCGGTGCCGCTGATCGCGGAAACCGGCGGCATCAACGCCATGGTGGTGGATTCTTCGGCATTGTCTGAGCAGGTGGTGGGCGATGTGCTGATGTCGGCCTATGACTCTGCCGGCCAGCGCTGCTCAGCCCTGCGCCTGCTGTGCTTGCAAGAAGACAGTGCCGACCATGTGCTGCACATGCTGCGCGGTGCCATGCAAGCGCTGCGCGTGGGCAATCCTGACCAACTGGCCACCGATATCGGCCCCGTAATTGATGCTCAGGCCAAGGCCGATATCGAAAGCTATATCGAGCACATGCGCAGTTTGGGCCATCAGGTCACTCGCCTGGAGCTGCCTGCCGAGTGCCGACACGGCCACTTTGTAGCGCCGACGCTGATCGAAGTGAACCGTGTGCAGGACCTGAGCCGTGAGGTGTTTGGCCCCGTCCTGCACGTGCTGCGCTATGCGCGCAAGGATCTGGATAGCTTGCTCGCGCAGATCAACGCCCTGGGTTTTGGCCTGACATTTGGCGTGCACACGCGTCTGGATGAAACCGTGGCCCATGTGTCGGAGCGTATCCACGCAGGCAATATTTATGTGAATCGAAATGTGGTCGGTGCGGTAGTCGGCGTGCAGCCGTTTGGCGGGGAAGGACTGTCGGGCACAGGCCCCAAAGCCGGTGGCCCGCTGTACCTGTTTCGCCTGCTGGCGCAAGCGCCTGCGCTGGATCAATTGCCAATCATCACGGCACGCGGCACCCAGCACCTTCCGATTGCGGCTGGCCAGCACGTGCTGCTGGATGGTCCCACCGGAGAAATTGACCAATACGGCTTGGAGCCTCGCGGACTGATTTGGTGCATGCCGCAAACCGTGGAAGGTCTGCATGTGCAGTGGCAAGCCTGCCAAACCACAGGCAACACCGTGCTGCTGCAAGACAGCGTCGCTGTGCGCCAGTTGGTGCGGGCATGGCAACAACAACACACCCCGAATGCCCACAGCGCCACCGTGCAATGGGCCACTGAGCCGGAACTTGCCCAACTGTCCCTGCAAGCTGCACTGGCTGAAAGCGATACCGATGCCCTGCTGCCGCTGCAACAGCAACTGGCAGCGCGCCCCGGCCCATTGCTGCTGGTTCAAGGGCTGACCAGCGAAGAAATCCGCAACGGTGAGCGCTACCGCCAGGAACGTTTATTGCGTGAGGTCAGCATCTCCACCAACACCACCGCCGCTGGTGGCAACGCCAGTTTGATGATGGTGGGTTAGTCCCCTTTCCCAATTCGCATTGCCTTTTTACAGTCCACCTTCTCTCTTTCCCACTCAGGAGTACCGCAGCATGATCTCTTCCCCATCTTTCAAGGCCGTCGCCAGCACCATGGCCTTGGCCTGCGCTTTTGGCGGCTTGATGAGCGCCGCCCACGCCGACACCACAGTGCGCCTAGGCTTTGCCGCCCCGCTGACCGGCCCCCAAGCCCACTATGGTGAAGACATGCGCAACGGCTTGACGCTGGCGCTGGAAGAGGCCAATGCCAAGGGCATCCAGCTCGACGGCGACAAGGCCAAGTTTGTGCTGGTCTCCAAAGACGATCAGGCCGACCCCCGCACCGCTGTGCAAGTGGCGCAGCAAATTGCGGATGACAAAGTCCACGGCATGCTGGGCCACTTCAACTCGGGCACTACCATCCCGGCTTCGCGTGTGTACAACGAAGCGGGCATCCCCCAGATCGCCATGGCCACCTCGCCCGAGTACACCTTGCAGGGCTACGACACCACATTTCGCATGATGACCAGCGACACCCAGCAGGGTGCTGCCGTGGGCATGTTCATGGTCAAAGACCTGAACGCCAAAAAGATTGCCGTGATCGACGACCGCACCGCCTACGGCCAAGGCTTGGCCGACCAGGTGATTGCCGCCGTCAAGCGCGCTGGTGGCACTGTGGTGGCCCGTGAATACACCACAGACAAGGCCAGCGACTTTACCGCCATCCTGACCAGCATCAAGGCCAAGGGCGCAGAAGCCATTTTCTTTGGCGGTCTGGACGCCCAGTCCGGCCCGATGCGCCGCCAGATGGCCACGCTGGGCATTACCCAGCCGCTGGTCTCCGGGGAAATGACACGCAGCGACACCTTCTTGAAGCTGGCCGGTGACACCGCTAATGGCACCTACGCATCGCTGGCCGGTGTCCCCCTGAAAACCATGGCCCAAGGCACACAGTTTGCAGCCGCCTACAAGGCACGCTTCAAGATCGAACCCGGTGTCTACGCACCTTACGCCTATGACGGCGCATGGAACATGATCACGGCCATGGAGCAAGCAGGCTCTGCCAAGGCCGACAAGTACTTGGCCAAGCTGGCCGGTTTAAAGCGCAGCGGCGCCACCAGCGCCAACATTGCTTACGACAAAAACGGTGACCTCAACGAAGTGGCCGTCACCATCTACACCGTTAAGGGGGGCAAGTGGGAAGAGGTCAAGACCATCGTCGATTCCGCCAAGTAAGCGTACACCGCGGGGGTTGGCCTTGGGGCTGACCTCTGGGCTGCAGCGCCCTTCGCTGCAGCACCTCGGGCTGGCCCACCCGCCAGCCACTGTTTGGACGTCTGACCACGCCGCAGGGCGCGCCCGTCATGGATATTTTTCTCCAACAAATCATCAACGGTCTTACGGCTGGCAGCGTGTATGCGCTGGTAGCCCTGGGCTACACCATGGTCTACGGCATCATTGGCCTGATCAACTTCGCCCACGGTGATGTGGTCATGGTCGGCGCCATGACGGCCACCAGCGTGGTGCTGGCCCTGGTGGGCCACTACGGTGATGTCTCGGCCTTTGTGGCCATTGGCGCGGCACTGTTGGTGGCCATTCCCGTGTGCATGGCGCTGGGCTGGACGGCCGAGCGCATTGCCTACCGTCCGCTGCGCCGCGCGCCGCGTCTGGCGGCGCTGATTACGGCGATTGGCGTGTCCATCATCATCCAGAACCTGGCGATGATGTTCTGGGGTCGCAACTACCAAAATTTCCCGCACATCATTGAGCCCACCGTGTTCCAGCTCGGTGATGCGCGCCTGTCCCTGCTGCAAATCGCCATCATGGCGGGCTCGGGCCTGATCATGGTTGCCTTGCTGCTGCTGGTGCACAAAACCCGTCTGGGCATGGCCATGCGCGCCACCGCCCAGAACCGTGAAGTAGCTGGGCTGATGGGGGTGAATATCAACACTGTGATTTCAGCCGCCTTCCTGATTGGTTCGGCGCTGGCGGCTGTCGCCGGCGTCATGATCACCAGCTACTACGGCGTGGCGCAATACACCATGGGCTTTATGCTGGGGCTGAAAGCCTTTACCGCCGCTGTGCTGGGCGGCATTGGTAACATGGGCGGCGCGGTGCTGGGTGGCTTGCTGCTGGGGCTGATTGAGGCGCTGGGCTCGGGCTATGTCAGCGGTTTGACCAATGGCGTGTTTGGCAGCCACTACCAGGATGTGTTTAGCTTCATCGTGCTGGTGGTGGTGCTGATCTTTCGCCCCTCGGGCCTTTTGGGCGAACGTTCGGGAGACCGCGCATGAGCCACAGTCTCTCTGCGGCCAAGCCGCACACCCCCGCCAAAGTCTGGCTGGGTGCCTTTGCCATCGGTGCTGTTTTGCTGGTGCTGCCCTTTCTACTGGGTGCCACTGCAGGCCAGGGCTGGATTCGCATTCTGAACTTTGCGCTGCTGTATGTGATGCTGGCACTGGGCCTGAACATTGTGGTGGGCTTTGCCGGCCTGCTGGACTTGGGCTATATCGCGTTCTACGCCGTGGGCGCGTATGCCTGGGCGCTGCTGGCCTCACCGCACTTTGACCTTCACTTGCCTTTTTGGGTCGTAATCCCCGTCGGGATTGGGCTAGCTGCTATCGCAGGGATAGCACTGGGCTTTCCCGTACTCAAACTGCGCGGTGACTATCTGGCCATCGTCACGCTGGGCTTTGGCGAGATCATCCGCATCTTCATGAACAACCTGGATGCGCCGGTCAACATCACCAATGGCCCGCAAGGTATCAACCGCATTGATACCTTCAAGATCGGCGAATGGGCGCTGGGCAAGCCAGAGACCATTCTGGGCTTTCGCATCACCGGCCCCGAAAAATACTATTACCTGCTGATGGCGCTGGTGTTGCTGATCATCTTCATCTGTATTCGCCTGCAAAACTCCCGCGTGGGCCGCGCCTGGGAAGCCGTGCGTGAGGACGAGATTGCCGCCAAGGCCATGGGTATCAACACCCGCACCATCAAACTCATGGCCTTTGGCATGGGCGCCAGCTTTGGCGGCGTGGCCGGGTGCATGTTTGCCTCCATGCAAGGCTTTGTCAGCCCCGAAAGCTTTGGACTGAGCGAATCCATTGCCATTCTGTGCATGGTGGTGCTGGGCGGCATGGGCCATGTGCCCGGCGTCGTCGCTGGCGCCTTGCTGCTGTCGATCTTTCCGGAAATCTTGCGCAACATCGTCGTGCCCGTGCAGCAAACGCTGTTTGGCGAAGTGCTGGTGGATCCCGACGCCATCCGCATGCTGCTGTTTGGTGTGGCACTGGTGGCGGTGATGATCTTGCGCCCTGAAGGCCTGTGGCCCTCCAAGGTGCGCCAGCGTGAACTGAACAAGGGCAAGGAGCCAAAAGCATGAGTGCCTTGCCTGCAACCTCCACCCGCAATGAACCGCTGCTGATCGCCCAGGGCCTGAGCAAACGTTTTGGCGGCCTGCAAGCCCTCAAAGATGTGAGCTTTGAGATTCGCAAAGGCGAAATCTTTGGCCTGATTGGCCCCAATGGCGCGGGCAAAACCACGCTGTTTAACGTGATGACGGCGCTGTACATACCCGAGTCTGGCAGCTGCAACTTTCAGGGCGTGGACCTGACGCGCCTCAAACCACACCAGATTGCCGAAAAAGGCCTGGCGCGCACCTTCCAGAACATCCGCTTGTTCTCGGCCCTCACGGCGCTGGAAAATGTGATGATTGGCCAGCATCTGCGCACCAAGGCTGGCCTGTGGGGCGCCATTGTGCGCAACAAAGCCACCCGCGAAGAAGAAGTCCGCACCGAAGCGCGCGCGCTGGAGTTGCTGGACTATGTAGGCATTGCGCATGTGGCCAATGAGGTGGCGTCGTCGCTGTCATACGGCGACCAGCGGCGGCTGGAAATTGCCCGTGCACTGGCCACCCGCCCGGCACTGCTGGCGCTGGACGAGCCCGCTGCCGGCATGAACCCGTCGGAGACCGTGGTGCTGCGCGCCCTGATTGAAAAAATCCGCGACGACGGCATCACCGTGCTGCTGATTGAGCACGATATGAAGCTGGTCATGAACATGTGCGACCGTGTGCTGGTACTGGAGTACGGCCAAGTGCTGTCCTATGGCCTGCCGCACGATGTGCAGCGCGACCCCCGCGTGATCGAAGCCTATCTGGGCAAAGGCGCAGCGCAAGACCCGCTGCTGCACCCCGAAGCCAGAAAAAATGACTGAAGCAATGACCACAGCAAAACCTTCCGCCCCCATGCTGGACGTGCACGGCATCGATGTGGCCTATGGCGGCATCCGCGCCGTGCGCCAGCTCAACCTGCATGTCCACCCCGGCGAGCTGGTCGCCCTGATCGGTGCCAATGGCGCAGGCAAAAGCACCACGCTGCGCGCCATTTGCGGGCTGGTGCCGCTGGCAGCGGGCAGCATCCACTACCAAGGCCAAAGCCTGGCCGGCCAGCCCGTGCATGCCATGGTGCGCCAAGGGCTGGTGATGGTGCCCGAGGGGCGCGGCATCTTCCCGCAACTGACGATTGAAGAAAATCTGCACATGGGCGCGTACAGCCGCGCTGACAAATCCGCGATTGCCCATGAAGTGGAACAGGTCTACGCCCGCTTTCCGCGTCTGGCCGAGCGCCGTAAACAGACCGCAGGCACGCTCTCGGGCGGCGAACAGCAAATGCTGGCCATGGGCCGCGCCATCTTGTCCAAGCCCAAATTGCTGCTGCTTGATGAACCCACCATGGGCCTGGCTCCCATCATGGTGGACAAGATTTTTGAAGTCATCCAGGACATCTCCCGCCAAGGCGTCACCATCTTGCTGATCGAGCAAAACGCCCGCCTAGCCCTGGAAGTGAGCCAGCGCGGCTATGTGCTGGAATCGGGCGAACTGACACTGCAAGGGCCAGCGCAGGATTTGCTGCACGACCCGAAGGTGCGGGCGGCGTATTTGGGGGAGTGATGAGGTAATCGGCTTAAATCAGCACAAAAAGTGCCTCCAGCCCTTATCCATCAAGGGCTGAAAGCTATCCTTTTAAGACCTCTCTAGACCTCCAGCCATTCCTTGCGAATGCGCTGGTTCTGGTTCAGGCCCTCTGGTGTGCCGTCAAACACGATGGCACCGTGGCCCATGACCAAGGCACGGTCAGAGATGCGCATGGCAATGGTGAGCTTTTGCTCTATCAGCAGCACAGAGACGCCGCGCTCTTTGATCTTTTTCAGGTACTCGCCCACCAGCTCAACGATCTTCGGGGCCAGACCTTCGGTAGGCTCGTCAATGATGATGAGGTCGGGATCGCCCATCAACGTGCGGCACAGGGTCAGCATTTGCTGCTCACCACCGGACATCACGCCGGCCTCCGTGTGCTGACGCTCTTTGAGGCGCGGGAACATGGTGTACATATCGTCAAAGCTCCAGCGACTGCCCTTTCCGCTGCCTTTTTGGCCCAGCAGCAGGTTCTGATGCACGGTCAGATTGGGAAACACATCGCGGCTTTCGGGCACATAGCCCAGTCCCAGATGCGCAATCTCAAAGGCTTTTTTGCCGTCCAAGCGCTGGCTTTTCCATTCGACATCGCCCTCCCAGTCCACCAAGCCCATGATGGCCTTGGCAGTGGTGGAGCGGCCCGAGCCATTGCGCCCCAGCAGCGCCACAATCTCACCGGGCTGTACCGCGAAATCTACTCCATGCAGCACATGGCTTTTGCCGTAGTAAGCGTGCAAGTTATTAATGCTCAACATGGCACGTCCTTTTCAATGCAGTGCGGCTTGTTCATCGGCCACGGCGGAGCCCAGATAGGCCTCTTGTACCTTGGCGTTGGCGCGCACGTTCTCGGGGGTATCAAAGGCGATGACCTCACCGTAGACCACCACGGCAATCTTGTCGGCCAGGCCAAACACCACCCCCATGTCGTGCTCTACCGTCAGCAAGGTTTTGCCCACGGTCACTTCCCGGATCAGGTTGATAAAGCGGCCCGTCTCGCTGTTGCTCATGCCGGCCGTGGGCTCGTCGAGCAAGATCACATCCGCACCCCCAGCAATAGTGATGCCGATCTCCAGCGCGCGCTGCTCGGCATACGTGAGATTCACGGCCAATTCGTCACGCTTTTTTTGCAGGCCGATTTGCTCCATCAACTGCTTGGCGCGTTCGTTGACCGCGTCCATGCGCGAGAGAAAGCGCAAGAAGGTATAGCGGTAGCCCATGCTCCACAGCACGCCGCAGCGCAGGTTTTCAAACACACTGAGCTTGGGGAAGATGTTGGTGATCTGAAAACTGCGCGAAAGCCCCGTGCGGTTGATTTCATAAGGCTCTTTGCCATCAATGCGCTGGCCGTGCAACAGCACTTCTCCACTGGTAGGGGCAAATCTTCCACTGATGAGGTTGAACAAGGTGGATTTGCCCGCGCCGTTGGGGCCAATGATGCCTATGCGCTCACCGGCTTGCACTGCCAAGTTCGCGCCACGGATGATTTCGGTTTTGCCAAAGTTTTTGCGCAGATCGCGCAGCTCCAAAGCATAAGGTGCGGTAGTTGTCATCAGATGCTTTCTCCACGCTGAATTTCGTGCTCAATTTCTTCCTGAATCTGGCTCCACTGGCGCATATATTGGCGCCGCACCAATTCAAACAAACCCAGCCCCGTCAAGAAGATCAGCCCCGCCCCCATCCAGCTTTCTACGCTATGTACATTGAGCGTGCTGCCCATAAAACGCAACTCGCTGGTCAAGGCGCTGTTGAGTTGCAAGTGGTAGAGCATCTCCACCAGTGCAGCCAGCCCCACCAGCATGGCCAGGCCTGTGCCCAGCAACGCCAGATAGGCACCAAAAATGCGCCCCAGCTTGCCGTACTTGGCCAGGCGCAGGTTCATCATGATCAAGCTGGCAATACCGCCCGGCGCATACATCACCATCAGCAAGAAGATCAGGCCCAGGTACAGCATCCAAGCCTTGGTGATTTCGGACAGGAAGACGGTGGCAATCACCATCAGCACGCCGCCGATGATGGGGCCAAAGAAGAAAGTTGCTCCACCCAAGAAAGTGAACAGCAAATAGGTGCCGGAGCGGATGATGCTCACGCTGTCCATGGCGGTGACGATCTCGAAGTTGATCGCTGCCAAACCGCCACCGATGCCCGCAAAAAAGCCCGCGATGATGAAGCCCATGTAGCGTACGCGCTGGGTGTTGTAGCCCACAAAGGCTACGCGCTCCGGGTTGTCGCGCACGGCATTCAGCATGCGGCCCAGCGGCGTGGCGGTGAAGGCAAACATCAGCGCTGTGCAGATAAAGCAGTACACCGCGATGAGGTAGTACACCTGGATGCCTGGACCAAAATCAAACCCAAAAAATGGTGTGCCGTACACGCGGTCGGTGGTGATGCCACCCTCTCCGCCAAAAAATCCCGGGAACATCAGCGCCATCGATGCCACCAGCTCGCCCACGCCCAGCGTGATCATGGCGAACGTGGTGCCTGACTTTTTGGTCGTCACCCAGCCCAGCAGCGCGGCAAAGAACATGCCCGCCAGACCGCCCACAATCGGGATCAGCCACAGCGGAATGGGCAGCTGCCCGTCCGCTGCGCGGTTCATGGCGTGAATGGCGATGAAAGAGCCCAGCCCTGTGTACACCGCATGCCCGAAACTGAGCATGCCGCCCTGCCCCAGCAGAATGTTGTACGACAGGCAAATGATGATGGCGTAGCCCATCTGGCTGAGCATGGTCAGCGCCAGCGAGCTGGTAAACACGTGCGGAGCGCCCACCAGCAAGAGGGCAAACACGCTCCAAATAATGACACGCCCCATATTCCAAGGCTTGAAACGGTAGTAGCGCATGGGTTCGCGGGAAGAATCATCAACGTGGGACACAGGCACGATCTCGTTGGGTGTTGTGGAATGCAAGATGGCAGACATGGCGTCAGTCCTCCCGTGTGCCCATCAGGCCCTTGGGTCTGAAGATCAGCATGAGCACCAGGAACAGATACGGCAGGATCGGCGCCATCTGAGAGATGGTGAGGCTGAGAACAGACCAGCCAAAGCTCTCGGGCGTGAGATTCATGCCCATGCTGTTGAACAGCGTGGCCCATGAATAGTCCAGCGCCACGGCAAAGGTTTGCACAATGCCGATGATCAATGAGGCAAGGAATGCGCCAGCCAGGGAACCCAGGCCGCCCACAACAACCACTACAAAAATGATGGAGCCCACGGACATTGCCATCGAAGGCTCCGTCATATACGTATTGCCGCCAATCACACCGGCCAGGCCAGCCAGCGCACAACCGCCACCAAACACCAGCATGAATACGCGGGGGACGTTGTGACCCAGTGATTCGACCATCTCCGGCTTTTTCAGCGCTGCCTGAATTACCAGACCAATGCGCGTACGCGTCAGCACCAGCCACACCGCCAGCAGCATGAGCAGCGCCATCAGCATGATGAAGGAACGTGATTTGGGGAACTGCGTGCCATACAGCGTAAACAATGGCCCTTGCAGTGCAGCAGGCAGCCCGTAAGGCACGGCACTGCGGCCCCAGACCAGTTGCACCACTTCCAAAATTAGATAGGACAGGCCAAACGTGACCAGTAACTCTGGTACGTGGCCATATTTGTGTACCTTGCGCAGGCTATAGCGCTCAAACGCAGCGCCCAAAGCCCCGACAAGCAAGGGCGCAATCAGAAGTGCAGGCCAAAAACCCACTACCCCGGAGAGCATGTAGCCAAAGTAAGCACCCAGCATGTAAAAGCTGGTGTGCGCAAAATTGAGAACGCCCATCATGCTGAAGATGAGCGTAAGGCCTGAACTGAGCATGAACAACAGCAGCCCGTAGCTGATGCCGTTGAGCATGGAAATGACAAAAAACTCAAGATTCATCTGACTGTGCCTGCGCAAAAATAAACACGGGTGGATTTCGCTCCGCCCTTAGAAAAACGGGTTGCACTTTGCAGTGCAGCCCGTTATTTCGAGGTGGTTAGGAAGGGCGCTTCATCTCACACGATGTCGGTGTGCTGGCCACATAGGGCTCGTAGTACTTCACCTGTTTGAAGGTGTGCCCGGTGTTTTCCATGTCCAGCGGGTTCTGGGCATCGGTTTTGTCCCAGCGGCTGATGTACAGGCCCTGTTGCAGCTGGTGGTCTTTCTTGCGCATTTCCACTTCACCATTGAAGCTCTTGAACTTCATGCCTTCCATGACAGCCGCCACCTTCACGGGATCGGTGCTCTTGGCGCGTTTGAACGCTTCAGTCAGCATGGCAAAGCCGTGGTAGACCGCGCCGGTGTACATGTCGTCGTTCATCTTGGCCTTAAAGCCCTTGCCCACTTCGCTGAACGCGCCGGGCAAGTTGGTGTAGGCATAAGCGACTTGGTAGACCTTGCCAGCGGCGTTCGCACCCATGGCGGTTGGCACGCCCGTGGTGGCACCGTAGTAGGTATAGAAATTGACGTTGTTCAGACCGGCATCGTTGGCTGCCTTGATCAGCAGGGACAAATCCGAGCCCCAGTTGCCGGTAATCACGCTGTCAGCACCCGATTGCTTGATCTTGGCGATGTACGGTGCGAAGTCGCGCACCTGCGCCAATGGCGCCATGTCATCACCGACGATTTCTACATCGGGGCGCTTGCGCTTGAGCATTTCCTTGGCGTATTTGCTGACCTGGTGGCCGTGCGCATAGTTCTGGTTGATGAGGTAGACCTTTTTGACCTCAGGCACGTCTTTCATGTAGGTGGTCAGCGCTTCCATCTTCATGGAGGTGTCTGCATCCAGACGGAAGTGCCAGTAGCTGCATTTGCTGTTGGTCAGGTCAGGATCGACCGCGGCGTAGTTCAGGTACAGCACCTCTTTGCCCTTGTTGCGGGCGTTGTGCTTTTCCAGCGCATCCATGATGGCCAGCGCGGGGCCAGAGCCGTTGCCTTGTACGACATAGCGCACGCCCTGGTCCATGGCCGAGCGCAGTGCGCTGGTGGTTTCCTGTGGGCTGAGCTTGTTGTCAATGGCGAGGATTTCAAACTTCACGCCGGCTGGATTGTCCTTGCTGAACTCCTCGGCCATGTACTGCCAGCTCTTCATCTGGTTGGTACCCAAAGCGGCCATCAGGCCGGACAGTGGATCCAGCCACGCGATCTTGACGGTCTCACCTTGCTGCGCCATCGAGGCGCCTGCACAACTGAGTAAAACGGAAGCGGCAACGGTCTTCAACACAAAATGCATGCTGGTCTCCTGCGTAGGAATGGGATGAGCGGGAATTCACTGAAACACCTGCCAAGCGTAGTCAGACCTTGCAAAAAACCGCATGGTGCTTTCACTCTTGGGACTATCCCCCTTAGTAGCAACGCGCATAAAAAAAAGAGCGCCATGCCCTTGTCTTGCTTAGCTTTCAAAGGCAATACCATTGAATCTCTAAGCAGGGCGTGGGCACAGCGCTCCTAATTTATTTGCGATGGGGGCGACGCCTGTCAGGCATTGATTTCGCTGGGCAGCTGGTAGTCCTTGAGTTGTTCGCGCAATTTGGTCTTGAGCATCTTGCCCGTGGCACCCAGTGGAATGGCATCCATGAACACCACGTCATCGGGAATTTGCCACTTGGCGGTCTTGCCCTCATAAAACGCCAGCAATTCCTCTTTGCTCACCTGCGCACCGGGCTTGAGGGAGACCACGACAATCGGCCGTTCATCCCACTTGGCATGCGCCATGCCAACGCACGCTGCCATAGCGACAGCAGGGTGGCCCATGGCGATGTTTTCAATGTCAATCGAGCTGATCCATTCGCCGCCCGACTTGATGACATCTTTGGTGCGGTCGGTGATCTGCATGAAACCGTCTTCATCAATGGTGGCCACATCGCCCGTGGGGAACCAGCCCAGGCCCTGCTCATCCATCACCAGCGGGCTCTCGCCCTTGTAGTAGCGCTCCAGAATCCACGGCCCGCGCACCAGCAAGTCGCCATAGGTTTTGCCGTCCCAGGGCTGCTCCTGGCCCTCGCTGTTGACGATCTTCATGTCTACGCCATAAATGGCACGGCCCTGCTTTTGGTTGAGCTTGGCCTGCTCTTCTTTGCTCAGCAGCAGGTGTTTGTTCTTGAGCGTACATAAGGTGCCCAGTGGGCTCATCTCGGTCATGCCCCACGCGTGCAGCACCTTCACATCCAGCCCGTCTTCAAACGCCGTAATCATGGCTGGCGGGCAGGCCGAGCCGCCAATCACCGTGCGGCGCAAGGTGCTGAACCTGAGCTTGTTCGGCTGCACATGGCTGAGCAGCATTTGCCAGACCGTTGGCACGCCCGCAGCGTAGGTCACGCCTTCGGCCTCCATCAATTCGTACAGCGATTTGCCATCCATCGCCGGGCCGGGAAACACCACTTTGGCACCCGTCAGCGCTGCCGAATATGGAATGCCCCAGGCATTGACGTGGAACATGGGCACCACGGGCAGCACAGCGTCGCGGGCCGACAACCCCATCACGTCCGGCAACGCCGCTGCATAAGCATGCAATACGGTGGAACGATGGCTGTACAGCGCAGCCTTCGGGTTGCCCGTGGTGCCGCTGGTGTAGCACATGCTGGACGCCGTGTTTTCATCCAACTGGGGCCAGCGGTAGTTCTTGCTTTGATCGCCAATCCACGCTTCGTAGCTCACCAGGCCGGGAATGCCGCTGTCGGCAGGCAGCTTGTCGGCATCGCACAGCGCCACCCACTGGCGCACCGTGGGGCACTTGGCATGCACGGCCTGCACGATGGGCAAGAAGGTCATGTCAAAGCACAGCACCTGGTCTTCGGCGTGGTTGACGATCCACGCCACCTGCTCCGGGTGCAAGCGCGGGTTGATGGTGTGCAGCACGCGGCCCGAGCCGCTGACACCAAAGTACATCTCCATGTGGCGATAGCCGTTCCACGCAATGGAAGCTACCCGGTCGCCATGGGCCAGTTTGAGGTTGTCCAGCGCATTGGCCAACTGCTTGGAACGCTCCGCCAAGTCAGCGTAGGTGTAGCGGTGGATATCGCCTTCCACACGGCGCGAGACGATTTCGCTATCACGGTGGTAACGCCCGGCAAACTCAATCAACCCTGAAATCAGCAACTGCTGGTTTTGCATCAGTCCTTGCATGCTTGTGCTCCTTGAATGTTGTTATGTGGTGCTGCACAGTTGTCTGTTCGTCAGTACCTGCGCCAAACATCCTAAGCGCTGCCCCCAGACAGCGGAGTGCGGGCTTTCCAGCACTCATGTGTCGCCAATGCGGCTTTTGGGCGGCATTTGGCGGCTGCATTTCCTGCAATTCAAAAGGTTTCGCAGCTTGGCCACAATGCTCAGATGCACTCCCTCAAAGGTTCTGACACCCTCGATTGGCAACCCGGCTTTGCGCAGCTTGGCCCGGCCTTCGTGACCCACTTACAGCCCACACCACTGCCCAATGCGCAATGGGTGGCACAAAGCCCTGAAGTTGCACGTCTGACGGGCTTGCCGCAAGACTTTCTTCAGACTGATGCGGCCTTGCAGGCGCTGACCGGCAACGCCAAGCTACCAGGCAGCCAGCCTTACGCCAGCGTCTACAGCGGACATCAATTTGGTGTCTGGGCCGGCCAGTTGGGCGATGGGCGCGCCATCAATCTGGGTGAAACCCTCGCCGGCTGGGAGCTGCAGCTCAAAGGTGCCGGGCGCACGCCTTACTCACGCGGAGGCGATGGCCGTGCCGTATTGCGCTCCAGCATCCGCGAGTTTTTATGCAGCGAGGCCATGCATGCGCTGGGCGTGCCCACTACACGTGCGCTGAGCCTGAGCGCATCAGATGCACCCGTCTACCGCGAAATTACAGAAACCGCCGCCGTGGTTACTCGGGCTGCGCCCAGCTTTGTCCGCTTTGGTCACTTTGAACATTTTGCGACGCGCGACATGCAGGCCAATCTACGGGCCTTGGCAGACTATGTGATTGAGCGCTACTACCCCGAATGCAGCAACGGCTGGCCAAGCGCGGATGGCGCTAACCAGGGCAACGCTTACGCCGGTTTGCTGTATGCGGTGGGCCAGCGCACGGCCCACATGGTGGCCCACTGGCAGGCTGTGGGCTTTTGCCACGGTGTGATGAATACCGACAACATGAGCATTCTGGGCCTGACCATTGACTATGGCCCGTTTCAGTTTCTGGATGCGTTTGATCCCACCCATATCTGCAACCACAGTGACACCCAGGGCCGTTATGCCTTCAACAAGCAGCCGCAAGTTGCTTACTGGAATCTGTTTTGCCTGGGACAGGCCCTGCTGCCGCTGATTGGGGATGAAGACATCACGGTGCAGTCTCTGGAAGCGTACCGCCCCACCTTCAGCTACACGTTTCGCCACCTGATGTGCAAGAAACTTGGCTTGCCTGAAGCGGCGCATGCGCATGAGGCCGCCGTCACGCCCTTGATCGGCCAATTGCTGGAGCTACTGGCTACCAACGCGGTGGACTACACCATCTTCTGGCGGCGCTTGTCACTGTCAGCGCAAGAGGGCGACTTTGCCACCACCCGCGATTTGTTCTTGGACAGCGCAGCATTTGACCGCTGGCTGCTCACCTATCAAGAGCTATCAGCCCTTACAGGACAAGGGCTAGATACCAATTTGATGCTTAAAACGAACCCAGGCTTTGTGCTGCGTAACCACTTGGGAGAACTGGCCATTCGCGCGGCACAGCAGGGCGATTTCAGCGTGGTTCAAGAATTGCACCATGTGCTGACGCACCCCTTTGATGCGCACCCTGCCTACGAAGCCTGGGCAGGATTTCCGCCCGACTGGGCATCTTCCATTGAAATCAGTTGCTCCTCATGACACACCCTATCCAAAAGACCGACGCGCAATGGTTTGCAGAACTGCAAGCCAAAGGTGCCGAGCCTGTGGCCTATGAAGTCACTCGCCACGCCGCCACCGAACGCCCTTTTACCGGTAAGTATGAGCAGCATTGGGCCGACGGCAGCTACCACTGTGTATGCTGCGGCGCCAAGCTGTTTAACTCCGGCACCAAGTTTGATGCAGGTTGCGGCTGGCCCAGCTTCTACCAAGCCGTGCCCGGCGCCATCACCAACATCATCGACAAAAGCCACCATATGGTGCGCACCGAAAACGTGTGCACCCAGTGCGGCGCCCATTTAGGCCATGTTTTTGAGGACGGCCCCCAACCAACTGGACTGCGTTACTGCATGAATTCGGCTTCGCTGGAGTTTCACGATCCTGCGTCCGCTGCGGGGGAAAATGCCAAGTTTGAAGACAGTGCAGACAGCGCTGGACAGACCGACGCGGACTCCGGCAACTGAGCGCAACGTATTGCCCCCAGCGCGTTGTACGCGCTGCGCTGCAGACTTCCTAGCCTGTGGCATGCTTGGCATCTTTTTCGCGTGACAAGGGGCTCTACCAAGCCCCAATGCTTTTCATGAAACTTCTGCTCGACTTCTTTCCCATCATTTTGTTCTTCGCAGCCTTCAAGCTGTGGGGCATTTACGCAGCCACTGCCGTTGCCATCGTGGCCACCATCGTGCAAATCGCTTATCTGCGCTTTAAAACCGGAAAAGTAGAAACCATGCAGTGGGTCAGCCTGGTGATCATTGTTTTGTTTGGCGGCGCCACATTGATCGCCCAAGACGAAAACTTCATCAAATGGAAGCCTACGGTGCTGTACTGGCTGATGGGCGGGGCGCTGCTGTTTGGCCAATTGATACTGAAAAAGAACTTCTTGAAGTCCTTGATGGGCGCGCAGATGCAATTGCCAGAGAACGTCTGGAGCAACTTGAGCTGGGCCTGGACCGGCTTTTTTGCCGTGATGGGCGTGCTCAACCTGTGGGTGGCCCATAACTTTGATACCGACACCTGGGTGTCCTTCAAAATGTTTGGCGGTATTGGCCTCATGCTGGTGTTTGTGGTGGGCCAGGCTTTCTATCTAGGCCGCTACCTCAAAGAGCCTGAGCAAGGCGCTGCCAAGGAGCCAGGCCATGAATGAATCCATCACAGCAGCAGCCATTGAGCAAATGCTGCGCGACAAACTCGCGCCCACACAACTGGAAGTGATCGACGAGAGCGCTGCGCATGCAGGGCACGCAGGAGCCAATGGCACGGGTTTTGGCACGCACTTTCGCGTACGCATCGCCGCACCTTCTTTTGAAGGCAAGAGCCGCGTAGCACGCCACCGCGTTGTGTATGATTCTCTGCAACACTTTATCGATCAGGGCTTGCACGCACTGGCGATTGAAGTGCTCTAAGCAAAATGTTTTGCTAGACCTGCCAGCGGTCGTTGGCAGGCAACCCAACCTCTTACCTTTTTCTTGGATTTCCGCATGAAAAAACAGCTTTTGCCCAGCCTGTTGGCTGTCGCCGTGTTGGGCACTGCCGCCCTTTCGGCTTCTGCGCAAAACTTGGCCATTGTTAACGGCAAGCCTGTACCGTTAGAGCGTGCCGCCGCGCTCAAGGAGCAAATCGAACGCTCGGGCCGTCAAGTACCGGCCGAAATGGATGCCCAGATCAAGGAAGAAGTCATTGCGCGCGAAATCTTCCTGCAAGAAGCCAGCAAGCGTGGCCTGGACGCCACCAAAGAGTACAAACAACAAATGGATCTGGCGCGTCAGACCATTTTGATCCGCGAACTATTTACGGACTACCAGAAGAAAAATCCTGTAACGGACGCTGAGATCAAGGCCGAATATGACAAATTCGCTGCCGCCAACGCTGGCAAGGAATACCGCGCCAGCCACATCTTGGTGGAATCGGAAGACCGCGCCAAAGCCATCATTGCCGAAGTGAAGGCGGGCAAAAAGTTTGCAGACATCGCCAAGAAGGAGTCCAAGGATCCAGGATCGGGAGCCCAGGGCGGCGACCTGGGTTGGGCCAGCCCCGCCAACTACGTACCCGAGTTCACCGAAGCCATGGTGCAACTGAAAAAAGGCGGCATGACCGCAGCGCCCGTGAAGAGCCAATTTGGCTGGCACATCATCCGCGTGGATGATCTGCGCGATGCTGAGTTGCCTGCTCTGGACGACGTTAAGCCCCAAATCGCCGAGCAGCTGGAACAGCAAAAAATGATGCAATTCCAAGAAGAACTGCGAGCCAAGGCAAAAGTCGAATAAGCAGACTTTCTCTGGCACACAAAAAAAGCGACCCGCCGCGGGTCGCTTTTTTACGTCACTGCATTTCGTCCTTTAGGAGCCGCGTGTAACTGGCACCTGTGCATCACGGCCATAGTTACCGTACTTACCCAACTCCCACTTGGCAATGGCGTTGCGGTGTACTTCGTCCGGGCCATCGGCAAAACGCAAGGTGCGTGAATTGGCGTAGGCATGGGCCAACGGGAAATCTTGGCTCAAACCGCCACCGCCGTGCACCTGCATCGCCCAGTCAATCACGTCACAGGCCAGTTGCGGGGCGACCACCTTGATCATCGCAATCTCAGAGCGGGCGACTTTGTTGCCCACGGTATCCATCATCCACGCGGCCTTGAGCGTAAGAAGCCGCGCCATGTCGATGCGGCAACGTGCTTCGGCGATGCGCTCTTGGGTGACGGTTTGCTGAGCAATAGTTTTGCCAAACGCCACACGAGAGGAAGCGCGCTTGCACATCAACTCCAAGGCCCGCTCTGCCTGGCCGATCAAACGCATGCAGTGGTGAATGCGCCCTGGGCCTAAGCGGCCTTGGGCAATTTCAAAGCCACGGCCCTCACCCAACAGCACGTTGCTGACGGGTACACGCACGTTCTCAAAATACATTTCCATGTGGCCGTGCGGCGCATCGTCGTAACCCAGCACGGTCAAAGGACGCACCACGCGCACACCGGGGGTGTCCGCAGGCACCAGCACCATGCTTTGCTGCGAGTGACGGGCCGCTTCCGGGTCGGTCTTGCCCATAGTGATGTAGATAGCGCAGCGTGGATCACCGGCCCCCGAGATCCACCATTTGTGGCCGTTGATGACGTACTCATCGCCCTGGCGCTCAATACGGGTGCAGATGTTGGTGGCATCGCTAGAAGCAACTTCTGGCTCGGTCATGGCAAAGGCCGAGCGAATTTTGCCGTCCAGCAAAGGCAGCAGCCATTTTTGGCGATGCTCTTCATTACCGTAACGGGCAATGGTTTCCATGTTCCCGGTGTCGGGTGCCGAGCAATTGAACACTTCCGAAGCCCAACCCACGCGGCCCATGATTTCAGCAAGTGGTGCGTATTCTTGATTGGTCAGCCCTGCGCCCTGGACCCCGGCGATTTCTGCGGTGTCTTTGGGCAAGAACAGATTCCACAGGTCTTGCTCCTTGGCCTTTTCCTTCAGCCCCTCAATCACTTTCAGAGGCGTCCAGCGTCTGCCTGCTTGGGTGTTGACTTCAAGTTCACGATGAAAAGCCTCTTCATTGGGATAGACATGATCATCCATGAAGCGCAGCAAGCGCGCCTGCAGTTCCTTGGTTTTAGGGGAATAGTCAAAGTCCATAGAGTGCTCCTTTTGGTTAACAGGCCAACATAGGCGTGCGCTACCCCCGGCAGCGACAGGCCGTCTCAAACTCAAGGGGAAAATCCGAAAACTGCGCGTCTTATGCGCCGTGCTTTTGCGCGTAAGACCAAGCCAGTTGCGCCATCGGCCGGGCCGTGTCGCCTGCTGCTTTGGCCTGTGCGCTGGAGGCTGTGCCAGCTTCCACACGTTTGGCTATACCTTGCAAGATGGCCGCAATGCGGAACATGTTGTAGGCCAGGTAAAAATTCCAGTCGGCGTTCAGCTGCTCAAGCGTCGCCAGCCCGGTACGGTCGCAGTAACGGCGCATGTATTCGGCTTCGCTGGGAATGCCCAACGCTTCGATATCCAAACCACCGATGCCCCTGCCCAAGCTGGCAGGAATGTGCCAGGCCATGCAGTGGTAACTAAAGTCAGCCAAGGGGTGGCCTAAGGTAGACAGCTCCCAGTCCAGCACAGCAATAACTTGCGCATCATCTGGAGCAAACATCACGTTGTCGAGCCGATAGTCGCCATGCACGATGGAGACTTTGCTTTCGTCCCTGGCACTGTCGGGCATGTTCAAGGGCAGCCACGCCATCAGCTTGTCCATCTCGTCGATGGGCTGAGTGGTTGAGGCCACATATTGCTTGGTCCAGCGGCCAATCTGGCGCTCAAAATAGTTGCCGGGCTTGCCATAGTCGGCCAAACCCTGGGCCTGCACGTCCACCGTATGCAGTGCGGCAATCACACGGTTCATGGCGTCATAGATTTCGCTGCGCTGTGCGTTGCTCATGCCGGGCAGGGACTGGTCCCACAGCACGCGGCCATCCTTGAACTCCATGACATAAAAGGCACGGCCAATAATGGACTCATCCTCACACAGCGCGTACATGTGCGGCACAGGCACATCAGTGCCCGCTAGCCCACTCATGACTTTGAACTCACGCTCAATGGCATGTGCCGAGGGGAGCAGCTTTGCCACCGGACCGGGCTTGGAGCGCAGCACATAGCTGCACTGTGCCGTGACCAATTTATAGGTGGGGTTGGATTGCCCGCCTTTGAACATTTCTACAGTCACTGGCCCTTCAAAGCCGGCAACGTGCTGTTCCATCCAGTGGGTCAGCGCGGCGACATCAAAAGCGTGGCTGTTGCTGACGGGTTTGGTGCCTACAAAATGGTCAAAGTTGCTCATACGTCCCTACAAGTCTGTTTCCACAATGCGCAGCAGCGCATCGCGGTCGCGCACTACCAGACCACCCGGTTCAATCCGGATGATGCTCTCGCGCTCCATCCCCTTGAGCTCTTGGTTCACGCGTTGGCGTGAAGCCCCGAGCAGCTGGGCCAACTCTTCCTGCGCCAGTTGCAGGCCAATCCGCACTTCCTCACCATTGGCAAGGCTAGGTATGCCGTAGCTGCGCGCCAAATGCAGCAATTGCTTGGCCAAGCGCGCCCGCAGCGGCAAAGTATTCAAGTCCTCAACCAAACCATACAGTTGGCGTATACGCCGCGCTGCCAACCACAGCATGGCTTCATAAAACTCTGTATGCGTGGCCAAGATGCGTTTGAAATCCGCCTTAGCCACGCATAGCAATGTGGTTGGGCCATGCGCATATGCATCATGTGTACGCCTGTCTCCATCAAAAATGGAGGTATCGCCAAACCACAACCCTGGTTCCACATAGGTCAGCGTAATCTGCTTTCCCGTAATAGATGTGGAGCTCACCCGCACTGCGCCTTTAGCACATGCAAACCATTCTTCCGGTACCTCTCCACGTGCGCAGATCAGCGAGCCATCTTTAAATCGTTTGACATATGCACATCGCAAAATGTCATGCCTTAGCGAGGGTGAAAGGGAAGAAAACCAGCGACCTGAGTTGATCGCTTCACGTTCTTCGATAGTAAGAATCGGGTCGTCCATAGCCTGTCGTTTCTGTGACTGAAAACCGCCCCATTGTCGCGTCAGTGACCAGTACATTCCCATGTAAGAAACCCATAAGGCGTAAAAGCTGTCCAGAAAGTGACAGTTCTATCTTTACAAAATAAAGATTAAAGGGTAAACCCTATAAATCGTTCTAAATTAAGGTCCCAAGGGCGTTGTTGCACTACAAAGCCTCTGGCCTCCAGAAACCCTGTAAGAAAGCCCGCTCCAATCACCTGAGAGGGCTTTTTTCGTTTTCGCCACTTCATGGCAGAATCGCGCCGCTGCTGCAATGCAGCAAAGCTAGGGGTGTCCTGCAGCAATGCAGGGCTGAGAGAAAACCCTTCGAACCTGTTCACACATTTATATATTTTGTGTGCTTGAGATCATCCTCGCGCAGGGAAGCTGTTAACTGGGTCAATACCATCCGGCGTCTCTGTGCACGTATGGTGCCTTGCCTGTCACGGCCCCTGCTTCGTAGGCATACGGAGCAATTCATGAATCCTTCTCCATCAACGCCCAGCAATTCGGCGTTATCCCCCACCCCCATGCACGAGCGTGTATTTGAAACACGCGATCACGCGGCGCTGTGGTTCAGCCTGGGCGTCGGCCTTTTGGTAATGCAGGTGGGTGCATATTTATTGCCCGCGCTTTCGACAAAGCAAGCCGTTCTTGCTATTTTTTTGGGATCGATACTCGGTGCGGGGCTCTTGGGCTGGATGGCCAAGATTGCCTGCGAAACAGGTCTATCCAGTGCGGCGCTCATGACCCATGTTTATGGTCGCCAGTTCGCCAAATTACCAATTCTGCTGAACTTGGTACAGCTGATTGGCTGGGGTACGTTTGAACTGGTGGTGATGCGCGACGCAAGCGTGGCCATTGCTCGACAAGCAGGTGGAATGTCAGGGACGTTTTGGCCCCTTGTTATGACATTGGCATGGGGTGCTGTAATCGCATTGCTGATTAGCGGCTCCATGCTCAAACTAGTACGGCAGTTGATTGCACGCATTGCCTTGCCTTTGGTCATCGCATCATTGTTGTGGCTGACTTGGCATTTTCTGGGCTTGGCCTTAGAACAAGGCTGGCAAAGCCTGTGGCAGCGCCCAGCTGCTGGAGGCATGAGTTGGTTATCGGCCATGGACTTGGTCATTGCCATGCCGATTTCTTGGCTTCCCTTGGTCGCGGATTACGCGCGCCATGGACGCAATAGCAGTAGCGCCATGCGCGGTACTTGGCTGGGCTATGCAGCAGCCAATATGTGGTGCTACGGCCTTGGAGTGCTCGTCACGCTCACACTTCCGAGCGCAGATTTAGTGACCGCGTTGCTGTTGGCCCAAGGCGGCTTGATTGCCCTCACACTAATTTTGATTGATGAAGTCGACAACGCCTATGGAGACACTTACTCCGGCGCCATGTCCGCACACAGCGTCATGCCACGCTGGAGCCTTCGCGCTTGGGGCTTGGTACTGACTTTGGTATGCGTTCTTTTGGCACTGATACTGCCCATGCACAGCATCGAGCCTTTTTTGCTCATGCTTAGCTCTGTATTTGTACCCTTGTTCGGCGTTATTTTGGGTCACTTGGCTTGGCAGCGTCACGACGACCGCGCTGCCCACGCCTCGGGCTGGATAGCTAAAGCACGCAGCCTTCATGCGGGCCCCGTCTTCCTATGGTTGGCAGGTATTGCGCTCTACCACACCATGCCGTGGATCTGGGCTGATGCAGGTCGAGCGATACCCACGTTATTGATCTGTTTTGTAGCGACAAGATGTTGGACTAGGCGTTCTTCTTGAGCAACGGTGGCTTGTTCGACAGCGATCGAAGATCAGCCTGGAAAAGTAGATAAACGTTGCGGCTGCTGCGCCACACCCTACTTTTTCAATGTATTTCCTGAAAAAACCTTGTACGCTCACGCCCATTCGCAAGTTATTAAGCCAGCGCATGCCTTAAGCATGCGTGAGCCATTTCCCTACAAGGAGTTATTGCCGCGTGTTCAACCACCTTGCCCACCAACTGTCTTGCCGCCTCAGTCGCGGTGCTACTGCCGCCCTGCTGTTGACTGGAATCGCAGCAACCAGCTCTAGCTTGGCCCAAGCCCAGGAATTTTTGAGCATCAAAGGGAATACGGTCAATATTCGGGCCAAACCTACAACCAGCTCTGAGATTGCCTGGGAGCTAATCCAGGGTTATCCGGTTCAAGTCATTGATCGTAAAGACGATTGGGTCAAAGTCAAAGACTTTGAAGGCATGCTGGGTTGGGTACACCAGCCTTTGACCATGACAGAGCCCCATTTCTTGATCAAGGCCGAAACTGTCAATCTGCGTGCAGGCCCTGGCACCAACAACGGCGTGATCACAAAGCTCAGCAAATACGACATCGTCAAAACGCTGGAAAAACGTGATAACTGGGCCAAGGTACAAACTTCGGATGGCCAAGAAGGCTGGATGTTGGAAAGCCTTGGCTGGGGCTGGTAAATCAGACCAACAAAAAACGGCGCTGACAGCGCCGTTTTTTTATGTTCATTGAGACACCCAAGCTGGCAGGCTATTAATCGCTAATGACTACCTGCGCTAGAGGTGCAAAACCATGATTGAGCGGCCCTTGACCCTGCCCGGTATGCACCCTTGCTCCCGAAGCAATTGCGCCAAGAATGTAGGTGCGTGCGCTCTCCACAGAGGTCACCAGGTCAAAACCCAGCGCCAAGTGCGCAGCAATCGCCGATGACAGCGTGCATCCTGTGCCATGCCCGTTGTGGGTGTGAATACGTTGCGATCCCAACTCCTTGCGCAGCCCATTGCGATCTGCGAGCAAGTCCACCACCCAGTCACCGGGCAAATGCCCACCTTTGAGCAGCACCCGAGGCGCCCCCATATCAAGCAGTGCCTGTGCAGCAGCGGCCATGTCCGCCGCATCGCTAATCTTGCGGCCAATCAACCATGCGGCTTCATCCAGATTGGGCGTAATCACTGCCGCCAGCGGAAAAAGCTCTCGAACCAATACCTCGACCGTCTCATCGCGCATGAGCTTGTCACCGCTGGTGGTCACCATGACCGGGTCCAGCACCACCTTGGTGATGCCATAGTGCCGAATCGCTTGGGCAACCACCTGCACCACATCCGGCGCGTGCAACATACCGATCTTGATGGCGTCTATGCCAATGTCTTGCGCAACTGCATCAATCTGCGCTTTGAGCATGGCTGCCGGAATGCCGTGGATACCGGTAACACCCAAAGTGTTTTGGGCCGTGATGGCAGTGATTGCCGTCATGCCATAGCAGCCCAAAGCGCTAAAAGTTTTCAGGTCTGCCTGTATGCCTGCGCCACCACCACTGTCAGAGCCAGCGATGGAGAGCACCCGTGCATAACGTGGCAAAGAGGAGATGGCACTGCTTTGTGGCTGTTGTTGCGTAGTCATGCCGAAAATTATGACCTAAGCCAAGGCTTGTTGAGGACTACACAACCTGATGTCCGCCCCTTGTGCTGTAATCGCGACTTGCGGACGAAACAGGGGTGTCCTGCTGGCGAGTGATGTACTTGTCCAGCGCACGGCTGAGAAAAAACCCTGGGGCAAACAACACGGCCACGTGTGCCCCGCTACCCGATCCAGATCATGCTGGCGTGGGGAGTTTCACCAGAGCGGCAGTCGCACTCGGCTGCAACGCCCGTTTTGTCCATCAGCGGCAACTAGCAACGGACGAAACTCGCACCATGATCGCTCTGACCAACCCTTCCCACATAGCCATCCTGGGTGCAGGCCTGATGGGCCGTTTACTGGCTTTGGAGCTGGCGCGTGAAGGCCATCGAGTCGAAGTATTTGAAGCCAAGGGCCCCGAAGCCGATGGGGCTGCCGCCCGCGTGGCCGCGGCCATGCTGGCACCACTGGCCGAATCTGCCATTACCGAGCCCGGCGTGGTGCGAATGGGCCAATACGGCTTGACCCGCTGGCCCCAATTGATTGCGCAGCTGGATGCGCATGTTTACTTCCAACAAAACGGTACGTTGGTCGTCTGGCACCGCCAAGATGCGGCGGATGCTCACCGTCTGTGTGGCCTGTTTGAAAAACATCGCCGCATCAACCCCAGCTTGCCTGCCTTGGAAAATCTGGAGACACCGCGTTTCAACCAGTTTGAGCCCGCATTGCAAGGCCGCTTTAGCCAAGGCGTTTACCTGCCCGGTGAAGGCCAGCTGGACAATCGCCAGTTGCTGGCTGCGCTGGAGATCACCTTGACGCGCCTGGGTGTGCCACTGCATTGGCATTGCCCACGCGAAACCAGTCAGTTCACGCCCGGCACAGCAGGGCAGCCTGACTTGGTGATTGACTGCCGTGGCCTGGGCGCGCGTACCGAATGGAACGAAGTACGCGGCATTCGCGGTGAAGTGGTGCGCGTACACGCGCCTGAAGTGACGCTGCAGCGCCCCACCCGCCTGGTGCATCCCCGCTATCCGCTGTACATAGCCCCCAAGGAAAACCATATCTTTGTCATCGGCGCCACCGAGATTGAGTCAGACGACATGGGGCCTGCCAGCGTGCGCTCGGTGATGGAGCTGCTCAGCGCGCTCTACACCGTGCATTCAGGTTTTGCCGAGGCGCGCATTCTGGAAATTGCTACGCAATGCCGCCCCACTTTGCCCGACAACTTGCCGGCCTTGCGCTGGCTGGACGCACGCGTTTTGCAAGTCAATGGGCTGTACCGGCATGGCTACATGATCTCGCCCGCTATGCTGGATATCACTTTGGAGCTGCTGCGCACCGGCAGCTCCCAGCTTGCCGCGTCGATGGAGGTGGCCGTGCACGCCACCGCCACCTTCACCGCAACCGCTTAACTGTTACTGCTCCCCATGAACATGAACATCACCATCAATCAACAAGCTGTTGTGCTGCAAGCCAATGCCACCGTGGCTGACGCGATGGCGCAATGGCAAGCCCAGCCACCGTTTGCCGTGGCAGTCAATACCGAGTTTGTCCCCAAATCGCGCTACGCGAACCACCTCCTCGCAGAAGGTGATTGCCTGGAAGTGATTGCACCCGTGACAGGCGGCTAAGCGCCAGCCGTCACCATATATACTCAAATCAGCCTCAAGCCCTTGTAAATAAAGGGCAGACAGCTATCAAATTAAGCCATGAGCGAAAACATATCCTCCGCAGACAGCTTGGTGCTGTACGGCCAGACTTTCCACAGCCGCCTGTTGCTCGGCACCTCGCGCTACCCATCGCCTGCAGTGCTCGAAGCCGCCGTCGTGCGCTCCAAGCCCGCCATGGTGACGGCATCGCTGCGCCGTCAAGGCAGCAATGCCGCCGAAACCGGGGCCAGCTTTTGGGAACTGCTGCGCAAGCTGAATGTGCCGGTGCTGCCCAATACCGCTGGCTGCATGACGATCCAGGAAGCAGTGACCACCGCGCAAATGGCGCGTGAAGTGTTTGATACGCCGTGGATCAAACTCGAACTCATTGGCGACGACTACACCCTGCAGCCCGACACGCTCAATCTGGTCGAAGCCGCATCCATCCTCATCAAAGATGGCTTCCAAGTGCTGCCCTATTGCACAGAAGACTTGGTGCTGTGCCAGCGCCTGGTCGATGTGGGCTGCCAGGCGGTCATGCCTTGGGCTGCGCCCATTGGCACGGGCCGTGGCCCCGCCAACCCCTACGCCATGCAAATGCTGCGGGAGCGCCTGAATGTGCCGCTGATTGTGGATGCCGGCTTAGGCCGCCCCAGCCACGCCTGCACGGTCATGGAATGGGGTTTTGACGCCGTGCTGCTCAACACCGCCGTTGCCTTGTCGGAAGACCCGGTGCGCATGGCCGGTGCTTTTGCCGATGCGGTGCAAGCCGGCCGCGATGGCTACTTGGCCGGCGCCATGGCGCAGCAAACTGCCGCGCAGCCCAGCACCCCCGTTTTAGGCACACCGTTTTGGCACCATGACTGAGCAGCACATCACCGAAATGGCACAAGCCATCGTGGCCGCACACAGCGCCACCTTTGCCCCTGAAGGCAATCGACTGCCCGCACAGCCTGTGCCTGCAGCCTCCAGCCCCGTACCGGCTTATCAGGCGGCTTTGCAAGCCTGCAGTGCCTTGGGTTTTATCGCGGTGGATGCCGAATGTCTGGCCCAAGCCTGGCTGCGCCAGACCCAGCGCACCGGCCATTTCGATGCAGCCCACTGGCCCGATCAGCCGCAGGACTTTGGTTTGGTTGCCGCCGACCCTGCCTTGGCTTTTCCTGCATGTCCCCGCGCTTTGGGCTTGTACGGTGTACTGCCTACCGCAGAGTGGGTGGGCCGCATGGCGCACGCTGGCGTGCCTACGGTGCAATTGCGCTTTAAAAGTGAAGACCCAGTCGCCATTCTCAATGAAATTGCGGCCGCAATCCAAGCCGTTCAGGGCACGCATGCGCGCCTATTCATCAACGATCACTGGCGACAAGCGATTGATGCCGGGGCTTACGGTATTCACGTGGGCCAAGAAGATTTAGATGCACTGCAAGACGCGCAGCTGGATGCGATTCGCGCCAGTGGCCTGCGTCTGGGTGTCAGCACCCACGGCTATGCCGAAATGGTGCGTGCCCATGCGGTGCAGCCCAGCTATATCGCCTTGGGTGCCGTCTTTCCCACCACCCTGAAGAAGATGCTCACAGCGCCCCAAGGCGTAGCGCGCCTGCAAGCGTATGTGCGCCTGATGCAGCAGTACCCGCTGGTTGCCATTGGCGGCATTGCGGCTGAGCAATTCCCCGAGATTCTGGCCACTGGTGTGGGCTCCATTGCCGTAGTGCGCGCACTGGTCAACGCCCCTGATCCTGAAACTGCCGCCCAGCATTTATTGGCCTGCATGCAGACTACTTGAGCTTTCCCGGACCTTCTAGCCACGCCATCTGCGACCAATAAAAAACTGGCATAGCTTGTGCTTGTGTATACAAAACAAGCACTCAGGATGCAATTTCGCACCTGATATGGGCAGCAACTGACCTCCCTTTTTATTGTTCCTCTAAAGGAAATTCACGTGAAAAAAACTCTGATCGCTTTTGGCGTGGCTGTGACTTGCATGGGTGCTGCGCAAGCACAAAGCAGTGTGCAACTGTCTGGTTTGGTGGATATGTATGCCGGCTCCATGAAGCTGGCGGGCAATGACCGCACCAGCGAACTGGGCTCAGGCGGCATGACCACCTCGTGGTGGGGCGTGAATGGCACGGAAGATCTGGGCAACGGTCTCAAAGCAGGCTTTGCACTGGGCGCATTCTTCCGCGCGGACACCGGTACTCCCGGCCGTTTTGACCAAGCGTTTGGCGAAACATTCTTTGCACGCGATGCGAATGTGTCGTTGTCAGGCGGTTTTGGTAGCTTGAAACTGGGCCGCTCCATGGCGCCTAACTTCTTGCCCACCATCGTGTTCAACCCCTTTGGCGATTCGTTCACCGTTTCGCCGCTGGTGCTGCACGCCAACATGAACAACTCCGCCGATTACAAGACGACCGCGTCGGACACGGGCTGGAGCAACCAAATCACCTACACCACGCCCTCGTTCGGTGGTGTGACTGCCAACATTCACTACCAGTTTGGTGAACAGGCCGGCAAGACCGGCGCCAACAACATCGGTGTCAACGTGCTGTACTTTGGCGGCCCTCTGGCCTTGACGGCGTTCTACGAAACCGCCGGCCTGCTCAACAACCCCACCCCCACCAACTACGTTGCAGGCACCAAAAACAGCAACTGGATGCTGGGCGGCAGCTATGACTTCGGCGCAGCCAAGCTGTACGCCACCTATGGTGCTTCGGACAAGGAAGTTGCCAACGCCAAGAAGCTGGATCAAAAGACTTACTCCCTGGGCCTCGATGTTCCAGTTACCAAGGCAGGCACCGTCAAGCTAGCCTACGCCCACACCAAAACTGACTGGGTTGTCGGCTCCGACTTCAAGCGCCAGACCGCATCGCTGGGTTACGACCACTACCTGTCCAAGCGCACCGATGCCTACGCTGTGGCGATGTACGACAAGGATGACCGTTTCGCCGCCAACAAGTCAGGCACCAGCGTTGCTGTGGGCATCCGCCACCGTTTCTAATCCAGGCTCGTGCTGATGCAAAGCCCCTTCGCAGGGGCTTTTTTCATGCAGTACGCTGCTTATTTTGATAGCTGCATGCCGTTGCTAAATAAGCATTTCAATGCCTTTTATAGCTGAAACCTTTATTTAACAATGGCACACAGCTCACTTTTTAAGATCTACGCCATCTTGACGCTGGCCTTCTTGCAGCACTTGCAAGCGCAAAGCAATGGCCTGCGCAGCCGCAGCATCGCCCGCCTGCACCGCCCAACGCTGCTCCACCAGCAGCCAGGCCATGCCCCCCCTGCGCCACCCTTGTTCTGAAGCGATCTGCACGGCCTGTCGCACGCCATCCAGCCCCAAAGCACCAGCACGCAAAGCCACCCCGGCCGCCGTCAGCTGGGATAACGCCGCTGCTTGCGGCAGACTTTCGATCCGGGGCGATGCACTGAGCAGTTGCTGCGCCACGGCCTGCTGCGCACTAGGCAGCAAGGCCACATCCGCCGCACCATGCTGCCCTTGCAGATAACGCGCATAGGCTTGCTCAGCCGCAGCAGCGCCTGTGGCGTAGCGCTGGTAGCGCGGGCAATCGCCCAGCTCCAGCGCAGCAGTTTGCGCTGCGCACTCCAGCAAGGCCATGCGGGCCATGGCGCCAGGTTGTCCGGTGGCGGCCACCTCTTGGAAAGCCTTGCCCCACTCCACCTCGGCCACCCGCTGCTGCCCTTTTAAATACGCAGATACGGCGCGATCCGAGGCAGATTTTGACTCCAGCTGCCAATCCGCGGGCTTAGGTTGGCTGGAGCAAGCTGCCAATCCAGCACTGAGCGTTAGCAGTGCGCCATAAATTCCATGTTGCAAGTAAGTCATGGCAGTTGCACCTCCGCCTTTTTGGCAAATGGCCATTTGCGCTGCAAGTCGGTGAGCATGTCTTCAATCTTGCGCAGATTGCTCTCCACCTCATTGCGCAGCTGGCCAATATCGCTGCTGGCCTCATTCACATTGGAGGTAATGGATTCGGCATTCACCAGCACCGCATCGAGCTTGTTGAGGCTGCCACGCGTTGCCTCCAGCAACTGTTGCAGGGTCTGGACGGTGGCACGCACCTGGGGCATGACACCGTTGGCATCAAACACTTGCTGATCGGCGCGGTGCACCACGCGATCCATGCGCGACAGCAGCTGGTTGGCGCGATCAAGCATTTCCACCGTTTTGCGCGCATTCTCCGGCGTGCCCAGCAGCACTTGCATCGCGCCGTTTTCGCCGTTGAGCTTTTCTCCCAGCTGGCGAATCTGGTCCATCGATTTGCCCAATGAAGAGTCTTGGGCCGTCATCAGGGACAAGTTATTGAGCAAGTCTTTTGCCATGGCCACAATCTGCGGAATTTCTGCTGTGGCATCTCCGCGCAAGACAGGCCGCTCTGCGCCATCGGCCAAGGGCGGGTCTTCCAAAATACCGCTGTAGGCCTTGATCGTGGTGCCTCCCACAATGCCTTTGACCAAGGTAAACACACTCGATTCACGCAGCCAATGCGCATCCCTGCTCGGCACCGCCACCAGAATGCGCACGTTGCCATCGGGTGCCAACTCCAATCTGCTCACGCGGCCAATCGGAAAGCCAGAGAAAGTCATGTCCATACCCACAGACACGCCCTCCGAGTCGTCCGAAGTCAGCACCAGGGTTTGGGTCGTCTCAAAAGCGCCGCGTGCATGAAGCAAATACAGGCCAGCCCCCACAATCAGACAGCACGTAAAAAACAGCAGTAAAGCGGCTTTCAGCTCCAAATGGGCCACTGGCCGCAGTGTGGGATCGCTGTCAGCGTCTACAGCCTCAGAAGATGGCAAACGTGGTTCTGGCACGGTGTGGATGCTCCCTGTCAATCAATAATAGTTACCCATCAGGGAAGCCAGCTCAATCAATAAAAGCACCGCAAACATGCGCACCAGCCCATTGAGTTCATCGCCGGGACGGGCACCATATCTGCGAGGCTTGGCATACAGGCCGGTGGAAACAGGGATGATGGCCACCGCCAGACTGGACAACCAAGTTTTGAGGACGAACACCAACGTCACCGAAGTGTTGAACACATGACCAAACATGCGGGTGTACCCTTCTATCCCCGCCAAGGTAAATCCGTAGACACCGACGTACACCATCACCAAGGCTACAACACAAGACAGTGCTGCCAATGTCACACTGGCATACAGACCCGAGACCACGCGCGGTAAGGCTTGTAACCGCATCACCGGCTCGCCTCGCTGCTCACGCGCAAGCCATTCGCCCGATTGGCGCATCAGCGCCAGCTCACTGGCATAAGGAATCGTGCAGCGCATCGCCACAAAGAGGGCCGAGGTCAGCGGAATCAGCTCCAGCACCAGCACACGGATCACCATTTCCAGCGCATACCGCGACAGGCCGTAACTAATCGCCGTCACGACAACGATGCGCGTAATCACCAGGCAAATTAAAGCGGCCAAAACGGTAAAGCCCAGCAATATCGGCAGGGTATCGCGGTACATGCGCTGCAAAATGGGCTGCAGGGAGTGCCAGCGGTAAGTAGAAGGTGAGAGCAGGAGCACCCACACCATGGCTCCCAAATGGAAAATTCGCGCCCAAGCAACTGCGGTGTCACGGGCTAATTGCCAGATACGTAGCGATAAAGGGCGTTCTGTGGAGCGCATGTTCTCCATCATAGGCAAGCCCTTAGATTTACCAAAGCGAAGAAATTTTGAAAGTTCCCGCCATCTGCACTTCCTCCCGTCAACGCTTCGGGCAATTGCGCGATTCCCACGGCCCGAGAGAAGGCTAATTCACAGGTAAAGCGTTTGGCATGGCCATTTCAAAATGATGCTCCAGCGCCTGAAAAATTACAAAAACAAAAAAGCCCATCTTGCTAGCAAGATGGGCTTTATCTGGGGCGATCAATGGGGCTCGAACCCACGACAACCGGAATCACAATCCGGGGCTCTACCAACTGAGCTATGACCGCCGTAACTTTTGCAAAAATTCAGTTTTACCTGAACTGAACAACTTAAATTTGGGGTGGCTGATGGGGCTCGAACCCACGACAACAGGAATCACAATCCTGGACTCTACCAACTGAGCTACAGCCACCGTAAGAGAGTTAAATTATAGCTTGTTAAAAAGCTTCCAAAAGAAAAGCAAGAATTAATTTCTCGCTTAAGGCCTTGCAACTTTCATCTGTACATCAAACTTTTTCTTCAAAAGTTCGTAGTAAGCGGCCCCTTCTGCGGTACTGAGCAATTGTACATACTGGGCAGAGGCCCGGCGGTCAAATTGTTCATCTCTTTCAGTTTGAGCGACAATTTTATTCACCTTCACCACCGTATAACCCGCATTTCCCAAGCTAACGCCGGTCCAGGCTGGGAGTGTATCTGTCTTAGCTTGCAGGGCCGCCTCTAGTACTTCACGCGGCATGCCAACTGCGTTGTCACGCGATACCACAACTGCAGGCAAAAAGCCCTGTGCTTTCGTCGCATCAGCTTGCAACTCTTTTAGCTTTGCTTCTCCGGCTTCACGAGCCAGTACTGCTGACTGCTGCGCAACGAACAGTTCTTTCACTTGATCAGACACATCCTCAAATGCCAGTTGTTTTGCAGGTTGATAGCCAACTACGCGGCCAGAAGCCATTTGGTTTGAACCAACTTCAATCGCATCGGTATTGCGCTTGCCATCTAAGCTATCGGTCGCAAACAAAGCATCCAAAAATACTTCTTGTGCCAACGCCCCCTGTGCGCTTGGTGCAGGTTCACGGGTCACACCCTGAGCAGTTTGCAACTGCAAGCCAAGCTTTGCCACGACTGGCTGGAGGCTTTCAGACTCTTCATATACCGTATTAGCAAAGATCTCTGCAACTTCAGCAAACTTGCGCTGTGCTTGCTGGTCTTTGAGGTCATGAAGAATGGTTTCACGCACTGCTGCGAAACTAGGAACTTCAGGCTTCTTAATATCAGTGACCTGAATCACATGAAAACCAAATTCAGACTCCACTACCTCGCTAATAGCGCCCTTTTCCAAAGAGAAGGCAGCTTGCTCAAATTCGGGCACCATCGCGCCGCGTGCGAAGTAGCCAAGATCACCTCCAGCTACGGACGAACCTATATCTTCAGATTCGACCTTGGCAACTGCAGCAAAAGCAGAAGGATCAACTTTGACTTTTTCAGCCAATGCTTGCGCTTTAGCCTTGGCAGCTTCACGCTCTTGGGCCGGCAAATTTTTTCCAGCATTCACCAAGATATGGCTAGCGCGACGCTCCTCTTGGCCACTACCCAGACGATCTGCATTCTCTTTGTAATAAGCTTGCAAATCTTCTTCGCTGATTTCAATGGTTTTGCGTACGCTCTCAAGATCTAAGACCACATACTCAACGCTCGCTTGCTCAGATTGTTGAAACTGTGCAGCGTTGGCCTGATAGTAAGATCTCAGCGCTTCGTCATCCGTTTTGACTTCTACAGCAAAATCTTTGGCATTAAATTGCGCCACTTGGATTTCTCGGCGCTGCAAAAATGCATCCATTGCAGATTTCGCCAGCACTGGCGTAGCAATACTAGTGTTCATCACACCGCCAACAACTTGCGCTAAAGACATTTCACGGCGCAATGATGCTTCATAGCCTTCCGGAGTCATGCCTTGCGCAGCCAGCAACGCGCGATACCCATCTGCATCCAAGCTGCCATCTGGTTTGCGCAAACTGGCAATTGCAGGCATCTCATGCAAAGTGCGCGCTAAAGCCGCATCACTTGTCACGAGGTTCATCTTTTGTGCAGCTACTTGAAAGACACGATCTCGCACCATGCGCTCCAGCGATGCATAACGAGCCTCAGGAGAATCCATAAGCTTCGTATCTATATTTGGATTTTCCGCACGCAGGCGATCACTTTCATAGCGATGCATATTGTCCCAGTCGTTCTGGGTAATGTCCTGCCCATCCACTCGCGCTACTGTTGGGCTGGAGCCCGAAAAATAGCTTTGGTCGATACCGACGAAAATAAACGAGGGAATGATCAGCAAGAACAACAAGATCATCACGAACTTGGAATGCTTGCGGATGGATTCGAGCATAGTCAATCTTTCTGAGATGCAAAAAAAGGCGAACTCACGCCCGCCTTTTTGCCGGAACAGTACGCACAAAGCCCCGCGCTTCGACCTACGCCAAGCCCTAGACTACAGGCGACCGCACCTACCGGTTAAGGAAACTCAAAGATTCTAACCTTGGTTTCCTTCTACGCTACGACCAAGCTAAGGCGCCCGGCAAATACCAAAACAAAAAAAGCACTTAGATTGCTCCAAGTGCTTTTGCATTAATTTAGTGGTGGGTGCTAACGGGGTCGAACCGCTGACCTACGCCTTGTAAGGGCGCCGC
>JADKLW010000043.1_pt2 | contig 74485 bp, 76 predicted proteins | sample 8641881 | NCBI WGS metagenome assembly JADKLW01 (sample SAMN16272185, study PRJNA661076) | feces metagenome | isolation source: fecal sample from diarrhoea affected cattle B | host: Bos taurus | place: South Africa: Lokaleng Village, Mahikeng | collected 2019-09
ACAGCCACACGCCTCATGTGGACGCGCTGGGCGTGATTGCCATCGGCGTCGGCGGCCTGGAGGCGGAAAGCGTCATGCTGGGTCGCGCATCATGGATGCGCCTGCCCGATATCATCGGCGTCGAACTGACCGGCAAGCTGCGCCCCGGCAGCACGGCCACCGACCTGGTATTGGCACTGACTGAGTTCCTGCGCAACGAGAAGGTTGTGTCGTCTTACCTGGAGTTCTATGGCGAGGGCGTTGCCGACCTTACCCTGGGCGACCGCGCCACCATCTCCAACATGACGCCCGAATACGGCGCCACGGCGGCGATGTTCTATATCGACCAGCAGACCATCGATTACCTGAAACTGACCGGTCGTGAAGACGAGCAGGTAAAGTTGGTGGAAACCTATGCCAAGCACACGGGGCTTTGGGCCGACAGCCTTAAAACGGCTGAATACGAGCGTGTGCTGCGATTCGACTTGTCGACGGTGGTACGCAATATTGCCGGCCCGTCCAACCCGCACCGCCGCGTGCCGACTTCAGAGCTCGCTGCGCGGGGCATCTCGGGCAAGGTCGAGAACGAGCCCGGCTTGATGCCGGATGGCGCCGTGATTATCGCCGCCATCACCAGTTGCACCAACACCAGCAACCCGCGCAACGTGATCGCCGCGGGTCTGCTGGCCCGCAATGCCAATGCGCGCGGCCTGACACGCAAGCCGTGGGTAAAGTCATCACTGGCGCCCGGTTCGAAGGCGGTGCAGTTGTACCTGGAAGATTCCAAGCTGCTGCCCGAACTGGAACAACTGGGATTCGGGATTGTCGGCTTCGCCTGTACAACTTGCAATGGCATGAGCGGCGCGCTGGACCCGACCATACAGCAAGAAATCATCAGCCGCGACTTGTACGCTACCGCCGTACTGTCGGGTAACCGCAACTTCGATGGCCGCATCCATCCTTACGCCAAGCAAGCGTTTTTGGCCTCCCCGCCACTGGTGGTTGCCTACGCTATCGCCGGCACCATCCGCTTCGATATCGAAAAAGATGTGCTGGGCCTGGACCATGACGGCAAGCCGGTCACCTTGAAAGACATCTGGCCTACGGACGAAGAGATCGACGCCATCGTTGCGGCCAGCGTCAAGCCCGAACAGTTCCGGCAAGTTTACGAGCCCATGTTTGCACGCAGCATCGTGGCAAGCGAGCAGGTAGCGCCCTTGTACGAATGGCGCCCGCAAAGCACCTACATCCGCTGCCCGCCCTACTGGGAAGGCGCACTTGCCGGCAAGCGCACGCTTAGCGGCATGCGGCCCCTGGCAGTACTGGGCGACAACATCACGACCGACCACCTGTCGCCCTCCAACGCCATACTGGCGGACAGTGCTGCCGGCGAATACCTGGCCAAGATGGGCTTGCCCGAGGAAGACTTCAACTCTTACGCCACCCATCGCGGCGACCACCTGACAGCGCAGCGAGCAACCTTTGCCAACCCCAAACTGTTGAACGAAATGGTCACCGGGAACGGCAAGGTCAAGCAAGGCTCGCTGGCACGCATCGAACCCGAAGGCAAGATCACCCGCATGTGGGAAGCCATCGAAACCTACATGGAGCGCAAGCAGCCGCTGATTATCGTGGCCGGTGCGGACTACGGCCAGGGCTCTTCGCGCGACTGGGCGGCCAAGGGTGTAAGGCTGGCCGGCGTGGAAGCCATCGCGGCCGAAGGCTTCGAACGCATCCACCGCACCAATCTGGTCGGCATGGGCGTACTGCCGCTGGAGTTCAAGCCGGGCGTCAACCGCCACACCTTGAACATCGACGGCACCGAGACCTACGACGTGGTTGGCGAACCCAGCCCTGGCACGACACTGACGCTGCGCATCCATCGCAAGGATGGCGAGCGTATCGACGTACCCGTCACCTGCCGCCTGGACACCGCAGAGGAAGTATCGATCTATGAGGCCGGCGGCGTGCTGCAACGCTTCGCGCAGGACTTCATCGAATCGACCGCGACAACAGCTTGAAGAAGGAACTTACCCGTATGGCTCACCCAGCCCAGATCAAAGTGCCTGCCGCCTACATCCGCGGGGGGACCAGCAAAGGGGTGTTCTTCCGCCTGCAAGACCTGCCCGAGGCCGCGCAGGCTCCAGGCGCGGCGCGCGATGCCCTGTTGCTGCGCGTGATCGGCAGCCCCGACCCCTATGGCAAGCACACCGACGGCATGGGTGGCGCTACCTCCAGCACCAGCAAGACGGTAATTCTGTCGACCAGTACCCGACCGGACCACGATGTCGACTACCTGTTTGGCCAAGTGTCCATCGACAAGGCCTTCGTCGACTGGAGCGGCAACTGCGGCAATCTGTCGTCGGCCGTGGGGCCTTTCGCCATCAGCGGTGGGCTGGTCGACGCCAGCCGCATTCCCCAGGACGGCGTAGCCACCGTACGCATCTGGCAAGCGAACATCGGCAAAACCATCATTGCTCACGTGCCGATTACCAACGGGGCAGTGCAGGAAACCGGCGACTTCGAACTGGATGGCGTGACCTTTCCGGCTGCCGAGGTACAACTGGAATTCATGGATCCGGCGGCCGAGGAAGACGGCGCCGGTGGCGCTATGTTCCCTACCGGCAAGCTGATCGATGAACTGCAGGTGCCTGGCGTGGGTACGCTGAAGGCCACCATGATCAATGCCGGCATCCCCACTATTTTCATCAATGCGCAAGACATCGGCTACACCGGAACGGAACTGCAGGACGACATCAATAGCGACCCGAAGGCCCTTGCCATGTTCGAGACCATACGGGCTCACGGCGCCGTCCGGATGGGCCTGATAGCAAATATCGACGAAGCGGCACAACGGCAGCATACGCCCAAGGTGGCCTTCGTTGCCAAGCCTGCCGCCTATGTGTCTTCCAGCGGCAAACAGATAGCCGCCGACAGCATAGACTTGCTGGTGCGCGCCTTGTCCATGGGCAAGCTGCACCATGCCATGATGGGTACGGCGGCGGTCGCCATAGGCACGGCGGCAGCCATTCCCGGCACCTTGGTCAACCTGGCGGCTGGCGGGGGTGAACGCAAGGCAGTATGCTTTGGGCATCCCTCCGGCACGCTACGGGTAGGCGCACAAGCCAGCCAGCAAGACGGTGAGTGGGTCGTTACCAAGGCCATCATGAGCCGTAGCGCTCGCGTGCTGATGGAGGGATGGGTCCGCGTGCCCGCCGACGCGTTCTAGCGTACAGCCATCAAAACGGAGGTCATCCAGGCTATGAATTCCGCTCATCGTCCCGACTGGGATACGGTATTGATCGACATCGTGGACTACGTCCACGATTACACCATCGAGTCACCACTGGCGTACGACACCGCCCGCCTGTGCCTGATCGATACACTGGGTTGCGGGCTGGAAGCACTGGAGTACCCCGCCTGCGCCAAGCTGCTGGGCCCCATCGTGCCAGGCACGATCGTTCCCCACGGCGCCAAGGTGCCGGGCACGCAATTTCAGCTTGATCCCGTCCAGGCCGCCTTCAATATCGGCACGATGATCCGCTGGCTGGACTTCAATGACACCTGGCTGGCCGCCGAATGGGGACATCCGTCCGATAACCTTGGGGGCATCCTGGCCACGGCCGACTGGATGTCGCGCCAGGCTGTCGCTGTCGGCAAGCCGGCCTTGACCATGGCCGACGTCTTGAGCGCCATGATCAAGGCGCATGAAATCCAGGGATGCATCGCACTGGAAAACTCATTCAACAAAGTGGGTCTGGATCACGTCGTTCTGGTCAAGATCGCCTCGACCGCCGTGGTGGCGCAGATGCTGGGCCTGAGTCGCGAAGAGACCCTTAACGCGGTGTCGCTGGCCTGGGTAGACGGCCAAAGCCTGCGCACTTATCGACACGCTCCCAATACCGGCAGCCGCAAAAGCTGGGCCGCCGGAGACGCCACCAGCCGCGCCGTCCGCCTGGCGCTTATGGCCCGGACCGGCGAAATGGGCTACCCCTCTGTGCTGACGGCCCCCACCTGGGGCTTTTACGACGTCCTGTTCAAAGGCCAGCCCTTCAAGTTCCAGCGTGCCTACGGCAGCTATGTGATGGAAAACATCCTTTTCAAGATCTCCTATCCGGCGGAGTTTCACTCGCAAACCGCTGTGGAATGCGCCATGCAAATTCACCAGGCGTTGCAGGCAGCGGGCAAGACCGACGCAGACATCAAGAAAATCACCATACGCACGCACGAAGCCTGCATCCGCATCATCGACAAGAAGGGTCCGCTGAACAATCCCGCCGACCGCGACCACTGCATCCAATACATGGTTGCCGTACCGTTGATTTTCGGACGCCTGACGGCTGGCGACTACGAAGACAGCGTCGCAGCGGATCCGCGCATCGATGCCCTGCGCGAAAAAATCATCTGCGTCGAAGACCCGGCCTTCACCGCCGACTATCACGACCCGGACAAGCGCTCCATCGCCAATGCCCTGACGGTCGAATTCAATGATGGCAGCAAGCTGGATGAAGTCGTCTGCGAATACCCCATCGGCCACAAGCGCCGCCGCGCCGAAGGTATCCCGCTGCTTGAAGACAAGTTTCGCACCAACCTGGCCCGGCGTTTTCCAGCCAGGCAGCAGGCGCGCATCACAGACGTTTCGTTGGACCAGAAAGCGCTGGAAGCCATGCCGGTACACGAGTACGTGGACCTTTACGTCATCTAGCCGGCCCGCTAAACAGCAGGGCGTACCGCCCGCCTGCGCAAGCCGCGTGATCGCGAATCATGCGTCAGCAATCATCCACCAGGAAATATCGCAATGAGCCGTGCCATACATCACAATGTCGCTGAACAACGCTTCGAATGGACCGAGGACGGCGTACTGAGCGTGCTGGATTATCAGCTCCAGCATGGCGTGATGACCATCATGCACACTGGCGTCCCCGAAGCAGTAGGCGGCCGCGGCATCGCCGCAGACATGACGAAAGTGGCGCTGGAGGTGGCTCGTGATCAGAGTTGGAAGGTGCGTCCGTTGTGTTCTTATGCGGCGGCGTATATACGGCGGAATCCTGGGTACGAGGATTTGGTGGTTTCTTAAGACGCTGGCGCGGCGGGGGCTGAGGGGGGCTGGCCAACTGGGCCGGTTCGGCGCCCTGCGCGCCGAACACCGCGTCGCCTTGCTCGTCCGCCCGTTCGGGCTCCCTTCGTACATGGACACCCCCGTTTTGCCAAGCTGTCAATTCATGATGGTTTGAGAGGTAAAGATTGCACCCGTACATCCGGACTTTGAGTGCAGCTTGTGCTGCTGTCCCTGATGGGTTCTGCTGGTTGGCACCTCTATCGCGTACGCGCACTCAAGGTGCGGCGAAGGGATCGGGCTTTGCCAACCACGGTCTGACCTGTCTTGCCATCACTGCGTGATCGCCTGAGCAATCGGTGGACTGGTACTGCTTACTGCAACTGCACGATGACGCTGTTTACGCCAACCGGGTCGATTACGGGGCTACTGACACGTAATCGGCTCGGAACTCCCGGTCGTGGGCGAGCAATGCCCAGATAACCCGAGCATTCTTGTTGGCCAGAGCCACCGCCGCCACGTTGGCATTGCGCCGCTGTACCAACCTATGCAGCCAACTGCACTGATCTGCTCGGCGCCAAGCGTGGGCTAAGACGGATCGGGCACCATGAATCAACAGCGTGCGCAGATACGTATCACCACGTTTGCTGATGCCCAACAACATTGCCTTACCACCGGTGGAATTTTGCCGGGGCACTAAGCCCAACCATGCAGCCACCTGCCGGCCATTGGCGAAGTGCCGGGCATCCCCGATGGAAGCGACCAGCGCACTGGCGGTGATTGGCCCGATACCGGGAATCTTCTCAAGCTTGCAACTGGCCGGATTGGCACGGTGCCAGGCCTTAATCTGGGCCTCAAGCTCCAGTACCTGCCGATTCAGCTCCTTGAAGTGCTCCACCAGCCGCTGGATCAGCAGTCGGAACTGACCCGGCAGCTCGATTGACCCGTCCTCAATGAGTTCCGGCACGCGCTGGGGGATATGGTGGATGCCCAAGGGCAACGCCAGACCGTACTCGGCCAACATGCCGCGGATCTGGTTGGCTTGGGCGGTACGCGCCTGGACGAAGGCCTGGCGAGCCCGGTGCAAGGCCAACACTGCCTGCTGATCGATCGTCTTGATTGCCACGAATCGCATGGTGGGCCGCGTCGCCGCTTCGCAGATCGCTTCGGCATCAGCCACATCGTTCTTGTTCGTCTTGACGTAGGGCTTGACGTACTGCGGAGCCATCAAGCGCACCGTATGCCCCATGGCCTGCAGCTTGCGGGCCCAGTGGTGGGCACTGCCACAAGCCTCCATACCAATCAGACAGGTGGGCAAGTTGGCAAAAAACGGTGCCACCTGATCACGCTTGAGTTGCTTTCTGATAACCGTCTTGCTGTGCGCATCAACGCCGTGAATTTGAAAGACGTTCTTTGCCAGATCGATGCCAATAGTTGTAATCTTCATGGTGGACGCTCCTCTCGGTTCAAGTGGTTGTACAACACCTCCACTTTGGCACATTCGATGCCGTTACGGGTGGGGGCGTCCATCCCATTGCGTACAGCTCGCTCGGCCCCGAATGGCCCCCCACCCTTAGCCCCCGCCACGCCTGCTGCGTGTTGAGTTAACCATATGCCGCTGGGACGGGTCGCTTGCTTGGCATGCTTCTGCCACCCCCAGCTAGTGTGAAAGGCTTATTGCGCTCGTCCTACGCGGCCCGCCTGCCGGGCCGCTCGGACCTCGAGGTTGATATGGCGGATGGGTGTTGGTTTGCCGGGATGGCAGCGCGTAACTTGGAGCCAATCATGACGCGAGACGGCAGTGCCAGCAATGTTGTGTTCAGGCAATTTAGGTAGATCATTGGTCTGCCGCGCGCACAGTAAGCCAACGGGCAAACCACTTCGTGTACGAGCAACCGCCACGCAATCAAAAAAGTCAGAGCTGCCCCCCGCCCGTCTACGTCGGGAATGCCAAGTTCCCCGCCGCAGGGGCGGGGAATTTGGCGGCGACGCAGGCCCTTTCACCCCGAAGTGGCGGTGCATAAACATGCCAAGCAAACAACTCGTCCACGGCGACGGTCACATTAATCCACCGCAGCGCTGGGGAGGGGGTGGGGCCTGTTGAGGGACTTTGGGGCCGAGCGAGCCGGACGCGAAGGCAGCCCGAACGGGCGAACGAGCGAGGCGATGCGATGTTCGGCGCGCAGGGCGCCGAACCGGCACCGTGTCCCGCAACAGGCCCCACCTTCCCAGCGCGTGTCAATAACGACCCTCAGCAAAAAACGAAGAAATCACCATTTAGCAACACTCCCACTTCTACGCCCATCTTATGTCTTATATAAGATATAAGACATTTGCCTCCCACCTCTGTTCCTTCTACAATGTCACCATCACCTCGCACATCCACAATCTAGAACAAAGGGCATCCACAATGCTGGAATCTTATCGCCAACACGTAGCCGAACGCGCTGCGTTGGGCATCCCTCCGCTTCCCCTTACTGCACATCAAACGGCCGACCTGATCGAGCTGCTGAAGGCGCCGCCTGCTGGCGAAGAAGCCGTCCTGGTCGACCTGTTTACGCACCGTGTACCCGCCGGCGTCGACGATGCCGCCAAGGTCAAGGCTTCTTACCTGGCTGCCATCACGCTGGGCACGGAAACCTGTTCATTGATCGATGCGCGCCACGCGACTGAGCTGCTGGGCACCATGCTGGGCGGCTACAACATCAGCCCCCTTATCGATCTGCTCGACAAGCCTGAACTGGCACCGGTCGCGGCCGAAGCGCTCAAGAAAACCCTGCTGGTTTTCGATGCCTTCCACGACGTCAAGGAAAAAGCCGACAAGGGCAACGCCTATGCACAAGCTATTTTGCAAAGCTGGGCCGATGCCGAATGGTTCACCAGCCGTCCTGAAGTCCCGCAAAGCCTGACGCTGACGGTTTTCAAGGTCACTGGCGAAACCAATACCGATGATCTGTCGCCCGCGCCCGACGCTTGGAGCCGGCCCGACATTCCGCTGCACGCGCTGGCCATGCTGAAGAACCCACGCGAGGGCATACAGCCCGATGAGCCCGGCAAGATCGGCCCCATCAAGTACATGGAAGAGCTCAAGAAAAAGGGCAACCTGGTTGCTTACGTGGGCGACGTCGTCGGCACGGGCTCTTCACGCAAGTCGGCCACCAACTCGGTACTGTGGCACACCGGCGAAGATATCCCCTACGTACCCAACAAGCGCTTTGGCGGCGTTTGCCTGGGCAGCAAGATTGCACCCATTTTCTACAACACCATGGAAGATGCCGGCGCCTTGCCGATTGAACTGGATGTCTCGCAAATGAATATGGGCGACGTCATCGAACTGCGCCCCTACGAGGGCAAAGCGCTTAAAGACGGCCAGGTCATCGCCGAATTCCAGGTCAAGTCGGATGTATTGTTCGACGAGGCTCGCGCCGGCGGCCGTATTCCGCTGATTATTGGTCGCGGCCTGACAGCCCGGGCGCGTGAAGCCCTGGGCCTGCCTGTTTCCACCCTGTTCCGTCTGCCGCAAAGCCCGGTAGACACCGGCAAGGGCTACACCCTTGCCCAGAAGATGGTCGGCCGTGCCTGCGGCCTGCCCGAAGGCACCGGTGTGCGGCCCGGCACGTATTGCGAGCCGCGCATGACCTCCGTGGGCAGCCAGGACACCACTGGCCCCATGACGCGCGACGAGCTCAAAGACCTGGCTTGCCTGGGTTTCTCGGCAGACCTGGTCATGCAGTCCTTCTGCCATACGGCCGCCTACCCGAAGCCCGTGGACGTCAAGACTCATCACGAGCTTCCCGACTTCATCAGCACCCGAGGCGGCGTCTCGCTGCGCCCAGGCGACGGCATCATCCACTCGTGGCTGAACCGCATGCTGCTGCCCGACACCGTGGGCACGGGCGGCGACTCCCATACCCGCTTCCCGATCGGCATCAGCTTCCCGGCCGGCTCTGGCCTGGTGGCGTTTGCGGCTGCCACCGGCGTCATGCCGCTGGATATGCCCGAATCCGTGCTGGTGCGTTTCAAGGGCAAGATGCAGCCCGGCGTCACGCTGCGCGATCTGGTCAATGCCATTCCGCTGTACGCCATCAAGCAAGACCTGCTTACCGTTGCCAAGCAAGGAAAGAAGAATATTTTCTCTGGCCGCATACTCGAGATCGAAGGTCTGCCCGATCTGAAGATCGAACAGGCCTTCGAACTGACCGACGCGTCGGCCGAGCGCTCGGCTGCCGGTTGCACGGTGCGGCTGAACAAAGAACCCATCATCGAATACATCACCAGCAACATCACCTTGCTGAAATGGATGATCGCCAACGGCTATGAAGACGAGCGCACACTGGGCCGACGCATCAAGGCGATGGAAGCCTGGCTTGCCAACCCGCAGTTGCTGCTGCCCGACGCCGATGCCGAGTACGCCGCAGTTATCGAGATCGACCTGGCCGACATACACGAGCCCATCGTGGCCTGCCCGAACGATCCCGACGACGTCAAGACCTTGTCTGATGTCTCCGGCACCGCCATCGACGAAGTGTTCATCGGCAGCTGCATGACCAATATCGGCCACTTCCGTGCTGCTTCAAAGTTGCTGGAAGGCAAGCGCGACATGCCGACCAAGCTGTGGGTGGCTCCGCCCACCAAGATGGACCAGAAGCAGCTTACCGAGGAAGGCCATTACGGCGTTCTGGGCAGTGCGGGCGCGCGCATGGAAATGCCCGGCTGCTCGCTGTGCATGGGCAACCAGGCACAGGTACGAGAAGGCGCTACGGTGATGTCTACCAGCACCCGCAACTTCCCGAACCGCCTGGGCAAGAACTCCAACGTCTTCTTGGGTTCGGCCGAACTGGCTGCCATTTGCTCGCGCCTGGGTCGTATCCCGACACGGGAAGAGTACATGGCCGACATGGGTGTACTGGACCAGAACAGCGACGATATCTATCGCTACATGAACTTCGATCAGATTGAAGATTTCCGCGAGATCGCGGATGCAGTAAGCGTCTGATTACTGATCGTTGACCACAAGCTCCCGACCTTACGTGTCGGGAGCTTTTCTTTTTGACGGCGTTACACTAGACGTCTTATTACTTGCATTGCCTGAAACTTCCATGCCCCCTACCTCTCCAACCCGTTTATCCCGCGATGCCCAGCGGCTTCTGGCGCTGACCGAAGCGCTGGCGCGCTCTGGCAGCCGTCTTGAAGACGACTGGTGGGAAAGCCGGCTTGGCGTCCTGCTCGATAAGCTGCTGCTGGGTAAAAAGAACAAGACCGTGGAGTCCGCCCTGGACTACCTGCTGGCGACCAATATCGATGCCTACGAGATCCTGGTGGAACAAGCGGAGACCGTCTCCGAGTCCACGACGATGACCGTGGATGGCGTAGAGTATGACGCCCTGCTTTTCTCGGCGCCCGTGGTGGCCTGGACCCGCTATCAGTTGCCCGAAGGGGATTTAACGGCCGTGCAGCGCGACACGATCAGCGCGGCGCTGGCCACCCACATTGCCGCCCCCGACGCACGCCTGGCGCTTATCCCATCGCTGGTCAATTTCGATCAGATGCCACAGACCTTTCAAGAAACGCGCGCCTGGACCCAACGGCTGGCGCAGCGTGCGCTGCGTACCGGTACTGAGGCCTGCGTATTGGGCCAACCCGCCGATCCAGAGGGCTTGCTGGCCGACGCGCGCTTTGTCGTGGGCGCGATTGTCGTCAAGCGCGGCGCCGCTGTTTTCCGCTGGCAGACCAACCCTGACGACGCCGGCGCGCTGCCCCGCCAGCAGTGTCTGGACGCCTGGATCGACGATTGCTCGATCACCCTGGGGCCGCTATTTACCGGCTGTCAGGTCGAATATCTGCAACCCGACGCCTACTATGTAAACAGCCGCGAGGCCGACCGCCGTATCCGGCCGCTGGCATTGCGGGCTGCCGTGACCTGGCTGCAGACCGCCGCTCATTTGCCGGGTGGCGATTTACGCGCCGTTATTGCCGGCTGCGGCGAGGCTTCCATCGAAGAATATCGCATCGGTTTCAGCACCCGCCAAAGCAATGAAGTCGTGTACGGATGCATCTGGCCTGTCCTGAGCAAGGAAGAGGCTGTAGCCGACGGACTGGAAGCCGGCCATGTCGACGTGCCGGACGAGATCGCGGCCCTGCTGAAGGAAATGGGCGTGGGCGACATACGCCGCTTGCCCGGCATTTATCCGCCCGAGTTCTGCGATGACTGCGGAGCGCCGCACTTTCCCAACCCCTTGGGCGAAATGCTGCACCCCGAACTTCCGGAAGAAACCGACCTCGGGCCTGTTCATTTTCATTAATGGCGCGCCTGGGCTTCGACCTGTTCTGCCGCGTCGTCGATAACTTCGGTGATATCGGCGTCTGCTGGCGCCTGGCGCGTCAGCTGGCTGCCATGCCCCAGCAGCACACCGTACGCTTATGGGTCGACGACTTGTCAACCTTTGCCCGCATCGAACCGGCCGTCGCGCCCACGCTGGACCGACAAACCATAAGCGGCGTGGACATCGTGGCCTGGAACGACGCCAGTGCCTCGCTGGCGCCGCAAGAGATCGTCGTGGAAGCCTTCGCCTGCGACCCCCCTGCCGCATTCATGCAACAGGCCAGGCAGCAAGATAGCCTGTGCGTGAACCTGGAATACCTCAGCGCCGAACCTTGGGTTGCGAGCTGTCACGGCTTGCCCTCACTGCAGGCCAACGGCCTGCGCAAGGTGTTCTTTTTTCCGGGGTTCACTACCGACACGGGTGGCTTGTTGCGTGAGCCCGATCTTCTGGCGATCCGTGATGCTTATCGTGCAGACCCAGGCCAACGTGCCGCCTTGCTGGTTACCGTCGGCCTGCCGACTGCGCAGATCGCCACGCTGCTGGAGGGCGGCCGGCAAGTGCTGCTGTTTGGCTACTCGCATGCGCCGGCGAACGCGCTGCGCCAAGTTCTGGCGCAACAGCAGCAGCCGTCTGTCGTACTCGTGCCTTCGGGCGTCTGCCCCGACTTGCCGCGGGGCGCTTACGGCCAGACCTACGTTCACGATATGCCTTTTGTTGATCAAGACGGCTTTGATCGCCTGCTATGGACCAGCGACCTGAATTGCATACGGGGCGAGGATTCGCTGGTAAGGGCGCTATGGGCCGGCAAGCCCCTGCTCTGGCACATCTATCCCCAGGAAGACGGCGCACACATGCAAAAGCTGCAAGCATGGCTGGCCCTATCGCCGTTTGAAGGCATTGCAGGTCCGTTGATGAGGTGCTGGAACGACGGCGACCCGTCCGCCGTTATTCCCTTGCTGCGCAAGGCGATGGATAACCCGGACTGGGCGCAGTGGCAAGGCGCCGCAGCGGACTGGTGCGCGCAGTTGGCCAGGCAAAATGACTTGGCAACAACACTGGCCGAGTATTGCGCGCAAAATCGTCGAAAAGGTTAAAATAGTGGGTTTTACAAGACATGCTCCGGCCCGGCAGTACAACTGGCGGAGCAATTTAAATTCCCCGGAGTTCTCTACTATATGAAAACCGCACAAGAATTGCGCGTTGGTAACGTTGTGATGGTGGGCACCGATCCGCTCGTCGTCCAGAAAGCCGAATACAACAAATCTGGCCGTAACTCGGCGGTCGTCAAGCTGAAATTCAAGAACCTGCTAACCGGCTCGGGCAGCGAATCCGTCTACAAGGCCGACGAAAAATTCGAAATCGTCGTCCTGGAAAATCGCGAGTGCACCTATTCGTACTACGCCGATCCGATGTACGTCTTCATGGACGAAGAGTACAACCAGCACGAAGTCGAAGCTGAAAGCATGGGCGATGCGCTGAACTACCTGGAAGAAGGCATGAAGGTCGCCGTCGTGCTGTACGAAGGCCGCGCCATCTCGGTCGACCTGCCCACCATCGTCGTGCGCGAAATTATCTACACCGAGCCGGCCGTCAAAGGCGACACCTCGGGCAAGGTACTCAAGCCCGCCAAGACCAGCACCGGCATGGAAGTGGCCGTACCCCTGTTCTGCAATATCGGCGACAAAATCGAGATCGACACGCGTACCGGCGAATACCGCAGCCGCGCGATGTAAAAAAGCGAGGCGTGTGCGCCTCGCTTGCGCCTATTGCAGGCGCTCATCATCCAGAAAATCCGGGACCGGCATCACTGCGATGCCGTCCTGCGCCAGCGCTTCTTGTTCTTCCAAGGTGGCTGTGCCGCGTATGGCGCGCTCTTGCGTTTCGCCCTCATGCATCTTGCGAGCCTCGTCGGCAAAGCGCGGGCCGACATTCTCGGCGCTGCGCAACATGCTGCGTATGCGCCGCAAAACTTCAGCCTGCAACTGCTGCATCTGCGATGATGCCGGCGCCGCCACGGCGGTGCCGCCCGCTTGCTTGCCTGACGGCGAGGCACGCGAGGGCGCATCCTCCTGACGAAGATGGCTGACGTTAAGCCGTGGAGCCGAGAGCATCTTGCTGACCTCGTTGCTGTTGCACACAGGGCAAGTGAGCAATCCGCGTTGGTGCTGGGATTCGTAGCTGTCTTCCGAGCCAAACCATCCTTCGAAGACGTGACCCTGCTGACACTGGAGATCAAAAACTTTTAATGACATGGCTTCAATATGCGGGCGAAAGCGCTGAATTCAAGGCTGCGGTGGCCTTCGGACCTACAGGCGCGGGACGGCGGCCAGCAGACGCTGCGTCTGTTCATGCTGCGGTCGGTGCAGAACAGCTTCAGTCGCACCGGCCTCCACGATGCGTCCTTCGTGCATGATCGCGATGCGATCCGATAAATACTCGACCACGCCGAAATTATGGGTGATGAACAGATAGGCCATGCCGAACTCCGCCTGCAGGTCTTGCAGCAGATCCAGTATCTGGGCCTGTACTGAGACATCCAGCGCCGACGTTGGTTCATCGCAAATCAGCACAGCCGGCTCGACCGCCAAGGCCCGCGCAATTGCCACACGTTGCCGCTGGCCCCCGGAAAACTCGTGGGGATAGCGATCGGCGGTATTGTCCGGCAAGCCCACCCGCTCGAGCAGCCGGCCTATCTGTGCCGCCCGTTCGGCGCGCGATCGATCTGGCCGCAAGGCGGCGATGCCTTCGTCAAGGATGTCGCCCACCAGCATACGCGGATCCAAAGACGCGTAAGGATCCTGAAAAACGATCTGTATGCTCTGGCGCAAGCGGCGCAGTTGGCGGCCGCGGGCCTGCAACAGGTCTTGGCCCTGCAGGCTGGCTTTTCCGCCGACCTGCACCTGCTTGTCCAGGAGGCGCAAGAGCGCCTTTGCGGTTGTGGTCTTCCCACAACCCGACTCTCCCAGCAATGCCAAGGTCTCCCCCGCCCGCAAGTCGAACGACACATCGTCGACAATACGCAGGGGCTTGCCGCCAGTCCGCCAGAACCCGCCCCTGGGCTTATAGGACACAGACAAATGCTCGACGACCAATACCGGCTCCGCGCCCGGTGTAGCGCTGGCGTGCCTGCGCGGCAAACCAGGCGACAAGGTCCCCGCCGCAAGGGATGGGTCCTGAGCAGACAACACCTGACCGCGCTTGGCGAACGTGGGGATGGCTGCAAGCAACTGGCGCGCATAGGGATGGCGGGGCGCCGCAAAGAAGCTTGCGGCATCAACGGTTTCGACGATCTCGCCGGCACGCATCAGGGCCACATAGTCCGCCACGTTCTTTACCACAGCCAAATCATGCGTAATCAATAAAATGGCCAGACCCATTTCCTTCTGGATATCGGCCAGCAGATCGAGAATCTGGGCTTGAACCGTAACGTCCAGCGCGGTGGTTGGCTCGTCGGCGATCAACAGGCGCGGTTCGGCCGCCAGGGCGATGGCGATCATGATGCGCTGCTTCTGCCCACCGGAAAACTGGAAGGGGTAATCGTTCAGCCGTCGATCAGCCTCCGGAATACCCACGCGACGCAGCCACCAGGCGGCACGCTCTGCCAGCGCCTTGCCCCGATAACCGGTGTGCGCGCGCAAGGTTTCATATAGCTGCTGGCCGATCGTCATGACCGGATTCAGGCTGGTGGCCGGCTCCTGGAAGATAATGCCGATGCTGCCCCCGCGCACATCGCGCATGGCGCGTTCGGACAGCGTCGCCAGCTCGGTGTCGCCCAGATGGATCCGGCCTGCACTGATGCTGCCGGCATCGGGCAGCAGACGCAGCAGCGCCAGGGCAGTCATGCTTTTGCCGCAGCCCGACTCGCCCACCAGTGCAAAGGTCTGGCCATGCTTGATCGTCAATTGCAATGACTTGACGGCCTCGGCGATGCCAGTGTCGCCTGCAATCTGCACCGACAGACCTTCCACCGTCAAGACGGTCGCGGAACTTCCGGTGGCGCTCATCGCTCTGCCCCTGAAGCGTTGGCGCCTGCGTCCGCCGCGGGGACAGTCAGCACAGGGGCAGCCCGGGCGAGCCGCGCTGAACGGAAACGCCGTGTGCGGGGATCGAACGCGTCCTGTACCGCATCGGCAAAGATATTGGCGGACAGCACCAGCGCCAGCAGGAATAAAAAAGCGCCCAGCAAGTTCCACCAGATCATGGGATCGCGCGACATTTCCAGGCGAGCTGCATCGATCATGGTTCCGAAAGATGGCGTGCTGGGGTCCACGCCTATGCCCAGGTAAGACAGCACCGCTTCGTAGAGCACCAGGCTGGAAAATTCCAGTACCAGCGTGATCAACACGATGTGCATGAGATTAGGCAGCAAATGGCGCCGCATGATGCGCCAGTGCCCTACCCCGAAGGCCCGCGCTGCCTGCACGTACTCCAGTTCTCGAAGTTTCAGTGTTTCGGCGCGCAGCAGCCGGCACAAGCCGGCCCAGCCGGTCAGGCCAAGAATCATGCACAGCATGAACAGACGCAAGTCGGCGCGGGCGGCGACCGTATCGAAAAGCTCCGGGTTGTTGTCGATGTAGACCTGCATCATCAGCACGCAGGCGGCAATCAGCAAGACGCCGGGTATGGAGGTCAGCGTGGTGTAGATGTACTGAATGACATCATCGACCCGACCCTTGAAGTAGCCCGCCGCGATGCCGAACATCAAGGCGGGGGGCAGCATGGCCAGCGTGGTCAAGGTGCCAATGACCAGTGCCGTGCGTATGCTCTTCAAGCACTGCCACAACACGTCGTTGCCCGTGCGGTCCGTGCCCAGCACATGGTAGTTGCCGCCCAGCACCAGCGCGACCGACCCAAGCACCAGAAGCAGGCTGGCGGTGATCCAGACAGCTCGCCAAGGGAGGTCGTTTTCGCCACGCCACCACGCCCGCCAGGCAGCAGACCAACTGGGGCTGGCGACCCGGTGCGCGAGCGTCAATAGCAAGGCTGCCAGCAATGACAGGGCCGCGCCTACTGCCAGTCCGGTTAATACCCGGCGGGAGATGTCCGCTACATGCTCGGCCTCAGTGTCGATACCCAGCCCGGCGTACTTCAGTCGTGGAAAATCGCGTACCGGCTGGCCATCGATCAATTCCGTTTCCTTGGTGAACTGACGTATGGCCAAGGGTGCCGAATAGGTTTTCTCGCGCTGCGCCAGCTGCGTCAACGACAACAAATCATCCAATGCCGAACGCAATACCGGCGAATAGACTGGCGCAGGTGCCGGATCTGTGGCGCTGGCACCCGCGATGGGCGGCAACAAGGGGCGGTAATGTATGGAGTCAAGCACACCTAGCGTAATGAAAGTCAGCAGCACCACGGCGGCGCACATGGCCGATGGCGTGCGGGCCACGCTGCGCCAGGCTGATCGCAACGATGCGCTGCGCCTGGCTCGCCATACATAAAACAGCATGGCCAGCACCAGGAAGAACACAAAAACATCAGTCCACAGGAAAACAAAGCTAGGCATGGCGCTACTCGAACCGGACCCGTGGGTCGACCAGCGTATAGGAAATATCCGCCAGTATCAGTCCCACGATGTACAGGGCTGAGCCCAGGAAGACCATGGCGCGGACGATGGAGAAATCCTGCGCGTTGATCGCGTCTATGGTGTAGCTGCCCAGGCCTGGAATGCCAAAAAACGACTCCGAGATAAGACTGCCCATGAACAGCAGCGGGATGGCGGACACGGTGCCTGTGAGTATCGGCAACATGGCATTACGCAGCACATGCCGAAAGAGCACGACGCGTTCAGCCAGGCCTTTGGCACGCGCTGTACGCACATAGTCCTTGCTGGCCTCCTCCAGGAACAAGGTGCGATAGAACCGTGCCTGAGCTCCCAAGCCTGAAATAATCCCGATCAGCACCGGCAGGATAAGAAACCGTATGCTGTTCCAGCCATCCACAAAACCCGAGTACGGCACCCAGCGCAGCACTTTGGCAAACAGCCATTGCCCGGCGATGATATAGAACAGGCCCGAAATCGACAGCAAGACCACGCAGATCACCACCCCCGCGAAATCCAGCCGCGTGCCTTTGAAAAACACCAGCAGCAAGGCAAAAGCAATACAAACGAACAGGCCCAATGCAAAGGTAGGCAGCGCCAGGGCCAGGCTGGGACCCATCCGGGTCGCGATCTCGTGGCTGATGTCGCGGCCTTCATCTGAAAAGCCGAAGTCCATGCGCAACAAGGGCACTGAGCGCGTATAAAAAATGGTGTCCGTCCATTGCGCGGCGCCGCTGGCCTGCGTGTTGACGAACAAGGGTTTGTCGTAGCCCCGCTGCACCTTCCAGCGGTCGATGGCGGTTTGGCTGACACGCTGCCCGCCTATGGAAAGGCGGGCCATATCGTCTGGCGTGTTGACCGCGAAGAACAGCACGAAGGTCAGCAGGTTGACGCCCAATAGAATCAGCATGCCATACAGCAGGCGCCGGACGGTATAACGGATCATGGCTTCCTCGCAACATCAGGCAGGTCAGCCAACGCGGCTGCGCGGTCACGTCGCCGTGCCGTCCGCCAGGCCAGGCCGGCGCCGACAGCCAGCACTGCCGCCAGCAGCCATAAAGGCCACCACACCGGGGCATTCCATTGTTGTATCTTCTGCGCACGCAAGGCCGGCTCGATACGGTAGTACTGCAAGGTATTGCGCACCATTTGCGTAGGCTTGGCGTTACGGACCCAGGCCTGATAGGCGCCGCCGGATTTGGGGAAATAGCCAAACATCCATGGCGCGTCCTGCTGAACGATCTGTACCATGCGATGCACCAGGGCTTCTTTCTCTGGGCCGTCGTCCAGAAAGCGCATTTCCTCGAACAGCCGGTCGAACTCGTCGTTTTGATAGTTCGACGCATTTTCCCCGCCCGTGGCCACTTTGGCGTGCGGGCCATACAGCAGGAACAGAAAGTTTTCGGCATCCGGATAGTCGGCCACCCATCCCCACATATATAGCTGGGCACTGCCGTTGCGCATCTTGTCCTGGAAGCGGTTGTAATCAGTGGCGCGTACTTCCAGCTGTATGCCTATGGCCGCCAGTTGACGACGCATCCAGTCCAGCATGGCGCTGGAGCCCATGCCGCCCGCCGAATCGAAATGCAGAATCAATGGCCGGCCCGATAGTGCATCACGGCCCTCCGGATACCCCGCCTCTGCCAGCAAGCGGCGCGCGTCGTCCAGGGGGCGCCGTTCTGCCCGTCCGTCTTCCAGCGTGTATACCTGTTCGTTAAGCCCTTCGGGCAAGGCTTGATAGCCGGGCACGCCCGGAGGAACAGGACCGTAAGCAACTTGCGCTTCGCCGTTCTGGAAAATGGAAACGTACTGCTCCCAGTTGAAGGCAATGCTAAGCGCCTGGCGCAGCTTGCGATTGCGCTCTGTTTGCTCGGGCGTATCGCCTTTGCCCACGACGGGATCCAGCCAGTTGAAACCCAGATAGAAAACCTGCGCTTCGGTGGCGCTGCGCAATTGCAGTCCGTGGTCTTCGTAAAGGGCTGCCTTCTCTGTCGAATCGCCCGCCGCCACGCGCATCGCCACCCCGTAGTCGCCACGTTCGACTTGCGGAATGTCGTAATACCCCTGTATGAACTTGCCCATCAGGGGTACGCCTTCTTTCTCCAGCGAAAACACAATACGGTCGATAAAGGGGGTCAGTTTTCCGCAGTCGTCGAGCAGGCCGATATCCTGGTCGCCAGGCTCGCCCGTGCACGGATAGGGCTCACCACGAAAATTGGGGTTGCGCTGCAAGACATGGCGGCGGTTGACGATGGACTCGCTCAGCATATAAGGCCCGGTACCCACTGGCCAGGTATTCAGCGACAAGTTGTGCTCGGCCATGCCGGGCTGGTGGTAAAAGCGGTCGGCTTCCCAAGGAACGGGCGCGGTAAAGGTCATGGCCAGCCAGTACTTGAATTGCGGATACTTGCCTATTACCTTGATGCGCAACGTGTGGTCATCCAGCGCCAAAACGCCATCGAATCCCATCTTGCGCAAGTCCATCCAGGCGGCATCGCCGCCGCCTGCCTGGTCACGCAGCATTTGATCCTGCTGCTTCAAGACTTCGCCGTAATCGCGCATCCCCACAACATGTTCCGCCATCACGCCATACACGGGCGACACCACACGCGGACTGGCCAGCCGCCGGAAGGCATAGACGTAATCGTCCGCCACCAGCTCGCGTGTGCCTGTGTGTTCGAAATCGTCGATACCGAACTTGCCTTCGAGCTGACTGGCAGAAATGGGCGAGTACACCGGCTTGCCGCTGGCGTCTCGAGCGAATGCCGGATGTGGCTGAAAACGTATACCAGGCTTGATACGTATGTCGTAGATGCTGACTGCAATATCCCGCCCGGGCGCATCATCGGCCAGGACGTTGTCTGCAGCATCATAGTAAGTGGGCGGGTCGATCGCAACTGCCGCCCGCGGCACCAAGCGGTAGGGCCGCGCCAGATAATCGTATCCGTACAGCGGCTCATAAATGGAATAGGTAAATGGCGTCTCGTCGCTGGAATACGAACTGGCCGGATCCAGATGCTTGGGCGAGCGCTGGGAAAACGCCGTGTACAACACGTTGTCTTGCTCATGGCCGGCCGGATAGGGACTATTGACGGGCTCTTGCGTGCAAGCGACCAGGCCCAGCATCAGCGCCACCAAGCCCAGCACCTGCAATGACAGACGCAGCCCTAGCACTGCTGCTTCTGCCAGCATTGATAGCGCCAAACCCAGGGCGCTACGGCCTCTGGCTGTTGCCAGATGCCCAGGCCGGCCGCGCGCGCTTGCTCCTGCACGGCAGGCAGGCTGGCATCGCGCAGAAACTTGCCGCGCTTCTCCATGTTTGCCCAAGCCATGCCCTTTTGCACCAGTTGCCGGTTGGCCGTGGTGCCGTCGGGCAGGGGCACATCGCAGATATGCCGTTCGTAATGATCTTGTTCATGGCACTGGGCCGTGATGGACTTGCCGGCGATAAGCGCCGCCAGGGCTTTGCGCGATGCCTGGGCATAGGGCTGGCCGGGGCGCTGGTTCTTGCTGTTGCCGGCCTCTGGCGCGTCGATGCTGGCCAGGCGTATGCGCAACTCGCGTCCATTGACCAGCAGACTGAAGGTGTCGCCGTCGGTGACTTGAACGACCCGGCCCGCCAGGGAATAGCTGCCAGGCGGTGCTCCGGCAGTGGTGGTGGCGCCGACATTGCGGTGGCCGTACTGGGAACCCCAGCCCGCCAGCGCACCGACGAAGACCAGCACTGCCAAGGACACGCCGCGCCGCGCCGTCAAGGCGTGCAGCAGCTTGTGCACCAGCAGATTCAAAAAACGGTTCACATCAGTCCTGGAATTCAGTCGCACGGAAAAGCTTGCGGCCGCCGACGCGGCCAGGCGCTGCGATTATAGGGCCCCCAAGTGGTCCGAAACAGTCGGTATATCCCTGAAGCGCATCATAACGGTTTAGCGCCCTTTGCTTAGTCCGCGCCGCTCCAGCAGCGATCAAGGACGCTGCTCAAGGCAAACGCTGCCGGGGTCACGCCGTATACCCGGCCCGCGCCAGCGTAGCGACTGCGGATGAAGGCGTCGGCCAGGGTTGCCGTTCCATGTCGACGCAACAAGCCAGCCTGAACCAGCAGGACAATCTCCTGGGCGATGTGCCGTGCTGCGGCTTCCAGCGCCGGGCCTGAGGTCGCGAGCAACTGACGCAGACTGCCGGCACGCGCCTGCAGCATCGTGTCCCCCGCGGCATCCTCCTCGAGCGAGTCCATCAACACAGCGGCAAGCTCGGGATGACGACGTAGCGCCCGCAAGACGTCCAGGCACATGATGTTGCCGGATCCTTCCCAAATTGAATTGACCGGCGCCTCGCGATACAGACGCGCCATGGGCCCGGTTTCTATATAACCATTGCCGCCCCACACCTCCATGCATTCAGCCGTGGCCTCTATGCTGCGCTTGCATATCCAGAACTTTGCCGCCGGCGTGAGAATACGCCGATAGGCCTGGTTCAGGGGCTCGTCGGGCGCGTCAAAGGCCCGCGCCAGACGCAGCGCCAGCGCCGTGGCAGCTTCACTTTCCAGAGCCAGGTCCATGAGTACGCTTTGCATCAGCGGCTGATTTATCAGCAGCTCGCCGAAGGCCATCCGGTGCCGGGCATGATGGACGGCTTGCACGACGGCCTGCCGCAGCAATGCCGTGCTGCCCAGGACGCAATCCAGGCGCGTGTACGAGGCCATTTCCACCAGCGTGGCGATGCCACGGCCCTCCTCGCCGACCAATATGCCTACGGCATCCTGCAACTCGACTTCCACACTGGCATTCGAGGCGTTGCCCAACTTGTCCTTCAAGCGCTGAATGCGCACGGCGTTCTTGCTGCCGTCGTCCAGCCAGCGCGGCACATAGAAGCAGGAATAAGCCTCGTCATGGCGGGCCAGCACCAGGTGGGCGTCCGACATGGGCGACGAGAAGAACCACTTGTGTCCCACCAGATGGTAGGGCAAGCCCCGGCCACTCTGTGCCAGAGGCCGTGCCCGGGTCGTATTGCTGCGCAAGTCCGACCCCCCCTGCTTCTCGGTCATGCCCATGCCCACCATCATGGAGGTTTTGTCGGAAAGCGGAGCATCCCGCTGGTCGTATTGCGATGAGTAAAGGCGGCTAGCGACGGAATCGAACCAGTCTTCCTTTTGCAATATAGGGATGGCTGCCGAGGCCATGGTGACGGGGCATAAAGAGCCCGCTTCCACCTGGCCGTGCATCAGGTAAGCGGCTGCGCGCGCCACCTGCGCCCCCGCCCCGGGATGAGACCAGGCGCCGCTGTGCATGCCTTGCATAAAGGCCAGGCGCATGAAGCGGTGCCATGCCGGATGGAAGTCAACCCGATCGACCCGGCGTCCCTGGCGATCGAACATGACAAGCTCGGGCTTGTGGCGATTGGCCTGGTTGGCCAGCTCGATGGTTTCGGCGAGGCCGAGGCGGGCGCCGTAATGCTGCAAGGTATCGGTATGGGCAGCGCCACCTTCACGCAACACCCCCTCTTGCAAGGCGGCATCCGAGGTATACAGGTTGTAGTCGCCCAGGTCGGGCACCTGATTCGTGACTTCGTGCGTGGTCCATGCCATGGCGACCTCCGTGCCGGTTCACTGCCTTGTGCGTGGGCGTCTTGGCGCGCCCGGCAAGGCGTGTTTTGATGATAGCACCGGGCGCATACAGTAAGATCAAAGACTACTTACCGGAACCGCCATGACAGATCGCCTGCTCGTTATTTTTGCCGCCCTTACCCTGATGGTGGGCGTAGGAACCGGCGCCTTTGGCGCGCACGCGCTCAAGCGCATCCTTAGCCCGGACATGCTTGCCATCTGGCAAACGGCTGTGCAGTACCAAATGGTCCATGGCTTGGGCATGCTGCTGATCGCGCTGCTGGCGACCCGCTACGGCTCGCCCCTGCTGCACTATGCCGGCATGCTGATGTTTGCGGGGGTAGTGGTATTCAGCGGCAGCCTTTATTTGCTGGCCTTCACCGGCATCAGGTGGTTGGGCGCCATTACGCCTTTCGGTGGCTTGGCATTTATTGCGGCCTGGGCCATGGTTGCGCTGGCCGCTTGGCGCAGTGCTCCTTAGCTTTGAGGCCATTTGTAGTAAAACTACAGTAAAATATTAACAACTTAGCGAGCCCTTACCATGAACGCACTGGAACTCCTCGAACATAGCCCGGTCATGCCGGTCATCGTCATCCACGACCTGGACACGGCCGTCGACCTGGCCCGCGCGCTGGTAACCGGGGGCGTACGCAGTCTCGAAATTACACTGCGTTCGGAAAATGCTCTACAGGCCATACGCCTGATCAGCAAGGAAGTGCCCGAGGCCCTGGTGGGCGTGGGCACGGTGCGCAACGCACGCCAACTGGATCAAGCCCTGGAAGCCGGCGCCCGCTTTGCGGTCAGTCCGGGCCTGACACCGGATATCGCCCACGCCGTTCGCCTTGCAGGCATACCCTTCCTGCCGGGCGTAGCCACGGCATCCGAATCCATGCACGCTGCGGACCAGGGCTTTACCGTGCAAAAGCTTTTCCCGGCTGAAGCCGTGGGCGGCGCAGCCTTGTTGAAAGCCTTGTATGGGCCTTTGCCCGATATCGTCTTTTGCCCCACCGGCGGCATCAACGCAAGCAATGCCGCCACTTATCTGGCGCTGCCAAATGTGAAATGTGTCGGGGGCTCGTGGCTGACGCCTGAAAACGCGGTGGCCGGGCGCGACTGGGCTGCCATCACGCGCCTGGCACAAGAGGCGTGCCGTCTCCAGTAGCTGCACCCGGGCGGCCTAGCCGCGCCGGTAGGCCGCCAGCGGGGTTTCACCGCGCAGCGCCATAAGCAGATTGGTCGTCGCCATTTCGGCCATGGCGGCGCGCGTTTCGTGAGTCGCCGAGCCGGCGTGCGGCAAGGGTAGTATTTGCGGATGATCGCGCAAGGGAGAATCCTGCGGCAGCGGTTCGATGTCGAAGACGTCCAGGCCGGCGGCACGCAAGTGGCCGCTATCCAGAGCGTCCAGCAAGGCTGTTTCCTGGACAATGGGGCCGCGTGCCCCATTTATTAGAATTGCACCCGGCTTCATCCGTGCAAATTCCGTCGCCCCCATCATCCCCCGGGTCTGCTCGGTAAGCGGCAACACAATAACCACGAAATCAGATTGCTGCAGCACTTCATCGAAGCTTGCGCTGCGCGCCTTGCCTTCCGGCAGACCACTGCCTACGGGCGTACGGGTGTGATAGAGCACGGGCATTCGAAAACCCAGGGCGGCGCGTTGTGCCAGCGCCTGCCCGATCCGGCCATAACCCAATATGCCCAGCGTCTTGCCATGTACATCCCAGCCGTATAGGTCTTCTCCTATGCTGCGCTTCCAGCGGCCCTGTTGCACATAGCGCCCCAGTTCGAGAATGCGCCGGCTGGTTCCGAGCACCAGCGCGAAGAGCAGGTCTGCGACCGTCTCTGTCAGGACGCCGGGTGTATGGCACAGCGTAATACCGCGTCGCTGCAGGGCATCGACATCGAACTTGTCGACGCCAACCGAAATGCTGGAAATAACCTGCAAGCGGGGCGCCAGCTTGAGCAGCAAATCGTCAATAGCGTAGCTGGATCCGATCAGGCCGTCCGCCGTCGGCAAGGCGTCCAGAAAGGCACGCTCTTGTCCGGCGACCCGAGGGTTGGCAATGGTGACCTCGTGCTCGTCACGGATGCGTTGCAACTGTGCCGGCGGCAACTCTCGATAGACCAGAACCTGCTTGCGACTCATCTGCCTTCCTTGATGTCAGTAACCGGCCTGCTCGAGCTCCTGGCGCGTGGGCAAGCCTTCGGTGTCGCCCAGCACCTGGACGGCGCGCGAGCCTATCCAGCTGCCTCGCTCCACCGCTTTGCGCCACGACAGGCCCTCCAGTTTGGCGCTGATCACACCCACAGCGAAGCCGTCGCCGGCACCCACGGTGTCCACCACCGATGCAACCGGGCATCCGGGCACATAGCCCTGCTCGTCGCCGGCATCGTAATAGGCGCCATCCGCGCCCAGCTTGATCACTACGGCCTGGGCGCCACGCTCGCAATAATAGCGGGCGATTTCCTCGGGCGTGTCGCGCTGCGTCAATAATTGGCCTTCGGACAGCCCAGGGAATATCCAGTCGGCGCCGTCCGCAAGCGCATTGATACGTGTGCGCATTTCTTCAGTGGACGGCCACAGGACGGGGCGCAGATTGGGGTCGAAACTGACGGTTCTTCCGGCCTCGTGCATCAGGCTCATTGTGCGCTGCGAGACCTCGAAGCAGTTAGGCGAAATTGCGGCAAACACACCCGTACTATGCAAATGACGGGCACTGCGCAGCCAGTCTTCGTCAATATCAGACAACAGCATCTGGCTTGCGGCGGAACCCTTGCGATGGTATTCGACCGGAGGGTCGCTGCCATCGGTCACCCTGCCCTTGAATTGCAGGCCGGTGCGCTGCGCGGCATCGCTGACTACGTGCGAGCAGTCGATGCCTTCGCGCTGCATTTCGGCCAACAGATAGCGGCCCATGGAGTCATCACCCAGGCGGCTCGCCCAGCCTACCTTGTTGCCCAAGCGCGACAGGCCGATGGCAACATTGGTCTCGGCGCCGGCCGTGCGTTTGGAAAAGCCACGCGCCTGCTCCAGCGGCCCGGGTTGGTCGGCAACCAGCAGCATCATCGCTTCGCCAAAAGTCACTACGTCCAGGTTATGACTCACTATCAGGTCTCCAAGGCGCGCAGTTGCGCAATCGCATCCCGCGTAATCGTTGTCAGGTCGTTGCCCACCAGGGGGTATTCGATGGCATGCGGCACACTGGTGGGCAAGCCCCGCAGTACCGCTCGCCACGGAGCGGCGGAATCCGTCAATGGGACGGCCACCCATCGGTCCACCTGACGTTGCACACCTTTGCAGTGTACATAGCGGACACGCCCAGCAAAAGACTGAGCCGCCAGCAGCGGACATTCGCCCGTCCAGTGCCAGTTGCCCACATCGAAGGTCATGCCCAGCTTGATGTCAGCGTCGTCCAGCGCAGCAAAAAAGCGTTTCAAGGCGTGTACGGTGCCGGCGCCAGGGGTCTGGTCGTTTTCTATCATCAGGGCGATGTCGGTGCTGCCCAGCGCAGCAGCAAGCCGGTCTAGCGTATCGATCGAGCTGTCGTTAAAGCCGCCGATGGACATCTTCAATACGCTGGCCCCTATCGCGGCGGCATCGTCCGTACCCAGTCGCAGCGCGTCCTCATCGAAGCGACCTTGCGCTGTCCAAAGCATTTGGGGGTTGGAATAGACACAATACAGAGCCGTCTCGGCAACCGCAGCGCGGATTTGTTCAAGCTCGCCGGCCAGTCCGTGCAGCAGTTCGCCACGAACCTCCACGCCGTCGGCGCCCGCCTGCTTGCACAGATGGACGAACCAGGCTTGGCCATGGCGTCGCACCGCTGTGGCCCCGAAGGAAGACAGCGACACAATAATGGGTCTGGAAGAATTCATGTTGCCGCTATGCCGCCATTGAACTGGCGGGCATGCTTCAGCGTGTCAGTGATTCAGTATTTGGCCCAGGAAGTTCCGGGTCGTTTCGTGCTGGGGATTGCTGAAGAATTGCTCGGGCGGCGCCTGCTCGACGATCTTGCCGTCGGCCATGAAAATCACACGGTCGGCAACACTGCGGGCGAAGCCCATTTCGTGCGTCACGCAAAGCATGGTCATGCCGTCTTCAGCCAAGCCTATCATGGTGTCCAGCACCTCTTTCACCATTTCGGGATCCAGTGCGGAGGTCGGCTCGTCGAACAGCATGATCTTGGGTGTCATGCACAAGGCCCGGGCTATCGCCACGCGCTGTTGTTGCCCGCCCGACAACTGGCTGGGATATTTTTTGGCTTGGTCGCCAATGCGCACCCGGGTCAGATACTTCATGGCCAGCTCTTCGGCCTCTGCCTTGCTTTTCCCGCGCGATCGCATGGGGGCCAACATGCAGTTCTGCATGATGGTCATGTGGGGGAATAAATTGAACTGCTGAAACACCATGCCCACTTCCTGGCGGACGGCGTCGATATTGCCCGCCTTGGCAGTCAGGTCGATACCATTGACGGCAATACGGCCTTGCTGCACTTTTTCGAGCCCGTTGATGCAACGGATCAGTGTGGATTTACCGGAACCGGATGGACCGCAGATGACGATACGCTCGCCAGCGGACACGGTCAGGCTGATGTCAGTCAGAACGTGGAACTTGTCGAACCACTTGTTCAATCCATCGATCTCGATGATCGTCCCGCCATGGGCGGGACGACCTTCTTGACCGACAGCACGGCTGGTCTGTGCGTCTGTCATGTTCAATCGCTATGCAATCAGGATTTGTTCAACTCGGGCAAGGGCGAACCCAGCCACTTTTCGTACAGCTTGCTGAATTCACCGTTCTGGATGTTCTTGTCGATCAGTTCATTGATCGTCTTCAGTGTGTTGGGTTCATTCTGGCGCATGGCAACAGCCATCTCTTGCTGCAGCAGTACGAACTTGTTCTCGAACTTGTCCGGTGAGCGCTGGGCGATCTGGCCTGCTACGGTAGTCGAGCAGCCAATGGCATCAACCTGGCCCGACAACAAAGCCTGCATGGCCGAAGCGTCATCGTCGAAACGGCGAATCTCGGCGTCTGCGGGCGCGATCTTGGTGACGGCGATATCCTGCGTGCTGGCACGGGCTACGCCGATGCGCTTGCCGGACAAGTCTTTCTCGGACTCGATCTTGGTTTCCTTGCCGCCGAACACCACGATCTGTGCGGCCGAGTAAGGATGCGAGAACTGAACCTGCTTGGCGCGGTCGGGTGTAATGGCAAGCGAAGCTACCAGCATATCGACCTTGTTGGTCAACAGGAAGGGGATGCGGTTAGGGCCAGTGACCGGCACGATATTGAGCTTTACGCCCAGATCCTTGGCCAGCAAGCGTGCCACGTCGGCATCGTAGCCGTCGGGCTTGTTCTCGGTGTTCAGGATGCCATAAGGGGGGAAGTCCACCAGCATGCCGATGGTCAGTTGGCCTTTTTCCTTGATCTGGTCGATGGTTTCGGCCGCCACTGAGCTTGCGCCGATAGCCAGCGCAGCGCCTGCCAGCAGGGTCGCGCCCATGAGGCGGCGCATTTTATTGATCACAAACATAGATTTGTCTCCAGGGTTGAACTACTACAGTCAAAACTAAACTTGCAAGGCGCATGTTATTGCGCCAGCGACACGGCCAGACGCCTTTCCATATACGCCGCCAGCAAAGACAAGGGCCAGCACAAGAAGAAATAGATCACGGCCACTACCGTGAATACAATCATCGGCTGGAAGGTTGCGTTATTGATGATCTGGCCCGCACGCGTTAATTCGGTAAAGCCGATAATGGCGGCAAGTGACGTGCCCTTGACGATCTGGACAAGATAGCCAACGGTGGGAGGCACGGCAATCCGGAGGGCCTGCGGCAGCACCACATAGCGCATCTTGTTGCGATACGACAGCCCCAGCGCCTCGGCAGCTTCCCATTGGCCGCGCGGTATGGCTTCGATACAGCCACGCCAGATCTCGCCCAGAAAGGCACCGCTATTAAGGGTAAGCGCAGTGGCGGCGGCCAGCCAAGGGTTGATGTCCAGGCCAATGACAGGCGCACCGAAAAAGACCAAAAACAATTGCAGCAACAAGGGGGTGCCGCGAAAAAGCTGTATGAACCCCATCGCCAGGGCGCGCGCCGGACGGTACTCGGTCGTGCGTCCCAACGCCACGAGCAGGCCCACAATGCCGCCGCCCAGAAACGCCATGAGAGATAGCGCGATGGTCCATTGCGCCGCTTCAAGAATAAACCACAGGTCGTTGTAGCCAAAGCTGCGCATTATCGACGATCCGGATAGTTAAGGCTCGACTGGTAAACCAGACGGAATACATAGGAAAACAACAGCGTCAGCAACAGGTAGATGCCGGTGACCACAATGTAGATCTCGAAACTGCGAAAGGTTTGCGATTGCAGGTTGGCTGCAACAGAGGTCAAGTCATCGGCCGAAATCACCGACACCACACTGGACGCCAGCATCAGCAGAATGAACTGACTGGTAAGCGCAGGATAGATGGTCTTGAGGGCGGGCTTCAGGATGATGAAGCGGAAGATTTCCATCCGGGACAGATTCAGCGCCAGGCCGGCTTCGATCTGCCCTTTGGCGATGGACTCTATGCCCGCACGCACGATCTCGGTTGCATAGGCGCCCAGGTTGAACACCATGGCGACCAAGGCGGCGGTGTAAGGTGACCAGCGCACGCCTATCGCCGGGAGCGCGAAAAAGAAAAAGAACAACTGCACCAGGAACGGCGTATTGCGGATGATCTCGATGTAGATGTTGATGAGCCAGCGCACCGGCGCTGGTCCCGAGGTCTTTCCCCACGCGCACAGGATGGCCACCATCAGCCCCAACAACATGGCAAGAAATGACAGCTGGATGGTCATCCAAGTGCCATGTAGCAGTAGGGGCCATGCGTCAAAGACGGGACCGAATTGGAAGGAATAGTTCACTGTGTTCTTGAATCCACGTTCATCCGCCGATACGCCAGAGCATAACGTAGGATGGCACTGAAACCGGTTTCAATAAAGGTGGCGGAGTAAAAAATTATAGCAGCAGATTTCACGTCGTCTCCGCCGGGAAGCAGATAAGACCGGGTAAACCCCGGCATCACTGACGTCACCGCTGCGTCGAGCCCCGAGCATGCAGCGTGCCTGGCAGCAATATGCTGCGTGGGGCAGCTTGCAGACCTTGCAAGCGCTGCATCAGGCATTGCGCCGCCAGGCGCCCCAGTTCATCGGTCGGTTGCGATACGGCTGTGATGCCCGGCCCCACGTAGGGCGCCCACGGCGTGTCGTCGATTCCGACCAGGCCTATGTCGCCACCCAGCCGCCATCCCTGTCTGGCCGCGGCTGCAACGATGCGCAGGCTGACCACAGCGTTGCTGGACACCACCGCGCAGGGACCCTTCGCGCGCTGGCGCAACTGCAGCAAGGCCGCATCCAGTCCGCTGGGGTCTTCGGCGCGACTTTCGTAACAGGCGCCGGTCGTGCCGGGGGTGGCATCCACGAACTGCGTAAAGGCCTGGACGCGCTCGATGCGCGAACTGACCGTGCCCAGCGGCTCAGTCACCAAGAGCAAGTCGCGATAGCCGGCTTCCAGCAAATGCCCCCCACTCAGTTCGATGGCCTGCCAGTTGTCCAGCGAGACGAAATCCACTTCCAGGCCGCGGTGCAGACGATCGACCAGCACGACCGGCTTGCCCTGGCGGGCTGTTTCAAGGGCTGCACCGGCATCGTGACCCATGGTGTTCAGGATAAAGCCTTCAACCTTGTACGAGGTCAAAGCCCGTATGCCGGCGCTTTCGCGCTCCAGATCATTGCCCAGGTTGAACAACATGACCAAGTACCCTGCTTCGCGACACGCGTGTTCCGCGCCGCGCAGCACGGCGACCGAATACGGGTTGGTGATATCTGCGACCACCAGACCAATCAGCCGCGAGCGACCCCGCTTGAGCGACTGCGCCATCGGGCTGGGCGAATACCCCAGCTCGGCTACAGCCAGTTCAACGCGTCGCGCGATCTCGGGCGTAAGCAAGGTTTCGCGGTGATTGAAGAAACGCGACACCGTTGCCTTAGACACCCCGGCCCGGCGCGCCACATCCGCGATGGTGCTGCGTTCACTTTCTTTAGTCATGCTGCAAGGATACCCAAGCGCTGTTGCGGCTATGGCTGTCCAGTACGGCTTCAATGAAGCTGTGCCCGGCCACGCCATCTTCAATACCTGGCAGCGGCACGGCCGCAGCCGGTGGCGGCCTACCCTGCTGCGCCGCGCAGATCTGGTCGGCGGCATCGCGATACAACTGCGCAAAGGCTTCGATATAGCCTTCCGGATGGCCGGCGGGAATGCGAGTGGCTCGGCGCGCGGCATCGCTATCGGCACGACCCCGCGTGATGCGCTGTGCCGTGCCGCCTTGCGGCGTCAGCCAAAGTACATTGGGGTCTTCCTGCTCGAAGCGCAACTGGGCCCGAGTGCCGTACACCCGCAAGGTGAAGGCGTTCTCGCAACCCGTTGCCACCTGGCTGGCCCACAAGGTGCCTCGAGCGCCATTGGCATAGCGCATCATGACTTGCGCATGGTCGTCCAGTACGCGGTTGAGCATGAAAGTGTGGAGTTCCGCCGCGATCTCGCTGGGCTGTTGGCCGGTTACGTAAGCCGCCAACTGATACGCGTGTATGCCGACATCGCCCAAGGTGCCTACTGGCCCGGCCACGTCCGGATTCTCGCGCCAACCACCCTCGCCTGTCAGGGCTGCGGCATCGGCCCACCAGTCTTGCGAGTACTCCACCTGGACCAGACGTAACTCGCCAATAGTGCCGTCGGCAACCAACGCCCGCGCATGCCGGACCAAGGGGTAGCCCGTGTAGGTGTGAGTCAGCACAAAAAGCGCCCCGCTGCGGCTTGCGACTTCCTGCAGCGACCGCGCTTCGGCCAGCGACACTGTTAGCGGCTTGTCGCAAATAATGTGTATGCCTTGGGCCAGGAAGGCTTTGGCGACCGGTGCGTGCAAATGGTTGGGGGTAACGATAGCGACCACATCGATGCCCTTGCCCTCGCGTCGCAAGGCACCTTCGCGCTCGGCCATGTCCTGCCAATGGGCATAGCTGCGCTCGGGCGCGATACCGACATCGCCGGCACTGTCGGCCGCGCGCAGCGGGTTGCTGGACAAGGCGCCCGCCACCAGCTCGTAGCGGTCGTCCAGCCGTGCAGCCATGCGGTGCACCGCGCCGATGAAGGCGCCGCGCCCCCCGCCCACCATACCCAATTGAAGTCGCTTACGCATGTTGTCGCCTAGTCAATCCATGCCCAATAGTTGCCGGTGTTGCGCCGCCGTGGCCCCGCTGCGGGCAAAATCGTCGAAGGCTTGTTCGGCCACCCGAATGATATGCCGTTCGATGAAAAGCGCGCCCTCGGCCGCACCCTGCTCCGGATGCTTCAGGCAACATTCCCATTCCAGCACCGCCCAGCCCGGGTAATCGTGCTGCGCCATTTTGGAGAAGATGCCCCCGAAATCAATCTGTCCATCGCCCAGCGAACGAAAGCGCCCGGCGCGATCGATCCAGTTGGCATAGCCGCCATAGACCCCTTGCCGGCCATCGGGCCTGAACTCGGCGTCCTTTACATGGAAGGAACGGATGCGCTGATGATAGATGTCGATAAACGCCAGGTAGTCCAGCTGCTGCAGCAGAAAGTGGCTGGGATCGTACAGGATATTGGCGCGCGGGTGGTCGCCCACGGCTTCCAGAAAACGCTCGAAGCTGACTCCGTCGTGCAGGTCTTCGCCGGGATGCAGCTCGTAGCTGATGTCTACGCCGGCCGCATCGAAGGCGTCCAGTATGGGCAGCCAGCGACGCGCCAGCTCGGCAAACGCTTCCTCCACCAAGCCGGCTGGGCGTTGTGGCCAGGGATATAAATAAGGCCAGGCCAGCGCTCCCGAGAACGTCGCATGGGCGCGGAGGCCCAGCCGCTGTGACGCCCGGGCTGCCATCAACAATTGTTCGTGTGCCCACTGTTGACGCGCTGCTGGCTTGCCGCGTACCTCGGCTGCGGAAAATCCATCAAACAGTTGGTCGTAAGCCGGGTGCACAGCCAGCAACTGACCCTGCAAGTGAGTGGACAGCTCGGTAATGGCCAAGCCATGTTCAGCAAGCATGCCTTGCACCTCGTCGCAGTAGGCTTGGCTTTGCGCGGCCTTGGCCAGATCGAACAGCGACGGGTCGCTGGTGGGTATCTGCACCCCCTGATATCCCAGCCCAGCAGCCCACTTCGCCAAGCCCTCCAAACTGTTGAATGGCGCCTGTGCGCCGGCGAACTGCGCCAGGAACAGGCCTGGACCTTTGATGGTTTTCATAATCAGAAAGGAGAGTCGGGAAAGTAAAAGTCCTGGGCGTTGTCCTTGGTGATCAAGACCGACGGAATGATGGTGGTTTCCGGCAGTTTCTCGCCCTTGAGGCGCGCCTCGGCGGTCAGCTTGATGGCGTCGTAAATGAACTTGGGCGAGTACGACACATCGGCCTGTATCAGCGGATTGCTGCCATCAATAATGGTCTTGACCATGCCCTTTGCGCCCGCGCCACCGAATACTTCCTTGATGTCAGTGCGGTTTGCTTGCTCGATGGCGCGCAACACCCCAAAGGCCATGTCGTCGTCCGCAGCCCAGACGGCATCGATATGCTTGAAGCGGGTCAGGTAATCTTGCATAACCCGAAAGGCATCGTCGCGATTCCAATTGCCATAACGAGCGTCCAGCAGCTTGATATCGGGGTACTTCTGGATGACCGCGTTAAAGGCGTCCATGCGTTCGTTATCGAGCGTGGTGGGTATGCCGCGCAAGGCAACGATATTGCCCTTGCCATCCAGTTGCTTTACCAGATGCTCGGCCGCCAAGCGCCCAAACGCCGTGTTGTCGCCAGACACATAGGCGTCCTGGGCACTGGTGTCGGTCAGCCCGCGATCCACTACCGTGACGTACACGCCTTTCTTCTTCAATTGCGCCACAGGTTGGGTCAGCGACGCCGATTCGAAGGGCATGATGACCAGCGCATTGATGTTGTTGACCGTTAGCAAGTCTTGCAATTGGTTGGCCTGCTCAGGTGCCCCGCTGGATGTCTTGACGATGACCTTGAGATCGGGGTGCGCCTTTTCCAGTTCGGCCTTGGCTTGGTTGGACCACCACACCACCCCGGCCGTAAAGCTGTGCGTAGCCGCCGGTATGGACACCCCTAGATTGACTTTCTCCTGGGCCAGCGCGCCGCTGCACAAGCCCACAGCTGCCATCGCCGACAGGCCGACCGCGAATTTCCGTAAAGTGCGTTTCATGTTTGTCTCCAGTTTATGAACATCGGTAAGCGCAACGAGGTTGCGATGAACATCAAGAACGACGGCGCTGCAGGAAGGCCACGATAATGATGACGAAGCCCTGCACCGCGGCGTTCAGGTAAACGCTGATAATGCTGGTGAGATTCAGGATGTTGCCAATGACAGATAACAAAATGGCGCCGACCACCGTACCCGTCATACTGCCGGCGCCCCCCTTCAAAGCCGTGCCGCCAACGATAACGGCAGCGATCGCTTCAAGCTCCCACAGCAGGCCGGTGGTTGGGCTGGCTGATCCCAACCGGGGAACATACAGTACCGTGGCGATGCCCACGCACATGCCCAGCAGCACATAGGTCAAGGTCTTGGTCAGGTCGACGTTCACGGCCGCGTAGCGCGCCACCTGCTCGTTCGAGCCTATCGCCTGTACGTAGCGGCCGAAAGCCGTGCGGTTCAACAGCAGGCCTCCCAACAGGGCGATGGCGATAAACACCCAGACCGGTATGGGTATGCCCAGCAAGGCACCGTAGTAAACAGGACTGTAGGCATCCGACACGTCCATGTTCAGCGTGATGGCGCCCCCGTCGGAAAGATAGGTAAGGTAAGCGCGAAAAATGCCCAAAGTGCCCAGTGTGACGATAAAGGGTTCAATCCGTCCGCGAGTAATCAGCAGACCATGTGCCAGGCCCAGCAAGCCGCCCAGCGTCAAGGCGAAGGCCATGCCCAGCACAATAATCAATACCGGCGAATCCACCATCGCCGTCAAAGCGTTCATCACCAGTATCATGCTGCCGGCAATCAGCGCCGCCATCGAACCCACCGACAGATCGATGCCTCCGGAAATAATCACAAAGCACATACCCACGGCAATAATGCCGATGAAGGCCGTGCGGGTGAGCACATTCATGATGTTGTCGACGTCGGCAAAGCTGCTGTTCAGCAGAGTGCCCGCAATGCACAACAAGACCAGGCCGACGATAGGGCCCAGGCCATGCAGTCGACCGGCCCATGCCGGACCGTCGCGGTGCAGCGCCGGCACCTCAGGCGGGTTGGTGTGTTCCCGTTGCATGGGCAATGAGCTCCTTTTCGTCCAGTTGATCCGATTCGAGTATGGTTTGCAGTCGGCCGCCACGCATCACCGCCACGCGATGGCATAAGCCGATAAGCTCCATCAGCTCCGATGAGATGACTATGACAGCCAGACCTTGCCTGGCGAGATCGTGAATAAGAAAATAAATATCGCGCTTTGCACCGATGTCCACGCCGCGTGTGGGCTCGTCCAGAATCACCACACGCGGGTCGGGATGCAGCACTTTGGCAAGCGCCAGCTTTTGCTGATTGCCGCCCGACAGCGCCGATGCCAGATTATTGGGGCTGCCGGTACGTATGCCGAACTTCTGGATGGCGGCATCCAGGGCCTGCCGCTCCAGCTTGCGGTTGAGCAAGGGCCGGGCATAGCGGTGCAAAGCCATCAAGGTCAGGTTCTGCTGCATGCCGAAAGCCAGCAGTACCCCTTTGCCCTTGCGGTCCTCGCTAAGGTAGGTAAGCCCATGTGCCGCAGCCTGTCGCGGATTGCGCAGACGCACTTCCTTGCCCTGCAAGGAAACGGTGCCAGCGCTACGCTCGCGCAGACCCAGCAGGCCTTCAAACAATTCGGTGCGCCCTGCGCCAACCAAGCCCGCAAAGCCCAGCACTTCTCCGGGCCGCACGCTGAAGCTGACGTCTTGTGCCCAACCCGGCACCGTAAGCCCTTGCACCTGCATGGCTGGTGCCGCGCCATCGGATACAGGCTCCCTGATCGGGAAAAGATCGGCCAGTTCGCGACCGACCATCAGGTTGGCCATATCGCGCCGGCTGACATCGGCCGTTGCGGCGCGGCTGACGTAGCGCCCGTCGCGCATCACGACGATCTCATCCGTAATGCGCTCCACCTCGTCCAGTTTGTGAGAGATGTAGACGACTGTCGTGCCCTGGCTCTTGAATTCTGAAATCAAAGCAAACAGCCTTTCGGTCTCGCCCGGTGTCAACGTGGCAGTGGGTTCATCCATCACCAGCAGACGTGCATTCTTGGCCAGCGCCTTGGCGATCTCCACCAACTGCTTCTCGGCCACGATCAAGCGCCCAACACGCGTGGCCGGGTCTGCTTTCAGGCCCACTCGCGCCAGCAACACTGCCGCTTCCCTATCCATAGCCGGGTTGTCGAGGAAGGGTCCGCGCTTGCGCTCGTGACCCAGGAATATGTTCTGTGCGATGGTCAGGTCGTCGGCCAGGTTGATCTCTTGATGGATCAGGACGATGCCTTGGGCCTCGGCCTCGCGCGATGTGCGGAACACCTGCGGCTTGCCGTCCACCCGCAGTTCGCCGCTGGTGGCTTGCTCGTAGCCACACAAGATCTTCATCAGTGTGGACTTGCCGGCCCCGTTTTCGCCAAGCAAACCCGTTACCTCGCCAGCCCGAAGTTTGAAGCTGACGTCGTGCAGCACCTGAACCGGTCCGAAATGCTTGCTGACCGACTTGAATTCCACCGATAAGCTCATCAGGCGCTCTCCCGAAGTACCAGGCGATGCGGCAGCAGTACACCGCTGGGCCGTGCTGCGGGATCATCAAGCTGGCGCAGCAGCAGATAGGCAGCCTGCTCACCCAGAACGCGCATGGGTTGTGCCACGGTCGTCAGTGCCGGCCAGGTTTGCTGGGCCTGAGCAATATCATCAAAGCCCATTACTGCAATATCTTGCGGCACGCGCAACCCCGCCTCGTGCAAGCCACGCAGCACCCCGATCGCCAAGGTGTCGGACACGGCAAAGACCGCCGTGGGCCGCTCTGCCATTGCCAGCAGCTTCTTCACCACCGCCTTGCCTGCGGCGAAATCCAGCCCTTCGGCATTGACGCAATAGCGCTGCTGCATGGCGATGCCGGCCAACTCCAGCGCATCGGCATAACCTTGCAAACGCTCGCGCGCATACATGAAGCGGCTGTCGGAGTTGACGAAGGCAATCTGCGCGTGCCCCTTCTGGATCAAGTAGGAGACGGCCTCGCGAGCCGCCGCACGGTTATCGATACCCACATAAGGCACTTGTGCCTCGCTGTCGAACTCGCAGCATGCCACCCAGGGAAATCGCTGCGCTTCGCCCTGCAGCGCCTGCTGCACGGTGTCCGGATCGAGGCAGATGGCGCCATCAGCACGGCGTGATTGCAGCAAATCGAAGTAGCGGCGCTCGCGATTGACATCGCCGCCGGTTTCGCACAACAAGACCGAATAGCCTTGCTCTTGCACGACGGCATTGATGCCCTGCACGATCTGTGCATAGAAGGGATTGCCAATGTCGGGCACCATAATCAACAACAAACGGCTTTCGTCGGTACGCAGGCTGCGAGCCAACTGATTAACGCGATAGCCCATGGCCTGGATAGACTCAGTCACGCGCAAACGCGTCTGCTCGCGCACCGCCTGCTTGCCGTTCAATACACGCGAGACAGTCGCCACCGACACGCCGGCATGTGCGGCAACCTGCGCAATCGAGACCCCACGATCCATCGCCCTTCCTTGCACACACAGAATGTAATCGATTACATTATTCCATCCACCCAAGCACGATTCAATTCAGGGCTTTCCCTTAAGCCGCCACGGCTTTACAAGTTTGACCAGGTGTAGCTTAATTACAGAAAGCCGCTCCCCACTTCGCAAGGACGTTTATATGGTCACTACCCCCGCCTTCGACATGGTCTTCTTTGGCGGAACGGGCGATCTGGCTCTGCGCAAACTCATCCCTTCTCTTTATCAAGCTCATAAGGCCGGCGCACTGAACGACGATGGCCGCATTGTTGCCTTGGGCCGCAAGGCGTTCGGGCTGCAGGGCTACCTGGAACTGCTGGAGGAACGGGTGCGGCCGCGGCTAGGCCTGGACTACGATGAAGTGACATGGAGCAGCTTCATCAAGCGCTTGCATTACCAAACTCTAGACGCCGGCAACCTGCCAGATTTCGAATCGCTGGCGGCCCTGCTCGGTTCGGATCAGGGTCGCGTCACCGTCTGCTACCTGGCGACAGCCCCACAGCTGTTCATACCGATTTGCCGTCAATTGGCCGCCATCGGTCTTAATCATCCCAACGCGCGTGTGGTATTGGAGAAGCCGCTGGGACATGACCTGGAATCGTCCAACGCGATCAATGCCGCTGTGGGCCAATGGTTTGACGAAAACCAGATCTACCGCATCGATCACTACTTGGGCAAAGAGTCGGTGCAAAACCTGATGGCGGTGCGTTTCGGTAATACCCTGTTCGAACCTTTGTGGCGACGCGAGTGGATAGACAACGTTCAGATCACCATCGCGGAAGAGCTCGGCGTAGAGGAACGCGGCGAGTTCTACGATCGCACGGGCGCCCTACGCGACATGCTTCAAAGTCATCTGTTGCAGTTGCTGTGCATCGTGGCCATGGAGCCACCTGCCAGTCTGTCGGAAGACGCGATACGCGACGAGAAGCTCAAGGTATTGAAGTCGCTCAAGCCTTTCACCCCTGAAGACGTACTGAGCAAGACCGTCCGGGGGCAGTACCGCAGCGGTGCCATCAACGGCATGCCGGTGGCGGGCTATCGCGACGAACACAAAGTAGCCCCCGACAGCAACACCGAGACCTTCGTCGCCATGCAGGCAGAGGTTTCCAACTGGCGTTGGGCCGGTGTGCCGTTTTTTCTGCGCACGGGTAAACGCATGCAGGAGCGCGTCGCAGAGATCGTAATCAACTTTCGCGATGTGCCCCATGCCTTGTTCCCCATGCCGGTAGGCCTGCATTCGGCCAACCGCCTGGTTATCCGCTTACAACCCAAAGAAAGCGTGCGCCTGTATTTTCTGGCCAAAGAACCCGGCGACGCCATGAACCTGCAATCCACGTACTTGAATCTGGACTTCCACACCATGTTCCAGGCGCGATGGGCCGACGCCTACGAGCGCTTGCTGCTGGACGTCATACGCGGCCGCCTGGCTTTGTTCATGCGGCGCGACGAACAGGCGGAAGCCTGGTGCTGGGTCGAACCCATACTGGCGTGCTGGTCGCAGCATGCCATCGCACCTAAAACCTATACTGCCGGCAGTTGGGGGCCAGCCGCATCCAGCGGCCTGCTCTCGCGCGCCGGCATCGTATGGCATGAAGAGAGCTGATATGTGGCATGAATTTACATCCAGCGCGGACTGCGTCGACGCCATGGTGCGTGACATCGGCAAGCAGCTGCAGCGCGAAGTCAACGAAACCGGAACCGCCACCTTGGCGGTGTCGGGCGGGCGTTCACCCATTCCGTTGTTCCAGGCGCTGGCACAAGCCGATCTGCCATGGCGGCAGATTACTGTCGCGCTGGTAGACGAGCGGCACGTGCCGCTGGACCATCCAGACAGCAACGAGAAACTGGTACGCAGCCATTTGCTGCAGGGCAAGGCGGCCCTGGCGCAATTTACCGGGCTGGTAAGCGACCCCGACGATATCGTCGCCAGTGTGGCGCACTCCAATACGCTATCCGGTAATTTGACCGTAGTTATCCTGGGCATGGGTGACGACGGCCATACGGCCTCGCTGTTCCCGGAGGCGCCACAGTTAGCAGAAGGGCTTGCACCGGGTCAGGCGAAACGTTATCTGCATATGACGCCGGGATCAGCGGCGCACGAGCGCATCAGCATGACGCTGGCGGCAATGCTGGGCAGCAAGCGTTTAGTGCTGGCCATCGCTGGCGATCACAAGCGACGCGTCTACGAAGAAGCCGCCAAACAAGTCACGCCCGCGCTGCCCATCAGCCACATCATCGCCCAGAAGGAAGTTCCCTTAGATGTCTATTGGCACCCCTGAGCGGCCGCGGCGCCTGGTCGCCGATATTGGCGGCACGCACGCGCGCTTCGCTCTCTGCAGTTCAGTACTCGACATCTCGCATGTCAGTGTCCTGGCTGTCGCGGACTTCGCTTCCATTACGGAGGCCATCCGGCACTACCTGGCCACCCATGGCAACCCGGCCATTCTGGAAGCCGCCATCGGTATCGCCAACCCGGTACTGGGCGACCATATCCAGATGACGAACTTCCCTTGGGAGTTCTCGATAGAAACGGCGCGCCGGACGCTGGGCCTGAACAGCTTGCATGTCATCAATGACTTCACCGCATTGGCGTTAGCGCTGCCCCACCTGGACGCCGCAAACCTGGTACCTGTTGGCGGCGGATGCAGTGTGCCGGGCACGCCGCTGGGCGTACTGGGTCCGGGTACCGGCTTGGGCGTCTCTGCACTTGTCCCCACCCAATCCGGCGGATGGGCACCCTTGGCCGCCGAAGGCGGGCATGTCAGCTTCGCGCCGGCTGATGAGCGCGAACTTATGCTCTGGCAAGCTGCACGGCAAGCCCACGGCCATGTATCCATGGAGCGCATGCTGTCGGGCCCGGGGCTAGAGTTCATCTACAACACCCTATGCCGCCACCATGATCGCGAGCCACGCCTGCTGACCGCCGCGGCCATCAGCCGCGCCGGCATGGATGGCGCGGACGATCTCAGTCGCTGGGCACTGGACGCCTTTTGCGCCATCCTTGGCACAGCCGCCAGCGACCTGGCCGTCACCTTGGGGGCACGGGCTGGCATTTATATCGGTGGCGGCATTGTGCCCAAGCTGGGCAGCTACTTCCTGCAGTCGCCCTTCCGTCAGCGCTTCGAAGACAAGGGAAGGTTCTCGGCTTATCTGGCCGCCATCCCCGTCTTCGTCATCACCGACGATCATCCCGCACTGCTTGGTGCCGCCGCTTATCTGGACGCCTAGCTGAATGACTAATCCCTTGCTGGCAAAAATCGAGCAGCAATTGCCCATGTTCAGCACGGCAGAGCGCAAGGTGGCCCAGTTGATTCTGGAGCAGACCCACGGCGTGGCCAAATCTGCGCTGGGCGATGTTGCGCATCTGGCACAGGTGAGCGAACCCACGGTCATACGATTCTGCCGTTCCATGGGTTACCGCGGCTGGCCCGACTTCAAGATCAAGCTGGCAGCCGGCCTGATGGCGGGCGTACCCTACGTGCACTCTTCGCTGCGCGAAGACGATGGAACAGCGGTGCTGGCGGCCAAGGTGCTGGACAACGCCGTGTCCGCGTTCTTGCGCGTGCGCAATGAGATCAATGCCGACCATCTGGACGCGGCCATCGACCTGATCGCCGCCGCCCGCCGGGTCGAGTTCTACGGAGTGGGTAATTCCGGCATCGTGGCAAGCGATGCTCAGCATAAGTTTTTTCGGCTGGACCTCTGCACCGTGGCGTATTCGGACAGCCATGTGCAATTGATGGCGGCCTCGCTGCTGGGGCCGCGCGACGTCCTGGTTGCGATTTCGCATTCAGGTCGCTCGCGTGCTTTGCTGGACGCCGTCAAGGTGGCCCTGAAAAACGGCAGCCCGGTTGTCGCCATCACTGCATCGGGCACGCCGCTGGCCGAAATGGCAACAGTGATGCTGCGCGCCGACACGCAGGAAGACACCGAAGTCTACAGTCCCATGATCTCGCGCCTGGTCCATCTGGCCCTGATCGATGTGCTGGCATTGGGGGTTGCCCTGAGGCGCGGCAAGGAAGCCAGCCGCACACTGGAAAAAACCAAGAAGAGCCTGGCACAAGCGCGCGAGGCTTGACGGGTGCGCTTGTGCGCTTACATGCAGGCTGTCATGCCGCCATCCACGGTCAGGACTTGGCCGGTCACGAAGCCGGATTCTTTTGCGGCCAGAAACACCAGGGCCGAAGCGATGTCTTGGGGTTCGCCCCAGCGCTTCTGCGGCACCCGGTCATAAAGCCAGCTTGTGAACTCGGCGTCATCCCATAATTTGCGGGTCAGTTCGGTCTTGATGTAGCCCGGGGCAATGGCATTGATTGTGATGCCGGATTCGGCGAGCTCGGCCGACCATTGCCGCACCAGCCCATGCAGCGCGGACTTGGCCGCCGTATAAGCCGTGATACCCGGCCGGCCCAGAAAGGCCGTAACCGATCCGGTAAACACGATGCGCCCATAATTCTGCTTGACCATATGGCCGGCAATGTGTCGCCCCAATGCCCACTGCGAGGTCAGGTTGGCAAACAGCACACGTTCGAAATCAGCCAGGGCAACCGACAGCAGCGGCTCGCGGTGCTGGATGCCTGCGTTGGAATAAAAGATGTCTATCTTGCCTACGTCGGCCAGCAACTGGTCGACCGCCGCGGTGGCCTGGGGGATATCTGCAATATCGAAAGGCAGCGCACGCGCCTTGATGCCCTGCTCGCACAGCGCGGCTGCGGTTTGCTGCAATGCCTGGCCATCCCTGCCATTAAGCACCACTGTTGCGCCCTGCCGACCCAAGGCCGTGGCCGCTGCCAGTCCTATACCACGAGAAGAGCCGGTAACGAGTGCTACCTGACCGGTAAGATCGAACATGAGTTTCCTTGAAAAAGTTAAGAAGTTGCTGCGTCTTGCGAGATCTCGGCCTGGCGCTTATGAAGCAACAGCGCCATCAGGCGTTCGTCGCGCCACAGGCGACGCTCGAGCAGGTCGGCAGCTGGCAACAAAGCGCGACGCTGCTGGTCTACCGTGTGCACCAGGGCGGGATCCCAGGCGTCGATCGATGTCTGTTCTTGCGCGATGTCCTGAAACATGCCCCCGTAGCGATTACAGTAATCGGCCACACCCTCCGGAGCATTCAGATCTATGGTTTCGAATGGCCCCATGAAGGCCCAGCGCAGTCCGAGCCCATCCTTGACAGTCACGTCCAGGTCTTCCACGCTGACGTAGCCGCCTTGCACCAACCGGAATGCCTCGCGCAGCAAAGCACCCTGCAGACGGTTCAGCACAAAGCCGCGCAGCTCTTTGTTGACCGTAACGGGCTTCTGACCTATTGCCTGCATGATGTCACGGGCTTTTTCGATGATGGCGGGATCCGTCCACGGTGCACCGCAAAGCTCGACGACCGGCACCAAATATGGCGGGTTTACCGGATGAGCAACCAGGCAGCGGGACCGGCCCGCCAAGTGTTCGGAGAACGCCGAGGCCGGGATACTGGAGGTGGAACTGGCCAGCACAGTTTGTGGGCCGGCCAGCGTATCCAATGTGCTGAAGAACGTTTGCTTCAGTTCGAGCACCTCGGGCAGGTTTTCCTGTACATAGTCGGCGTCCTGCAGGGCGAGCGCCAGGTCTGGCACCGCTTGTATGCGCGCCATTACCGCTTGCGCATCGTTCAGTAGCCCACGGTTTTCCAGCTCGTTCACCTGGCGCGAAATCAGTGTCGTCGCCCGTGCAAGCGCGGCCTCGTCGCCATCCCACAAGCGCACAGCGCAACCGCCGCGGGCAAAGACAATAGCCCACCCCTGGCCGATGAGGCCGGCTCCAGCAATGACAATATTCATGGTGGCTCCGGCTTAGACCAGGGTTTGCGTGTGGCCGTCAACGACCAGCGCCTGGCCACTGACGCTGGCGGCCGCCCCGCTGGCAATGAACAAGGCCATATTGGCAATGTCGCGAGCAGTGACCATACGGCCCAGCGATACGTGCTGGGTATAAAGCGTGGTCATTTCCTCGACTGATTTTCCGGCCTCTTTCGCCTTGGCTGCAATGACGGCACGTATGCGATCGCCCTCGACCGCACCGGGCAAGATAGCGTTGACTCGTATGCCGAACTCACCCAACTCAATGGCAAGCGTCTTGGTGAACCCTACGGTTGCCCATTTCGACGATGAATAAGGCGAGCGTCCGGCGTACCCCAGATGGCCGGCGACCGACGACATGTTGATCATTACGCCGGCATCAGACTGCTTGAGCAAGGGAATGGCCCGCCGCGCACACAGGAACTGGCTGGTGATGTTCACGGACAGCGTTCGGTCCCAGTCTGCAAGACTTAAGGTTTCCAGCTTGCCTGTGGGGCCGGCTATGCCCGCGTTATTGATCAGGATGTCCAGCCCGCCCAGCGCCTCGCCGACTTTGGCAAATAACGCATCTACCGCAGCCTCGTCGGAAACGTCGGCTACGGCAGTCTGCAACTTGGGCAGCTCTTTTCGCGCCGCCGTCAGCGCGGTCTCGTTGATGTCGCAAACGAATACATCGCACCCCGCCGCAGTGAACACCCGCGCCATCTCCAGGCCCAGGCCACTGGCGCCGGCGGTAATCAATACCCTTTGGTCTTGCATGCTTATGTCGTCGAACATCGGTGTCTCCACGTTGTATGTACTCGCTATACTATCCAGTGCGGCTATAGACCACAAGGAGGGGCAGCCATGAGCGCAACGGCCGACGTCCAGGCATTGACCACATTTATCCGGGGGCTGCCCAAGGCCGAACTGCATCTGCATATCGAAGGCACACTCGAGCCCGAACTCATTTTCGCACTCGCCCAGCGTAACGGCGTCGCCTTGTCTTATCCGTCCATATCGGCCTTGCGGGCGGCCTACCAGTTCGAGGATCTTCAATCTTTTCTCGACCTGTACTACGCCGGTGCCAGCGTCCTCATCACCGAGGACGACTTCTATGACATGACCATGGCGTATATGCGTCGGGCCCAGGACGACGGCGTGCTGCATGCAGAGATCATGTTCGATCCGCAAACCCATACGTCGCGCGGCATCAGCATGGCCACGATCTTTTCAGGCATTGCCCGAGCGCTGCGCGAAACACGCGCCACCACCGGAATCACCAGTTATCTGCTGCTTAGCTTTTTGCGTCATTTGCCCGAAGAGGAAGCCATGGCAACGCTGGATGCCGCCCTGCCGCTACGCGAGCAATATCAGGATCTATGGATAGGCGTTGGCCTGGACTCCGCCGAACGCGGCAATCCGCCGGCCCGCTTTGCGCGCCTGTACGATCGCTGCGGCCAGCTGGGCTTTCGCCTGACGGCACACGCCGGCGAAGAAGGCCCAGCAGCTTATGTGCAAGAGGCGCTTGATACTTTGGGTGTGGAACGCATCGACCATGGCGTACGCTCGGAAGAAGATGCCGCCCTGATGGCGCGCCTTGCAGCGCAGCGCATACCCCTTACCGTCTGCCCCTTGTCCAACCTGAAGCTGCAAGTGGTCGACGACATGCGCCAGCACAATCTGGCTCGCATGTTGCGACAGGGAATCATGGTAACGGTAAATTCGGACGACCCGGCCTACTTTGGCGGATACATCGCAGACAACTATCTGGCCAGTGCCTTGAGCCTGGACTTGACGCGTGACGAACTCGGTACGCTGGCACACAACAGCATCAGCGCATCGTTCCTGCCCGAGGCCGAGAAAGCCGCCCTGCTGGAAAAATTGACGGTTTATCTGGAGTCTTGCAAGATCTGACCCCATCAAGCAAAAAGCCCACCGCGAGGGTGGGCTTTTCTAATCTAGCAAGTTATTAGATAACTTGGATCGATTTGGCTTGAGGGCCTTTTTGGCCTTCGGCCGCTACGAAGGAAACGCGTTGGTTCTCTTCGAGCGATTTAAAGCCTGTGCCGATGATGTCTGTGTGATGGGCGAAAAGGTCTTTACCACCCGATTCAGGCTTGATGAAACCAAAGCCTTTTTCGTTGTTGAACCACTTCACAATACCGGTTTCTGTTTGCATTTTTTGCAATCCCTAAAAATATAAGAGCGACATGCTCTAAATAGAAGACTGTCAAGGTGTAGAGATTTGAGCAAAAAAGTACTGTACTGATACTGGTACTGGATTGTACTAACTTCAACGAACTTGAAAATCTAGAACGTATAGTATAGCCAGGCCGCAGCCACGTCAACAATAAGTGCAAACTTTATGTGGGGTGTGTGTGGCTATTTGGTATCAATCCATAACAGAGAAAATATGACGTCGGCGCGCAAGCTTCCTCGCAGTTTTTATGACCGTGACACCATCCTGGTGGCACCTGATTTACTCGGCAAGCTTTTGGTACGCAATACCCCGGAGGGCCCGCGTATCGGACGCATAGTGGAAGTGGAAGCCTACCTCGGTCCGCATGACCTGGCCGCTCACACTTCCAAGGGTCTGACGCCCCGAACCCGAGCCATGTTCGGCCCGCCCGGCCACGCCTATGTGTACCTGATCTATGGCATGCATCACTGCATGAATGTCGTCACCGAACCGGACGGCACCGGCGCCGCCGTACTACTGCGCGCGCTGGAACCCGTGGCCAACCTATCCGAGAACACCCGGGGTCCCGGCAGGCTATGCAAGGCCATGGGGATCGACAAGAGCTACTACGGCCACGATCTTTGCAGCGATGACTTTTTTATCGCGGAAGAAGAAGGCGCCCAGTCCCCAAAAATCGCCACGAGTGCACGGATAGGCGTGGACTACGCTGGAGAATGGGCAGAAAAGCCGCTGCGCTTCTATATAGAGGGCAATGCTTACGTGTCCCGGGTGCCTTCAAGAAAGACCCCAGCAAACCCGTAGGCACAAACAGGAAGGGGCTTTCCTTTCGGAAAGCCCCTAATTCTGGCGCGGCTGGCAGGATTCGAACCCACGACCCCTTGGTTCGTAGCCAAGTACTCTATCCAACTGAGCTACAGCCGCTGCAAAAGAGGCGTAACTATAACATAGATTTTTGCCTGCGTCGCGTCGCTTTCCGGGCCGGCAGTCTGCCGAACAGGCATGCCAATTGCCGGCCGGGGTCATGCCCTCTCATCCCCCTGCCCCATACGCCAACGCGCCGGCCGCGGACGGGAAACCTGTGGTCGTCATCACCGGCGCGTCCGGCAATCTTGGCCGTACCCTGGCGGCCAGCCTGAGGGATGACTATCGCCTGGTGGGGCTGGATCGCGATGAGGACGACACCCTGGGCTTTCCCTCGTTTGCCGTAGACCTTGCCGACGATGATTCGGTTGCCCACGCCATCGAACACATTGCCGACTTATGCGGAAGAAAGCTCGCGGCGGTCATCCACCTGGTGGCCTATTTCGATTCTACCGGCGAAGACAACCCGCTATACCAAACCGTCAACGTGGATGGCACGCGCCGGATGCTGGAGGCCTTGCGCGATTTTGAGGTGGAACGCTTCATTTACGCCAGCACCATGCTGGTACACGCGCCCTGCAAGCCTGGCGAGCACATAGCCGAAACCGACCCTTACGGTCCACTGTACATCTACCCGCAATCCAAACTGCAGGCGGAACAGATCATACGTGAAGGTCACGGCGACATGCCCTACGCCATCCTGCGGTTTGCAGGAGTCTATGACGAGGAGACGGTGGTCCCCACGCTCGCGCAGCAGATCGCCCGCATCTATGAGCGCGACTTTCAGAGCTACTTCTATTCGGCTTCCACGCTGGTGGGCCAGGCCATGTTGCACCGGGACGATATGGTGGATGCCGTTCAACGTACCTTGGCATGCCGGCGCGAGCTGCCCGCTGATACGGTGCTGCTCATCGGCGAATCCGACGCGCCCGGATACGACGCCTTGCAGGACGAGATCGGTTACCTCATACATGGGCAGGAGGATTGGCCCACCTTGCGGGTGCCTAAAACCCTGGCCACTGCCGGCGCCTGGCTGCAAGCCCGCATGGAGCCGGCCGTACCGGATGCGCTGGACCAAGGCGAAGAGCCCTTCATCAAGCCTTACATGATCGCCATGTCGGATGCTCATTACGCGCTGGACACACGTCGCGCGGAGCGCTTGCTGGGATGGCGGCCGGCACACAGGCTGAAGGAAACCCTGCCCGCCATTGTCGAATCGCTGAAGCGCGATCCGGTAGCCTGGTATAGGCGAAATGGCATGACGCCACCACCCACCATTGCCGAGGCTGCGCAGGCGTCGCAGGACAGCGAGCGGTTGCGCGTGCAGAACGAGCAGCAGTATCGTCAGGAGCTTTCAGGCTACCGCTGGCCGCATTTCGTGAATATGGCGCTGGGCACGTGGCTGCTTACCCAAGGCCCCTTGATCGGTGTGGTCGAACCGGGGTTGCGATGGACGGAAAGCCTGCTGGGCTTGGCCCTTATTGTTTTTGCGGCATTGTCACTCGGCTGGCAAATGGGTTTTGCGCGTTGGGTCTGCGCGGGCATAGGTGCTGTCGTGATGGCCGCGCCGTTTGTCTTCTGGACCGGGAATGCGGCCGCCTATCTGTCCGACACCCTGGTGGGAGGGCTGATCCTTGGCCTGGCTCTGGCCACTCCGCCCGAGCCGGGGCTTAGCCCACTGGCGCGGATGACCGGCCCCGACACCCCGCCGGGGTGGGACTACAACCCCTCGGCGTGGACGCAACGGGTGCCCATCATTGCGTTGGCGCTGGTCGGGCTCTATGTTTCCCGCTACCTGGCCGGTTACCAGCTAGGCCATCTGGAGACGGTATGGGAGCCCTTTTTTCTGGGCAACCCCGCCGATCCGCGCAACGGCACCGAAGAGATCATCACGTCCAGCGTTTCAGAGGCCTGGCCGGTATCCGACGCGGCGCTGGGCGGCTATACCTATATGCTGGAAATCCTGACCGGCATCATTGGCTCACGCGCACGCTGGCGCACCATGCCTTGGCTGGTGGCGCTATTTGGACTGATGATCGTGCCGCTAGGCATCGTATCGATCACCTTCGTAATCATCCAGCCCATCGTCATCGGCACCTGGAGCACGCTGGCGTTGATCGGCGCCGCTGCCATGCTGCTGCAAATACCCTATTCGCTGGACGAGCTGCTGGCGGTTGCGCAGTTCATGCGCCGTCGCATGCAAGCCGGGAAAAGCATGTTGCGTGTATTCCTGTTCGGAGACACGGACGAGGGAGAACGCACTGCCCGCGACGATGAGTTCGACCGCCCGGCCGGGACGGTCCTTGGCGAGATACTGCAAGGCGGAGTGCATTTGCCCTGGACGCTCTGGTTGGCCGCAGCGCTAGGCGCTTGGCTGATGCTTACCCGTGTGACATTGGGCACGGAAGGGGCTATGGCCAATGCCGATCATGTCATCGGCGCGCTGGTGCTGACGATCGTATCGATCGCGGCGGCGGAAGTGGCGCGCACTTTGCGTTTCCTGTTGATACCGCTGGGTGTGGCCCTGTTGATTACGCCCTTCGCTTACGAGTCGAACGCCGTGCAGACTGGTGCCAGCCTGATCGCGGGCCTTGCCCTGGTCGCGCTGAGCCTGCCGCGCGGGCACATCCAAGGACAGTACGGCCGCTGGAATCGCTGCATACGATAGGCCATGGTGCAGCGTACCGCTGCGCTAGAATGCCGGGGAGCCGTTGACTGGAGTCCCGCATGAACGCCGCCCTGCCTTATGACTATGCGCATATCGAAACCCTGGTTTCCGGTTTTGTGCCGCAATGGCGGGCGCTGGGCTACGGCGCGGTGGTGGCCATCGCCCGGGGCGGCCTCTTTCCGGGCCTGATCGCCTCCACAGAGCTAAGCTTGCCGCTGCATGCGCTGGCCTATGCCCGCAATACCCGCAAGGTCTCTTGGTACACCGTCGACCAGCCCTCCCCTGCATCAAAAATCTTACTGGTCGAAGACATCGCCGGTCGTGGCACGACCCTGGTGGACTGCCTGGATTTTCTGCGGGCTCGGGGCCATCAAGTCGACGTTTTTGCGCTGGCCTACGATGCCCAATCGCGCATCAAGCCCGACTTTGGCATTGAGGTGCCATCCGGACTGCGTGCCTGGTTTCCGTGGGAGCGCACCTCCATAACCGAAGCCTTCGCCGCGACCGACAACGAACCGACACGTCCGGAACACGAGTACGCCTCGTGGGCAATCGACCTGGATGGAATTCTGCTGATGGACCTGCCCGAAGACAGCTACGCACAAGCCTTGCACGAAACGCTGGCACAACGCGATCTGCTGCTGCCCAACGCCGTGCTGCCTGGCCTGCATTTAGAGAACATCACCATCATTACGGGCCGGCCCGAGCAGGACCGCAGTCGTACGCAAGCCTGGCTGCAACAGCACGGCTTCCATGGCCCCCTGGTCATGAGAGACGAAACGCGCTATACGCCGGCGCAAACTTCCCAGCACAAGGCCGAAGCGCTGATGGCCCGTTGTCACACGCACTTCATAGAAAGCGACCCGGTCCAGGCACTGGATATTGCCTATCGAGCCAAGGTGGCACGGGTGATATGGTGGAACGGCGGCAAGGCCTTGCGCGTACATGCCAGCGATGCCAGCCGGCTCGACCTTGCCTGACGCGCGAACAGCTGCGACTTGTAGTATCTTTCAGGACGTTGCATTAACAGGAGCCCCGACGTGCCCACCCCATCGAAAATGACTTGTGTCGAAGACTTCCGCCAACTGGCAGAGCGGCGCGTGCCCCGGATGTTCTACGACTATGCGGACTCGGGTTCCTGGACTGAAGCGACCTACCGCTCCAACGAAGAAGACTTCCAAAAACTGAAGTTTCGACAGCGGGTCGCCGTCAATATCGAGAAGCGCACCCATCGCTCGTCCATGATAGGTATTGATGTCGCCATGCCGGTGGCCATAGCGCCCACCGGCCTGACGGGCATGCAGCATGCGGACGGCGAGATCCTTGGCGCCCGTGCCGCCGAAAAGTTCGGCATCCCGTTTACGCTGTCCACAATGAGCATCTGCTCCATCGAAGACATCGCGGCGCACACGCACAAGCCCTTCTGGTTTCAGTTGTATGTCATGCGCGACCGCGACTTCATCGAACGCATTATTGACCGCGCCAAGGCAGCAAACTGCTCCGCGCTGGTGATCACACTGGACCTTCAAGTGCTGGGCCAACGCCACAAGGACATTCGCAACGGCTTGTCCACCCCACCCAAACCGACCCTGGCCAACCTGGTGAACCTCGTTACCAAACCGCGTTGGTGCATGAGCATGCTGGGCACCAATCGTCGCACTTTCGGCAATATCGTCGGTCATGCCAAGGGTGTGGGCGACTTGTCGTCCTTGTCTTCCTGGACAGCGGAACAGTTCGATCCGCGACTTAGCTGGAACGATCTCGAATGGATCAAGAAACGCTGGGGCGGAAAAATCGTGCTGAAGGGCGTCATGGACGAACAAGACGCCCGCCTGGCCGTGGAATCGGGCGCCGATGCCATCGTCGTGTCCAATCACGGTGGCCGGCAACTTGATGGCGCTCCGTCCTCGATCTCCGCCCTACCGGCTATCGCACATGCGGTTGGCAAGGACATAGAAGTGTGGATGGACGGTGGCATACGGTCGGGCCAGGACGTCTTGAAAGCCATCGCACTGGGCGCAAGAGGCACCATGATAGGCCGCGCCTTCCTGTACTCATTGGGCGCCATGGGCGAGGCGGGTGTCACACGCTGCCTGCAAATGATCGCCAACGAACTGGACATCACCATGGGGTTTTGCGGCCATACGGATATCCACAATATCGACCGCTCCATCCTGCTGAACGGCAACATCTTCGACCGGTAGCGCTCAGCGGGCCGGGTTGATTTGCTCTGCTTTCAGGCGTGGTCGATCGGCTTCGGGCTGGCGCAAAGGCTCTACAGCCTGCATGGTTTGCAGGCAGCGCCGGGTCAGCAACTGATACTGACGTGTGCCATAAGACTTGTGCGCAACGTCGTCGTCGGAAAGCTGCCGAAGAACCCGGGCAGGGGCCCCCACGACCAAGCTGCGCGGCGGAATCTGCATGCCCGCCTTGACGAAGGCCATGGCCGCCACGATGCTGGACTCACCAACGACTGCCTGATCCATCACGACAGCATTCATGCCTACCATGGCATTGCGTTGCAGGGTGCAACCATGCAGCACGGCGCCGTGGCCGACATGGCCGTCAACATCGATCACGGTGTCGTTCTCGGCCACGCCATGGACGACACAGGTGTCTTGCACATTGCTGCCTTCACACATCACTATCCGCCCGAAGTCTCCACGCAAGCTGGCCAGCGGGCCAACATAAGCGCCCGGGCCAATGATGACATCGCCAATCAGTACCGCAGTGGGGTGCACGTAGGCGGTGGGATCGATGACCGGCGTAATGCCGTTGATGGCGTAGACTTTCAACATGGAGTCGCTCCGACAAGTTAACGAGGCACTGTACCAGCAGGAAAGTGCGACACGCAATATTGAATAAAGGATACCCGCCATGATCCACGGCTCCACCGCCCTGGAACTGCTTCGGATCGCCGGCCTGTTTGCCATCACGGCAGTAGCGGAAATCGTGGGCTGCTATTTGCCCTGGCTGGTGCTGCGACAAGGCAAGAGCCTGCTATTGCTCTTGCCCGCCGCCATGTCGCTGGCCTTGTTCGTCTGGCTGCTGACCTTGCATCCCACGGCCGCTGGCAGAACTTACGCCGCTTACGGCGGCATGTATGTGGTGGTGGCCTTGCTATGGCTACGCTACATCGAAGGGGCGGCGTTGACGCGATGGGACATCAGCGGCGCCGCCGTTGCCCTGGTGGGCATGGCCATCATCGCCCTTCAGCCGCACTGAGGGTTGTGCAGCTCGATCCGCTGGTAATACCATTTAGAACTTCACCACCCTGACAAGGAACTCGTTCATGGAAACAATGGAATTGCATCGCGGACGTTTAATCGACCACATCCAGCTTGTGGTCCAGGATCTTGCCGCCAGCCGGCGTTTCTATGCCGCTGTCCTGGACGTCCTGAACATACCCATCAGCGGTACCGCAGACGGCTTTTTCTGGGCTGATGAACTGGTGATTTCCAGCGCCGACAGCCCCGCCGCAACGGGTCAACTGACCGGTAGGCATCATCTGGCTTTCCAGGCTCGGGATCAAGCCATGGTCGATGCCTTCCACCAGGCAGCGCTCGCCCACGGCGGCAAGGATAATGGTGCGCCGGGCTTTCGTGATTACCATCCCAGCTATTACGGCGCCTTTGTGCTCGACCCGGACGGCAACAACATCGAAGCGGTGTTTCATGGCGAAGCCAAGCGCAGCGCGCCGTCAGTACATATAAGCTTCGAGGCCTGACGCCCGCCTACAAACGCTCGCGGCATACCTACTTGCCGTCGTCCAGCCTGTACAGAAACGCGGTGATGTCGCGGGCGTCCTGGGCGGTTACGCCCAGGTCTGGCATTGCAGTCAGGGGGTCGACCTTGGTGGGATCGCGCAGCCATCGTTCCATGTTTTCCGCGGTGTTGGGCAGCACGCCGGCTATGTACTGCTGGTTCGCAATGCCAGCCAGCGAGGGCCCGACATGGCGATGCGCGCCGACGACGCCCGGTATGACATGGCAAGTGATGCACAGATACTGCTGCAAGGCTTGCTTGCCCGCCCCGGCATCGGCAAGCCGCAAGTCCGGCGACGACGATCCCGCAGCATCGGCCGGTGAGGCGACCAAGGGAGCATGCTGCTGGCTCCAATCGCGATAATCGGCCGGCGACAAGGTGGGCAGCACTTTCATGAAGGCCACCACGTCCCATATTTGCTCGTCCGTCATCCGATACTGCCAGGCCGGCATGCCGCTCATCTTGATGCCGTGCCGGATGACCCAATGGATTTCCGTTGCCGGCCACTCGCGTGCGGTAGCAACCAAAGACGCCGGCGCGGGCGTCAAGCCGAGCGCGAACGGTTCCGGGGCGACGCCCGGGGCGCCATGGCACTGCACGCATTGCGCGCGGAAATGCCTGAAACCACGGACGATACGATCCGAGTCATCCAAAACGGGCACTTCAACACCTGTAGTACGCAGTTTGACTGAGCGTCGCAGGGAAGTCTCGAGCAAGTTGTAGACGAGAGTCGTGTGCTGAGTGGTCGCGCTGACATCATAGACGCCGGTATAGACAACGGCGCCGCCCAACAGGGCCGCCAGTGCAGCCGCCACTGCCAGGGTAATGCCAACAACGCGCCTCCTAGTCGTCATGTGCGTATGCCTGTTGGGTCAGTGCAGCGTTAGCAAATAGGCCGCGATGTCTTGCGCTTCGGCCACGCTCAGGCCCACGTTCGGCATGGTGGTACGTGGATCGACGGCCGGCGGATCAAGCAACCACCGCAGCAGGTTGTCGGGCGTATTGGCAAGCACGCCTCCGACGTAAGCACGCAAGGCCATTTTATCCAGCGTCGGCCCAACCCGTGATGCCGGAGCCCGTACGCCCGGCACCGTGTGACAGGCCACGCAGCCGTAGTCCTGAACCAATTGGCGTCCGTGAACGACATCGGCATCCGCCCACGGATGCACTGGCCCCGCCGACGCCAAAGGCGGACGTGCTTCCCCGCAGCCCATCAGCAGCACCAGGGCGATCATGCCCAGCAAGGGCTGACATCGAATAGCGGGAGGGCTGAGCATGAACAAGTTTCGTCAATTAGTGTTCCAGGCCGACAGCAAGTTCTTTGCCAACGATACGCCGAGCGGCCAAGCTGCAGCGTCAACCGGCCGTAGCACACCCGTGTAATTCGAAGATGGATATGTGTAATTTTTACAATGCAGGCCCAGCGCACTCCGTCACAGAGCTCAACTATGCCTCCGGTACGCAATGTGCTAGCCCAATCAGGCCTTCCGCCGAAGCTCACAGCGATTAACTTCCAGGCCTAGCCCTCCATGCCTTCTTCGCGTCTACTTGGATTGCTCGCCTTCCTGCCGCTCCCCTTGCAGGCCGGCGTGCAGTCGGCCTTGCACCCGCAAAGCGAGAGTGCGGGACGCGTCGCGGAGATCACCTGGGTGCTGTTTACGGGCGGCGCCATCATCTTTGTGCTGGTCGGCATCCTGCTGACCCTGGCGTTGTGCGGGCCACCCCGCCTGCGCGCTCTGCTACGCCATCCTTCCTTGATTATGGGCGGCGGGATCATCTTTCCCGTCGTTGTGCTGACTGCCCTGTTGATCTATACGCTGGGCGCCGGATCAACGATGCTGAAGGCCGACACGCCCCCTGCGGCCCGGATCGAGGTGGTCGGCGAGATGTGGTGGTGGCGCGTACGCTATCTGGATAGCGAAGGGCTGGCCTTGTTCGAGACGGCAAACGATATCCGGATGCCGGCGGGGCTGCCGGTAGAACTCGTGCTGAAGTCCGATAACGTGATTCACAGTTTCTGGGTGCCCAACCTGGCAGGCAAGCTGGACATGGTGCCGGGGCACGTCAACCGGCTGCGTATCCAGGCGCAAGAGCCGGGCTTGTTCCGCGGCCAGTGCGCGGAATATTGCGGCGCCCAGCATGCCAAGATGATGTTCGACGTACAGGTGCTGTCCGCCGATGACTTTCAGTCATGGGTTGCAAGCCAGCGCGAGCCCCCCCATGAGCCCGCCGGCGCCACGCTGGCACTGGGCAAGCAGGTGTTCATGCAGAACTGCGTCCAGTGCCACGCCATACGCGGAACGCTCGCGAATGGCACCTCCGGCCCCGACCTGACCCATGTGGGCAGCCGCCTGTCGTTGGCAGCCGGGGTGCTGCCCAACAATGTGGGTGCGCTCGCCGGCTGGATTGCCGGCAGCCAACATATCAAGCCGGGCAACGCCATGCCTTCGTTCAATCAGTTGTCCGGCGAGAATCTGCGCGCCGTCGCTCAATACATGGAAAGCCTCCAGTGATGCCCCACAACCCCATGGCAGAATCAACGCAGGCCTTGCCCAATTCGCTTCCGAGGCCGGAAGGAGAACTGGAGGAACTGCAGCGCGTCTGGCAACGCCCCACCGGCTGGCGGCTGCTTACCGTCGTCAATAACAACTACGTCGGCCTGCTCTATATCGGCACGGCCATGCTGTTCTTCCTGCTGGCCGGCGTACTGGCCTTGCTGATGCGCGCGCAACTGGCCGTACCCGACAACGATCTGATCGGCCACGAACTCTATAACCAGTTGTTTACCATGCATGGCACGGTGATGATGTTCCTGTTCGCCGTGCCGGCAGTCGAGGCGATGGCCGTGCTGCTACTGCCCAATATGCTGGGCGCTCGCGACCTGCCGTTTCCCCGCTTGTCGGCCTATGCCTACTGGGCCTACGCCGTGGGCGGTATCGTGTTCTTCTGCAGCATCTTTGCCGGACTGGCGCCGGACGGCGGCTGGTTCATGTACCCGCCGCTGACCAGCTCCGCCTATTCGCCGGCGCTTAACGCCGACCTGTGGCTGCTCGGCATTGGGTTTATCGAGATCTCGGCCATCGCGGGGGCGATCGAGCTGGCCGTGGGCATCCTGCGCACGCGCGCTCCCGGCATGTCGCTGGACCGCATGCCAATATTTGCCTGGGTCATGCTCGTGTTTTCGGGCATGGTCATCATTGCTTTTCCGGCTGTGATCGTCGCCACGGCCCTGCTGGAACTGGAACGCGCCTTTGACCTGCCATTCTTTATTGCGCAGCGCGGCGGCGATCCGCTGCTATGGCAACATTTATTCTGGTTCTTTGGCCATCCCGAGGTCTACATCATCTTCCTGCCCGCGGCCGGCATGGTTTCCATGATCATTCCCGCCATGGCCGGTGTTCCGCTGGTGGGCTATCGCCTGATTGTGCTGGCTGTCGTTGCCACTGGCTTCTTGAGCTTTGGCCTGTGGGTGCATCATATGTTTGCCACCGGTATTCCCCAGCTGTCATTAAGCTTTGCCTCGGGCGCCAGCATGGCTGTATCGGTGCCAACCGGCATACAGGTATTCGCCTGGATCGCCACGATCGCCGCCGCCGTTCGCTTGCGCCCATTAAAAACGCCGACGCTGTTTATTCTGGGCTTTTTCTTCATCTTTGTGCTGGGCGGCCTTACCGGTGTCATGGTGGCGGTGATCCCCTTCGACTTGCAGGCACATGACAGCTATTTTATCGTCGCACATCTTCATTACGTGTTGTTTGGCGGTATGGTCTTCCCGCTGTTCGCCGCCTTTTACTATTGGACGCCCTTTGCCAGCACACGCCCGCTGTCCGAACGTCTGGGCAGATGGGCGTTCTGGCTCATGTTTATCGGGTTCAACGTCAGCTTCTTTCCCATGCACATCACCGGGCTGGCGGGCATGCCGCGGCGCGTCTACACCTATGCGGACAGCTATGGCTGGGGCTTGCTGAATCTGGTATCGACCGTAGGCGCGTATATGATCGCTGCCGGCGTGCTGGTATTTTTGGTTGACCTGGCCCGGAACTTTCGACCCACCGGCGGAGAGAACGCGGGCAACGTCTGGCAAGCCGGCACGCTGGAATGGCTACCCAACGGTTCTTTCGGCCCGCGCAGCGTGCCCTTCGTAAGCAGCCGCGAACCTCTATGGGACCAGCCCAACCTGGCTGAAGACGTCAAGGCGGGGCGCTATTACCTGCCCAATGCGCCAACAGGCCGGCGCTCCACCCTGGTTACCAGCCCACTGCAGGCGCGCCCCCAGTATGTGCTGGAACTTCCCGGCCCCGGTTGGTCGCCGTTGCTGGCCGCCCTGGGCACCGCCGGATTCTTCCTGCTATTGACCTTCAAGATGAAGCTACTGGCGGTCGCCTGCGGCTTGCTGGCGATTGTGATGATATGGCGCTGGCTGTGGGATGCAGACGCCGGCCCCATCCCCTCCCCGGTCGACATCGGCGGCGGCCTGCGCCTGCCTGCAATATGTCAGGGCAGTAGCGCTCACTCCTGGTGGGCGATGATCATACTGGTCATGGTGTGTGCCAGTATCTTCAGTTCGCTGCTGTTCGCCTACCTGTTTTTATGGACGACCTCTCCAGAGGTATGGCCGCAAGCTGAACAATTGCCCGGTACAGGGCTACCGCTGTTGTCCGCAGCTCTTTTGCTGGGCAGCAGCGTAATGTTGGCGGCAATAAGTCGCCAGCTAGCGGATGGCCACGAGGGGCTGTTGCGGCTGGGCGTGCCCTTGGCGATCTTGATGACGACGCTTGCGATAGGGCTGGAGGGCTACGGACAATGGCAAACCGGCTTGCGCCCGCAAGATAGCGGCTATGCCGCAGCGGTCTATGCCATGGTGGGATTGCAGGGCTTCTATGGGATTGTGCTGTGCCTGATGGGCAGTTTTACGGTGGCTCGCTCGTTGGCGGGGCGGCTGGGCTCACGACGGGCCACCTTCGACAACACCATGATCCTGTGGCATTTCGCCGTCGCGCAAGGCGTGTTGATCCTTGCCGTGCTGCATGGCTTTCCACGACTGGTCGGGTGATCATCATGCACAACAGCTTCTCACGCAGCTTCTTGTTCATGCTTGCCGGCCCGCTGATCTGGGCGGCGCACTTCCTGTTCATTTATAGCGTCAACGGCATCGCTTGCGCCCGCCCCGCACTGATGCACACGTGGGCTGGCATCCCGATATCGTCATGGATCATCCTGGGCGCGAGCCTGCTGGCGCTTGCGGCCATGGCGGCCATCTACGTCCGGGGCCGAACGCAAACGCCAGCCACCAACGACCCAGGGTTTCTTCCGTGGGTCGCCGGCATGCTGGCCTTGCTTTCCGCCGTGGCGGTCATTTGGGAGACCATGCCGGTGTTGCTGCTGCCGGCATGCAGTTGACACTACTTGGCTTTGCCCGTGCCGCCATCATCGATGCGGTTGACCTTGGTGCCTTCCAGCGACACACCGGCCATCAAACCAGCATTCGTCATGACGAAACCAACCACCGGCTCGCGCAATGTATTCAGGTCCACAGAACCGTTGGCGCTGAGGTTGGCAACCGCAACCGTGGCATCGACGCCGGCGGTCCATCCGCTGCTGGCAAGAAATTTGTCGAGCGCCTCTTTCGTCTTGAAGACGAAGATGATTGCCTTGGACTGAGCGCCCAACTGGAACCCGAACGATCCGCTGGAGGTGCTGTAGTAGCCTTTATTCTGGCCCTTGACCCTAAGCACGCCATCGCCATGCTCGGCACCAACCACCACACTGGCACCAATAACTCGGGGGAAGATCAGCACGCCGGCGGCCTGCGAGACCAATTGCCGAGAATTGGGCGCCACGTCGTACAAACGCTTCAGGGCTGCGTCGGCACGTGTATTGATGTCTTCGCGGTTTTCGACCCCAGACTGATGGTCTCGCGGCAAGGTTGTGGTGCACGCAGTCAGTGCGAGTGCAGACGTTGCCAGGGCCACAGCGACCAGAACGTTGCGGGGGATAAGGGATGTTTTTATTTTCACAGTTTTCTCCAGGTATGGACGGGGGGAACCCGCGTCCAGTGCGCTCGACACGGGCAAACGCCGTGCCCGCCACCGGCCATGCCAGTCTCCAGCAGTCGCGCAAAAGTGTCAACTGCCTAAATGAGTGCAAGAGGCACGACCTTGAATTTGATACAAATGAGCAGGAAGCTGATACATTGAGTGCTCCCTGGGCCTGAAAAGGAATGAGCCATGCGCAACGACACACCGAGCCACTACAGCGGTACTACGCGTTTTCTTCATTGGGCCATGAGCCTGCTGATTATTCTGCAGTTCATGAAGCTGGGTGATCGCATCAATGATGGCGAGCACTGGGTAGGACAAAACATCGTCCCCTGGCATATTTCCGTTGGCGCTCTTATTTTTGTACTGGCTCTGTTGCGCTTATGGTGGGCACTGCGGCAGCGTCCGCACAGACCACAACCCGAGGCAATGCCCGCCTTGGTCAGGCTAGGCCACAATTTGCTGTATGCCTGTATGCTGCTACTGCCTATCACCGGCATTTGCACCATGCTGGGCGGCGGCTACGGCCTTACGGTATTCGGCATTAACCTGGTGGCCGAGACCGAAGTCGAGATCCCCTGGCTGGCTGCAATCGGAAATCTGCACTCGTACATCGCCTGGACATTCGTCGCCCTGGTCATCGGTCATATTGCTGCGGCGCTATTCCATCATTTTGTCAGGCGTGACAGAACACTGCGCCGCATGCTGGGTAGTTAGTAAGCGCCCATGTAATCACGCTTGCCGATGGCCAGCCCGTTGTGGCGCAGGATGTCGTAGGCGGTGGTTACGTGGAAGAAAAACTGGGGCAGGCCATACCCGGCCAGGTAGGCCTGACCCGTTAGTTTCTTTTCTTTGGGCGTGCCCGGGCGCAGAACAATCTCGCGCTCAGCGCTATCGGCAAACTTCGCAGCATCGACACTATCCAGGAAAGCCAGCGTCTGCGTCAGCAGTGCGTCAAGGTCGGCAAAACCCTGTTCCTTGCCTTCGTATTTGGGCACGTCCATACCTGCCAGTCGGGCAGAAACCCCGCGCGCAAAGTCGGCAGCAGTCTGCACCTGCTTGATCAGCGGAAACATGTCGGGAAACAGCCGCGCCTGCAGCAAGGCGTCAGGGTCTATGGATTTTTCGGTCACGTGTGCGTCGGCCCGAGCCAATATGGCTTGCAGGGCAGTCAACATCTGCTTGAACACGGGAACGGAGTAGGTGTACATCGGTTGGGTCATGTCGTTCCTTTATTGAACTTTACAGTAGCGGCCTGCGGCGAAGCGCAATGCCGGATCAGCCAATGACTATAGCAGGTGCAACTTATTCAACCGGGCTGGAGGTCAGATACCGCTTTCGGCCCAAATAGGCGAACAGCACCACGGCAATAAAGACCATGGCGGCGACGGCCCACCAGAATCCGTCAGCCTGGTGCAGCCACGGTATATATTCGAAGTTCATGCCAAAAATTCCGGCGATGAGATTCAGTGGCAGGAAAACGGCCGTCACCGCCGTCAGCGTGCGCATGACATCATTGGTACGGTTGCTTTGAATATTGAAGTGAATCTGCACCGCTGTTTCGGCGCTCTGCTCCAGTTGCTGAACATGATGCGACACGCGCTCAATATGCTCCAGCACGTCGCGGCTGCGTACCAGCAATTGATCGTGTTCGTGCTGCGCCAAGGGGGTCTGGGGCGCGGGCCGATCTTCCAGTACATCCATCCAGCGGTCCATGGCGTTGCGCTGATCGTCGCAAATGTCATACAGATGGTGCAGCGCCTGCCTGGCTTTCAGCAGCCCCTCCCAGTTGTCGAAGCGTACATTGGGTCGCAGCAGGCGCTGCTGCCAATGGTCCAGTTGACGGGTCATGACCTTGCGCAGGTCCAGATAGCCATCAATGGCCAGGCTGACCACGCGCAACATCAGTTCGGCCGGCGAGTCCGGCAATCTGGCCGTCCCGACCGTAGCGCCAACGGAGGCAGCAGGCAGATGGCCTGATTCTGCGTTGGCCAACTGCTTCAAGCGCTTCACATACGCGGCCAGAATGCCGCAGCCCGCGGGGTGCACGCTAAGCAGGACCCGGTCGTAAGCCACGAAACCTATCGGCATCGTCTGCACCTTGCGGGTTGTGGGTAACTGCCCTGTCGTGGACGCATCGCCATCGGCCAACTTGCGAATGACCAACATGTCGTAGACCGAGGTGTAGTCAAAATGTGACGGCAGCTGCGTATTAAGCAGATCAGAAACATGCAAGTCCAGCAACGGCATACCGGCCCATTGCGCCAGCCAGGCCTGCGCTTGGGCAATATCTTGCGCGAAGCTATCGCGCTCGAAAGCCAGCCACACGAAGCCATCTTCTGGAACGGCCGCAGGCAGCTCGGTTAACGCCTCTATGGATTTGTCGGGTCGGATCAAAAAGGCGCGCAAACTCGTCATTGGTATTCCTTGGTGCATAGTTGACTTCATCATATCCAACACGCCAATCAAAAAACACTACCGTCCAGGAAAACTTCACGGTAGACTGAAGCGCACCAGTACCGCGGCATCCGGCAACACCCAGCAGCTTCCAAAAAAATTGCAATGAGGGGAACCCGATGAATGATGATCTCGCCATCAAGCATATCGATCAATCGCTGCACAACGACGACTTGGCACCTTTGCCACACGACAAGCGAACGTGGACCTGGTTTGAAATCTTCAACGTCTGGTCCAACGACATTCAAAGCCTGTTCGGCTATACCCTGGCGGCCACGCTTTTTATCTCATACGGCTTAAGCGGCACCTCGGTATTTGCCGGCATTATCCTGGCCGGGTTCATCGTCATGGTGCTGGTCAATTTGTCGGGCAAACCCAGCGTACGCTATGGCATTCCCTATCCTGTGATGGCACGCGCCAGCATGGGCGTGCGGGGCGCCAACTTTCCGGCGCTGGTACGCGGGATCGTCGCCATCTTCTGGTACGGGGTGCAAACCTATTTTGCGTCTACGGCGGTAGCCCTGCTGCTGCGTTCGGTATTCGACATTTCCGGCGGCGCCACCTTCCTGGGCATGACAACAGTCGACTGGATCTCCTACACCTTTGTCGCGCTCTTTCAGGTGCTGTTGTTTCTACGCGGCATCATCTGGATCACTCGCTTCTTGAACTGGGCAGGCCCTTTGGTCTACCTGGTAATGGTGATACTGCTGGTACTTATCTGGATGGAAGCCGGCAGCGGTCTTCCCCACGAAGTCGATCGCATCTTCGCGGGCTCTGGCACCTACGCAGGTGGTCCCGTGGCCGCCTTCTTTGCAGTCGTGGGCACCATGGTGGCGTATTTCGCGGCAGTCGTGATCAACTACGGCGACTTCTCCCGCTTCGTCAAGTCGGACGGCCACATGCGGCTGGGCAACTTCCTGGGCCTGCCGGTCGGGCTCGCATTTTTCTCTTTTCTTGCCTTGTTCATCACGGCTGGGACTGCGGTAATTTTTGGCGAGACCTTAACCAACCCCGTGGACATCGTCGGCAAGGTCGATAACCTGTTGCTGACCGTCGTGGCCGCCATCACCTTCTTTGTTGCCACCGTCGGCATCAATCTGGTCGCCAACTTCATCCCGCCCTCTTACGACCTGGCCAACCTTTCTCCTGGCCGCATCAGCGCGCGCACCGGCGGCTTCATCGCCGCCTTCATCGCCTTCTTTATTGGTGGCTTGTGGATAGCCGTCATCAGCAAAATGGGGATAGCCGGCTTTGTCGATACGCTGGGCGCCTTGCTTGCGCCGCTATACGGAATCATGATCGTCGACTATTACCTGATACGCCGCCAGCAACTTGACGTCCAGGATCTCTTCTCGGCCGACCCTGCGGGCAAGTACTACTTTGATAAGGGCTGGAACAAAAAAGCCATGCTGGCGTTCGTGTTGGCGGCGATATTTTCCGTCGCGTCAGTGTGGACACCGGCCTTGCAGGCATTGTCGGGATTCGCCTGGTTGATAGGCGCTTTCATTGGCGGGCTGCTGCACTATCTGCTGATGCGCAAGGCGGTATCGCCCCTGTCAGCCGCCGGTAGTGTCTGATACCTTGGCAATAACCTTGATCTCGAAGTCGAAGCCATAAAGCCAGGTAACGCCCACGGCCGTCAAAGTAGGATGCGGTGCCTGGCCCCAGTATTCTGGCACGACCTTCCAGATAGCTTCGAACTTCGATTCAGGGTCGACAATAAAAACCGTTACGTCGATCACATCGTCGAAAGAGCTACCCGCAGCGTGCAGGATCCCGTTAAGGTTATCGAAGGCGCGCCGAATTTGCGTCTCTAATTCGGGTTCGGGCGAGCCATCGTCGCGGCTGCCCACTTGTCCGGACACGAACAAAAAGCCGTTGGAGCGAATTGCAGGTGAATACCGGTTCCGCTCGTAAAGCTCTTGCCTTCCGGGTGAAAAAACCACATCACGTTTAGTCATCAATATTCTCCATTCCAGAGGCTGCAGCAGCCTCGCATTAGTAATGAATAGACTATATAGATTCGCTGATCGCAGATAAACAGGCGATTCCGGGTATCACTATTCGCGTTATCCAAACAATGAGTGCAGACCCGGGAGACTGTGCACCCTGGCGCTAATGGAGGTCTATCAAGTTGAAACATCCGTAGACCATCCAAGTGGATGGTTTTAATATCGGCCCATGCCTCCTCGCACTCCTACACTTGCTTCGGCCACTAAGCCGCCTGACGAGAAAATCACCATTAACCTGGGCTATGTCGACTTGGGCCAAATTGATCTTTTGGTCCAGGAAGGGTTCTATGCCAACCGCACGGACCTGATACGAACTGCCATTCGCAATCAATTGGCCGCGCATGGCGACGCGGTACGCCAGGCCGTCAGTCGCAAGACGCTGGTGCTTGGTATTCAGCACTACTCGGCCGCGGATCTGCTTGCCGTACAGACCGCCGGCGAAACCCTGCAAATAAGAGTGCTGGGCCTGGCAAGCATAGCGCCCGACGTCACGCCTGAACTTGCCCTGGCAACCATAGAGTCATTGACCGTCCTGGGCGCGCTGCATGCTAGCCCCGCCGTCAAATCTGCACTGCGTCAGCGCATCCGCTGACAACCTACCAGCCTTCAAGGCCACACCATGCACCCTAAATTTCAGCATCTTATGCAGCAGGCGACCCGGCTGACGCAATCGGGAAATCTGGCTGCCGCCACCGCCGCGATCCAAGCCGCGCTACAACGCGGTGCCCCTGTCTCCAGCACCCGGCAAGACGAGACTGAGGTCATAGACGTGGAAGCCTGGGAGATCCCTGAGCCCACTGCTGAATCGCGAACCGACACAGCGGCCGCTGAAGCGAGCACGCCGACAAACCTACCGCCCACTACCGGTGACGTGTTCATGTCAGGCTTCTTCCGAAGCTCTCGGGGTCAGCGGGACTACAAACTTTACGTGCCGCCCCACGCGGGCGACCGGCCCATGCCCTTGGTGGTCATGCTGCATGGCTGCACCCAGGATGCCGACGACTTCGCAGCCGGTACCGCCATGAACGAGGCGGCTCGCGAGCAAGGCTTCTACGTGCTTTATCCAATTCAACCGCGCCAGTCCAACCCCCAGAAGTGTTGGAACTGGTTCAAGCACAACCACCAGCAGCAAGGGCGGGGCGAGCCGGAAATCCTCGCCGGCATGACGCGTGCGGCGATGCAAGCGTACGCTATCGATTCCCAACGTGTCTATGTGGCGGGCCTGTCGGCCGGGGGTGCAATGGCAGCGATACTGGCCAGCGCTTACCCCGAACTCTATGCCGCGGCGTGTGTGCATTCCGGGCTTGCGCCGGGCGTGGCGTCTGACCTGCCCTCCGCGCTGTCCGCCATGAAAGGCAAGGGCACTCCACCCATTGTGCAGGCTGGCAGCGGCGTGCCTACCATCGTCTTCCACGGAGACCGCGACACGACCGTGCACCCGATCAATGCCGAGGGCGTGATCAAGGCCAGCGTGGGCGCGACCGCCCAGCCAATAACACAGCGCATGCCCGGCATAGGTGCCAAGCGCAACAGCACCAAATATCTGTACAGCAACGCTGCCGGTGACGTCATCGCTGAACGGTGGGTAATCCATGGCGCCGGCCACGCCTGGTCAGGCGGCACGGACCAGGGCTCTTATACCGACGGCACCGGGCCCGACGCCACGGCCGAAACCTTGCGATTCTTTTTTGAACGTAGCCTGGGTGGCGCTAATCCACCACAAACAGCTTCGCCCCGGCCTCGGTAAACGAACGATGCGACTCGGCGTTATCAGCCACCTGATAGCTCATGCCGGGCGTCAGCACAAACGTTCGACCATCTTCCAGTTCGGTATGCAGCTCTCCGTCCAGGCATAGCAGCACATGTCCTTTGGCGCACCAGTGGTCGGCCAGATAGCCCGCAGTGTATTCGACCATACGCACTCGTATGGATCCGAAATGACAAGTCCGCCAATAGGCGGTACCGGTTACGCCTGCGTGCTCGGTGGGCTCAACTTTTGACCAGTCGGTGGTACCGAACGGTATCCCTGTCATTTGCATGAATATCTCTTTAGTATGTTTAACGTTGATGTTATAGAAATGCAATCCAGCGCCCCGCCAACACCGCCGACACCCAGATCAGCAGCGATGCCAGGGCATGCATGCGAGCTGCCCGGGGCGTGCGCGCATCCGGCAGCAGGGCCTGCCGCCACGCGGTACTGGCGTGCAGCCACAAGGCGTTGATTACCCCCAGCACGACCAGCGCTATCTTTATCAAAAAAGCGGCGCTCGTCACGTACTCTTGTGGCTGGGTAATGAATAGCCACACGCCGGTGAGTATCGCCAAGGCCAGGCCGCCCGCTGCCACGCGAGACAGATACGGGGCGATCACAGACAGTGGTATGTCGCGCCCCATACCCAGCACGCGCAGGTCCAGCGCCACGATGGAGCCGACCAACACGCCCAGAAAAAGGATGTGCGCCGCATTGACGAGTAAATAGGCGGTGCCAGAGCCTTGCAGCAACACCGCGGGCGGCAGGTTTGCGAGCCACTCGAGCAAGGCCGTCACCCTAGCGGCCTGCCGAGATACGGTCAGGGTAAATGTCGTAGGCCTTGTCGCCGACGGTAATCTGCACCGCTTTCATGCGCTTCTCGGTGTGATCCTTGGAACGATTACCCGTCACGTTGACGCTATCGCCCGGCTTGGCAGACCCTTCGATAAAACCTGCTCTTTTGGTTTGTGCCGGGTTGGCAAGCTCTATCCGCCACACCCCATCGTTGGGCGTTTCGACCTCCAGGCGAGGATGCGGCGGCACCATCGAAACCGACTTCACGGTGCCGGTAAGCTTTATTTGCTCGCTGTCGGCCCAGTTCCAGCCATGATGTGCCCAAGCGCTGGTCATGAGCAAGCAGGCCGCGAATAATACTGAAAGCAATCCAGTAAAAAATCGAAGTGCCATGGCGATCTCCTTAGGGGTTAGTATCTCGGGGACATCATATTGCAGAACGCCCCCGCTGTTGGAGCCTTTTTATGACCATAGAACAAGACCGTTTGCGCCAAATCACGGAACTGACGCTGGCCCACTATAACGCTCATGCCGACAGCTTTCGGGAAGGCACGCAGGATCATGACGTCAGCCAGAATATCGCCGCGCTGCTGCGCCACATGGAGGGCGCGGCGCCTTATACCGTACTGGATCTCGGCTGCGGCCCGGGCCGCGATCTGCAAACCTTCAAAGCCCTGGGCCATCGCCCCATCGGGCTTGACGGGTCCGAGCGCTTTGTCGACATGGCGCGTGCCGCCACCGGCTGCCAGGTCTGGCATCAAAACTTCCTTGGCCTGGACTTGCCTGCGGACTACTTCGATGGCATCTACGCCAATGCCGTGCTGTTTCATATCCCGACGCAGGAAGTGCCGCGAGTGCTGGTCCAACTGCGTGCTGCGCTGAAGTCGAAAGGTGTGCTGTTCTGTTCCAATCCGCGCGGCCAGAATCAGGAGGGCTGGAACGGCGGCCGATATGGCGCATATCACGACCTGGATAACTGGCGCGCCTTGATGCAAGCAGCCGGCTTCGAAGAGCTGGAGCACTACTATCGGCCGGAAGGGTTGCCCCGGGAAGAGCAGCCCTGGCTGGCCAGCGTCTGGCGCAAGGCGGAACCATCACGATGATTATCCGTTACTCGAAAGCCTCGCTTGTTGCCGCCATTGCACTATTTGCCTCGCTGGTGGCCTTCGGCAACATCACGGATTACGGCAGCAATTTTGCATTTGTCAGGCATGTACTGCTGATGGACACCATCTTTCCGACCGCCACCATTCATTACCGCGCCATTCATACGCCCTTCCTGCATCACGCCGCCTATGTACTTATTATTGCGGCCGAAGCGCTGACCGCCATACTGTGCTGGGTGGGCGCCTGGCGTCTGCTAAAACGGGCGAAATCATCGGCACGTGACTTCAATCACAACAAGCGCATGGCAGTGGCCGGCCTGACACTGGGCTTTCTGGTGTGGCAAGTCGGTTTCATGTCGGTAGGCGGAGAATGGTTCGGGATGTGGATGTCGGAACAATGGAATGGCGTGCCGTCAGCGTTCCGCTTTCTGGCCACGATAGCCTTGGTGTTGATCTATCTCGTCCAACAGGACGGCGAGATCAGTACGGAAACACCAAAGTAGCCGCAGGACCGTAAGCTGGCGCAGCCTCCGTTTACTTCCCGCGCAGGAAGTCGATCAGGCGCCGATCGCGCTTGGTGGGCCGTCCGGCGGCAATCTCTTGCGCGGGCTCTGGCGCAAGCCGTCGCATTTCAGCGGCCTGCTCGCGTGCACTGATGCTATCGGCGGTTTCTTCATACAGTTGCCGTGCTACGGGTGCGGGGCCGCGCACACTGCTTACGCCGCATACGCGGACTTGTATGGGAGGGTCTTCTTTGCGAACCGTGACGATATCGCCGGCCGCGACCTCGCGCGACGGCTTGGCGGTCTGGTCGTTGACCAGCACCCTGCCCTTGCCTATTTCCTGCACCGCCAGGCTGCGCGTTTTATAAAAGCGGGCAGCCCATAACCATTTATCAAGACGAAGCTTTTCCATCACAGGCTCAAGGGTAGCGTACAGGTTTGCCGGGAATATCCGGCATGGGAATGAATTCCGTCTCGTCAGGCACGTTGTCAAAGCGCTGCATGCGCCAGTCTTCCTTCGCCTGCTCTATGCGCTCTGCCGAGCTGGAGACAAAATTCCAGCTGAGGTATCGCGGTCCGTCCATGGGTTCGCCCCCCAACAATATGAACCGTGCCGGTTCCGGTCCGGAAGTGCTTATCGTAATGGCAACACCGGATTTGGTCACCAACAGCTGGCCCGCCTCATAAACACCGTCCTTACCCAAATCCAGCCTACCTTGCACCACATAGATCGCTTGCTCGGAATACTCGGCCGGGACGTGTATCTGCGCACCAGGCTCCAGCTTTACATCGACCTGGAATAAATCGGACAGGGTCGGCACAAGGGAACGGCGTCCGAAAAAACTGCCTGCAATGATGCGAGCGGAGACACCGTGGTCCTCTTCCACCGGCAACTGCGCCTTCCCGGCATGCAGAAAGGTCGGCTCGATTTCTTCATGGGCCTGCGGCAAGGCTACCCAACATTGCATGCCAAACAAGGAATTATCTTGCTGGCGTGCCTCTTGCGCCGTCCGTTCAGAGTGCACAATGCCACGCCCTGCAGTCATCCAGTTGACATCGCCCGCCCGGATAGGCTGCACCGTACCCAAACTGTCGCGATGCAGTATCTCGCCCTCGAACAAATAGGTAACGGTTGCCAGCCCAATATGGGGATGCGGCCGAACGTCTATGCCCTGCCCGGCGGTAAACACGTGGGGACCCATCTGATCCAGAAATACGTAGGGCCCGACCATGCGACGCTGCCTGGACGGCAGCGCTCGCCTGACGTGGAAATTCTCGCTGAGCTCGTGACTGCGCGGCACGACAACTACTTCGAGGGCGCTGTCGTCAGCTAAAGGTTCGGGCATGGCGGTCTCCTGAAAGGGTACACGCCAAGCATAATAGAAAAAGCCCCGAAATCACTTCGGGGCTAGTCGTAAGGGCTTGAGTTTCTATCGGCCGGCCATGTCACCACGACCGAAGCAGTCGAATGAAATCCGGCATAGGAGTCGGTGCAGTCGTTCTCGCAGTCTTAGTGGCTGCATCCCGGCCAACACCAGCACAACCAGCAAAAACACTGCGCCACCGGTCAAGACCGCCAATGCCGTAATAAGTACGGACACCAACACCAACGCATCGTTCATATCAGTCTCCTAGGGTTTTCCCTTAAGTTTACGCTACCACCCGGGGCAAGTAAAGACATCAGTCGGCCGTTCGGACTACCTGATCGACCGGAAAGTCCAAGGTTCTGGCGTGCGCCAGCAGTTGATCCACCACCGCCTGGTCCGCCTGCTGCTCTCGCGACAACACCCACAAATACTTGCGGTCTGGCGTACCGACCAGCGAGTATTCATAATCGCCCGCAAGCTTGAGAATCCAGTAGTCTCCCCAGACCATGGGTAGCCAAGACGTCCATTTAGGCGCGAAGCGCACTTCCAGCTTGGCGGGGTCGAGAGGATCGGCAGCCTTGGACAAGCGGCCCTCGCCCTCAGCCGTCTTGGTTTTGCCGTCTTCAGTGCGGCACTGATTCGTGACGCTGATGGTGTTGTCGGGGCGCAGCGAATAATAGGCTCGTACATCCCCCGCACAGTCTTCCTGGAAGCGGTTGGGCAAACGAGCCTGCTCGTGCCAGGTGCCTACGTATTTGGCCAGGTCAACATTGGCCTGAGTGGGCAGGTCGGGGCCTGAAGTGGCACAACCGGCCACGATGGCGAACAGCGGCAAGGCAAGTATTTTTCTCATGGTTCCCCTCAAAGGATGACGGGCCTTTTACCGATGCCCGTTCATACCTTTGAGTGGACGTCATTTGCGCCCAACTTGCTGTGAGTACTTGTCTATAAATGTAAGGCCAAGCTTAGGCAGCCTTAATCGGTCAGCAAGACGCCGGACCCCAGCGCGCTTAGCCGTAGCGTGTTCCGTAGATTCTCGCTCATGAGCTTGCTGACAAGGGCGCTGATCTCTGGGCTCTTGGGATTTGCCAGGCAGGTAAGCAGTCGCTCGATGTCGCCGTCGGTGAGCATCACTTGATGCTCGACCGAACTGCCCTGGCCGTCCGCGGCCCAGCCAGTCACCCGGGCGGTGAGCTTGCCGCGCTCGTCCACTTGCAGCTCGGCAACGCCGGGGAGTTTTGCGCGCAAGACTCCCATATTGCCTTCTGCCGACTTTTCCGTTTTTTCGATTCTCATGCTGGCTCCTCAACACCAAGACGGCGTCAAAGCATCATAGTGGGCATCCGGGAAAACGCAAAGCGGCCTCTGCGCTGCGGGACACGGTAAGCTGGTAAAGTGCTGATCAAAATCGCGCTCACGTCCAGGAACCACTGCCATGAATGAACCCGCTCATGCCCCATGCATTTTTTGCGCCATTGCAAGCAAGAAAATTCCAGCACACATCATTCACGAAGATGATGATTTCGTGGCCTTCCTCGATATCCATCCTATACGGCCCGGGCACGTATTGATCGTGTCGCGGGACCACCATGCTTATTTCGACGACCTGCCGCCCGAGTTGGCGGCGCGTCTGATGCAAATGGCTCAGCGGTTTTCCAAGACCATGAAGCAGCTACATGGCGTTGAGCGCGTGGGCCTGGCATTTACAGGGACAGACGTTGCGCACGTCCATGCGCACTTGATTCCCTTGCACAGCAACACGGACCTGACCTCAACCGCGTATATCGAGCAGAAAGACCTTAGCTTCGCCCTCGCGCCTCGCGCCTCCGATGAGGAACTGGCGGAGCAATCTACGTTGCTGCAACAGGCACTCTTAACGAGGCGTTAGAGCGAGGCTGCGCTGAAGGTATCGCAGCGGGCGGCGTCTCCGCTTTCAAACCCGCGACTGAACCAGCGTACCCGCTGAGCAGACGTACCGTGGGTAAAAGAGTCGGGAACGACATGGCCCTGAGTGCGTTTCTGTAGCGTATCGTCGCCTATGGCGCTGGCCGCATTCAGACCTTCTTCGATATCACCGGGTTCAAGCGTGCCCCGCTGAGAGTTGGAATGGTTCGCCCAGACGCCGGCCAGGCAGTCCGCCTGCAGTTCCACAAGAACCGATAATTGATTGCCGGCCGCCGCGCCGGCGCCCTGACGCGCTTGGTCGACTTGATCCATCACGCCGAGTTGATGCTGCACATGATGGGCCACCTCGTGCGCGACCACATAGGCCTGAGCGAAATCACCCGGCGAATTCAGCTGCTGCGCCATCTGCTGAAAAAACTGCAGGTCCAGATAGACCTTGCTGTCGCCCGGACAATAGAATGGGCCCATGGCAGATTGCCCGGTACCGCAGGCGGTTGGCGTGGCCCCGTTGAACAGGACCAGCTTGGGCTCCTGGTAGGCGCCCCAACCTTGTTGCTGAAAAACACTGCCCCAGACATCTTCGGTATCGGCCAGCACCTTGGATACAAACCGAGTTTGCGGCGTGTCGGCGGGCGGATTGGCGGAGGTCTCGGTCTGAACCGGACCGACGGCGTTCTGTAATACTACATTAGGGTCGACGCCAAAATATAGGGCCACCAGCGCAAGCACAATGGTTCCGAGCCCGATCTTGCCACGCCCCCCTATCCGCATGCGCTGGCCCCGACGATCTTCTATATTTCGGCTTTCGCGCGAATTGCCTAGTCGCATGACGATCTCCTTGCTCTGTGGACGCAGCACAAGCATCTACTGCCGTTCCGGAGATCCAGTATATCTTGGGTGGTCGCCCTTTCAGTTCACGGTTACGTAACACTCTTCGTTCTTGACAACGCGGGTGCCAGTGCCTGATCAGTTGATGTACTTCAGCGTCTCGCTTAGACAGCCGACGCAACGCGGGCATCGGGCTTGCTGAAAGACTGGGGATTTCCCTTAGCAATACTTTCAGGAGCACTCTATGAAATTAAGAACCTTGCTGTTGGTTTCCGCTATATCCGCACTTGGAACGGTGGCTGCATGTTCGTCCGCGTACGAGGTTAAAACACGTGATGGCGGGTCGACCGTAACCAGCGAAAAACCAGAAGTGGATAACGACGACGGCTTCGTGGAGTACGAAAAAGACGGCAGTACCGTGCAAATGAATAAGTCTGAGGTTCGAGAAATCAGGAAGGTAGACTGAAGAGGGTCAAGGTAGTTCCTTGGCTATGTTAAGAATGGACGTTTGCCACAGGGCTAAACTATGAGACACCGGCACAACGGTTAACCGGACCGTTGCGCCGGTTGCATCCCCGGCCTGGAACTATCGCAGAGCGAAGACTGCGTCCCAATCAAGAATAACAAGGGAATTTATGCCCCATGAACAAGTTGCTATCCAAACTCGTGATGGAGAATGCCACGCCCACGTCATGTCTCCTGCTGACACGGGGCCTTGGCCAGCGGTGATTTTCTACGCGGACGCTGGCGGAATCCGGCCGGCGGTAGTCGACATGGCGCAGCGCCTCGCAGACGCAGGTTACTTAGTGTTGTTGCCGGACCTTTTCTATCGCTATGGCCCCTATGGGCCCTTGGTACCAACCGAGGTTTTCAAAGGTGATGTAGGTGCGATACTAGGCCCGCTGATGGCTACGACCAACAACATAAAGGCAGCAGAGGACACCGAGGCGTTCCTGGCCTATCTCAACACACGCACGGATGTCGCTGGCGATAAGGCTGGCGCTGTCGGTTTTTGCATGGGTGGGGGTATGGCGATCACCTCGGCAGCCACCCATTCGGATCATTTCGCTGCGGTGGCCAGCTTCCACGGTGGAAACCTCGCTAACGACGCACCCAGCAGCCCGCATCGTTTCGCGCCAAAGTTGAAAGCCGAGCTCTATGTGGCGGGCGCTGACAACGATGCAAGCTACCCACCGGCAATGGCCGAGCGGCTTGAGGCGGCGTTAACAGAAGCGGGCGTGCGGCACTTCGCCGAAATCTATCCCGGCGCTGCGCACGGCTGGATGATGCCGGATTTTCCTGTCTATGATCGGGTGTCGGCCGAGCGCGGCTGGCAGGCTATGCTTGCACTGTTCCATCGTAATTTACGGGAATGATAAGATCTTGAAATGCTCGTAAGTGTGGAAATTGCTTCTTAGCTAGGTAGGCTTCCTCATCGAGCCTTGACGGGCGCCCCAGCACCTCATTGCGATGAGGGTGCCTTCCAAAAGCAGCAATAACCTGCCGTACATCTTGAGCCTGCTTCACCAAAGACCGATATACCGGCGATAGATGCGCTGGCGCTTGTGCGGCTATTTCTTCACGAAGGCCGATAAGAAGATCAACGCGCTCAAGGTGATCCTCTCCTTCGCAGTGTCCAAGTGGAAGGCCAAAAACCACCTTGTGCCACGGGGTGGGCAGTTGAGCGTAGTGCCCATTGGTTAGCCCTTCCATGGTGAACGCCAGTGCGGCGGTGTCCTGAGCAAAGGATCTCGCACTGTTTCGCCAAACCGATCTGGAAAACTGATCAAGAACAATGATAAGGGCCAGCCTGCTATTGGGATCGGACGCCCACCCATCAAGGTGGCCTGCCGCCGCTTCCGCTGTTGGCCCTGTAAAGCGGCGCGTAATTTCGCTGTCTGCTCCACCACGCATCCGCCAGAGCCAATGGTCTTTATGGGTTGCAAGATCAGCCTGAAGCGAACGTCCTTCCGGGAACCAGAAATCGAGCACTTCTTGCCAAACTTGGCGCATATTATTGTCATTCATTCGTGGTCAGCCAGGAGTCCGCATGCTCGGTATGGTACAGAAAGGTCTTCTGCGGAACCAATCTGAGAAACTTGTCACCCGTCAATGGTCGCGAGCGTCCTCGCACCTTACGATAGAACCGTCAACTGAACGTCATGGACTGAAATTTTTCAGGATAGCAACTATGAAACGACTTGAACTACTTATTCCGCCACCCCTTATCATGCTGCTTGTCGGACTGATGATGGGGACGTCGGCAAGACTGTTTCCGGCATTGAACCTGGCCTCTCCCAATAACCATATGGTGGCCGTTGCTGTTGCTTTGCTGGGGGTCGCCATGAGTCTGGTTAGTATCGTTGCTTTCAAGCGCGCTCGCACTACGACGGATCCCAGGCGTCCGGCATTGGCCTCGAACTTGATCAACTCAGGGATCTATCGCTACAGCCGAAACCCCATGTATCTTGGTGTGTTGCTTGTTCTTGCCGGATGGGCCGTTTATCTGGGGAACGTGCTGTCGATACTGGGTTTACTTGTTTTTATCGCCTACATCACGCGTTTCCAGATCATTCCCGAGGAACGCCTGTTAAGCCAAAAGTTTGGTGTAGCGTTCGAGAACTACATGAAAGAAGTGCGCCGGTGGCTGTAGGAGGCTTCATGCAAGACGCAAAAAAACCGCTCTGTCCAAGAATCGCTGAACATTTCTGGCTAGTCCTGATATTCCGTAATCGTGTTCCGTAATAGCCGAGAGTTCGGGCGCTAGCTGAGTCAGTTTGACGGTCTCAGGCTTTATCTCGTGCTGGCCGAGAAGGATCGGATGGCGCTGGAACGCTCGCCCGCGTCGCGGCCGGGGCGGCGGGGGAGTCAGCGGTTGGTGATTGTTGGGTGAGAGGCTGGAATTGAGGCGGCCGACTACGCGGCACCCTTCGGCTTTGCAATGCGTTCACGGCGTAGTTCGTCCGCCTGCGCTGCGCCAACGGCGCGCGCGCAACTGGCGAATGACGCGATTGAGCGATTCAATGGCCTTGGTTGTATAGATCACACGCCGGATTTCTGGCGGGTAATCAAGTTCGGCCAATG
>JADKLW010000013.1_pt5 | contig 74276 bp, 54 predicted proteins | sample 8641881 | NCBI WGS metagenome assembly JADKLW01 (sample SAMN16272185, study PRJNA661076) | feces metagenome | isolation source: fecal sample from diarrhoea affected cattle B | host: Bos taurus | place: South Africa: Lokaleng Village, Mahikeng | collected 2019-09
CCCAGTTCCCACATCCTACATCCCAGTTCTCAATTCCAAAATCCGTTGATAAGCCTCCTGCAGCTTCTCTACCGATGAGCCCAGTGATATGCGGATAAAACGTTCACCGTTGCTGCCGAAGATAGACCCCGGAGTGATAAAGACGCGGGCATTGTAGAGAAGATCATTGACGATAGATTCGCTGTGGGGCGCTTCATCATTCAGTTTACCCCAAACAAACAACCCTACCTGACGCTTGTCGTAGCTACAATCAAGCAGATCCATGATCTTCTCAGCCCAGACACGCCGTTCGGCATAGATCCTGTTCATTGCGGCATGCCACTCTGTACTGTTCGACAGTGCAGCAACGGTTGCCAGCTGCATCGGCTTGAACTGCCCGCTGTCGATATTGCTTTTTGCCCTGAGCACCCATTTCACGAACTGCGGGTTGGAGGCGAGCATCCCCATACGCCATCCCGACATGTTGTGCGATTTGCTCAGCGAATTGAGCTCGATACATATATCCTTTGCTCCGGGCAGTGACAGTATACTCATCGGCTTGTCGTTCAGTATGAAGCTGTAGGGATTGTCATGACAGATGATAATATCATGTCTCTTCCCGAAAGCGATCAGCCGTTCAAACAGCTCAACCGATGCATTGGCACCGGTAGGCATATTGGGGTAATTGACCCACATCAGCTTCACACGGGAGAGATCCATCTTCTCCAGTGCCGCAAAATCGGGTTGCCATCCTTCATTCTCCAGCAAATCATACTCAATAATCTCCGCCCTGAGCAGGTTGGACACCGATTTGTAGGTGGGGTATCCCGGATTGGGCACCAACACACCATCACCTACATTCAGGAAAGTCATCGATATATGCAGGATACCCTCTTTCGATCCTATCAGCGGTAACACCTCCTCCTGCGTCAGCTCCACGTTGTATATCCTCCTGTACCAGTCGCCGTAGGCTTTCCGCAGTTCCGGGATGCCGGTGTACGGCTGATAGGCATGTACATCAGGACCTTGCACGGTCTCACAGAGGGTGTCGATGGTTTCCTGTGACGGCATACGGTCGGGAGCACCCACAGCCAGGCTGATCACGTTCAACCCTTCACCATTCATGCGGGCAACCTCGGCCAGCTTTACGGAAAAATAATATTCAGTTATCGATTTTATATGTTCAGCAGGTTCAATATTCATCATTTATCTTTATTTATTAATTCTTCAGCAGCTTCTTTCTCTTCCCTGTATTCACCCAGCACCTTCAGGCGACTGATCAGAGGCATGATCGCATCGATCGATTGCCTGTAACGGTTATAATCTTCAAACGTGAGGTCGATATAAAACTGATACTCCCACTCACTGCCAATGATGGGGAGCGACTGTATACGGGTGAGGTTGACACCGTAGAAAGACAACACTGAGAGCACCCTCGACAGTGTACCTTCGTTATGCGGCAGCACAAATACCAGAGATGATTTATTGATATGGTTCTCTTTCTGCACTTCACGCAACATCTCCTCCCTGGCCAGAATAAAAAAACGGGTGAAATTTCTTTTGTTGGTCTCAATACCTTCTGCCAGGACCTCCAGACCATACATCTCAGCAGCGAGTGTGCTGCAGATAGCAGCTGTCTCCGTCAACCCCCTGTCGCGTATCTCTTTTGCAGCCAGGGCGGTATCATCATGTTCCACCACCCTGACACCCGGGAGCGTGTCGAGAAAGTCTTCACACTGCATCAGTGCCATGGGATGAGACATCACCTCTTTTATGTTGTGTAGCGATTTACCGGGTAGAGCTGCCAGTGAATGCGTTATACGCAGCCTGTGCTCTCCTGCAATCTGCAGATCATTCATTTTCAAAAGATCGTGGTTCTGCAACAGACTTCCGGCAATGGTGTTCTCAATGGCCATGACACCTATCAGCATCGGATCTTTGTCTGCCTCAGTAAATATATCCCGGAACGTACTGCAGGGAACAATCTCCAGCTCTTCGCCCCTGAAATAGCCGCGGGCTGCAATCTCGTGATATGCACCGGCTCCACCCTGAATAGCTACTCGTTTCATATAATTTCTTTCTTCATTACCGTTCAAAAAAAAATCCCATCGTGTGATCGACAGGATTTTTATTTATCTGATATGACTTTTTAACTTCTTCTCATTTGCATATAAAATCCTGCCTTTACCTACTAAAGTAAAAGTAAAACCAGAAAGAAAATGCAAAACTTGAATTGTTCACTTTGTTACTGTTTTGTGAATAATGAATGCAAATGTACAACTTTTTTCATATAACCAAATAAAAAAGACAAAAAAAACAGGTTGAAAATTGTGAATCATGAAAAACCTCCCGTTTTTACAAAATCGGCAGTTATTAATTGTAAAAATTTTCTATATTTGCACAATCAAAGCCACTCACAAATATTAACCCTGAAATATATTAAAATGTTTAAAAATCATCCCAAAGGATTAGTTGTGCTGGCCCTCACCAATATGGGTGAAAGGTTCGGATATTATACAATGTTGGCTATCCTCACTCTTTACATGCAGGCCAAATTTGGTTTCACCTCCTCAACGACCAGTATCATATACGGTGTTTTCCTGGCGGTTGTCTATTTCTTCCCGGTGTTTGGCGGTGTGCTGGCCGATAAAGTGTTAGGCTACGGGAAAACCATCCTCATGGGTATTATCATCATGTTTTTCGGGAAACTATTCATGTCGATTCCGGTAGATAACAACGATTTCGGGAAGCTGATACTCTTTTTTGCGTTGTTTCTTATTGCCGTTGGAACAGGCTTCTTTAAAGGGAACCTGCAGGCGCTCGTCGGCAAGATGTATGATGATCCCCGTTATAGCAAGAACAGGGATATCGCCTTCTCCATCTTCTATATGTTCATTAATATTGGAGCTTTCTTTGCTCCCATCGTGGCTAATGGCATCAACAACCAGGTGCTGGCATCCGAGAACTTCGTATACGACGCGAGCGTCCCGGGCAATTTCGTGGTGCTTAACGACGAAAAAGGGGCTGTTGACCGCGACACCTTTATCGCTCAATTCCTTACCCCCGAGCAGCAACAGTTGAGCGGGAGAGAGTTCGACAAAGTGCTTAGCCAGGCCAGGAAAGAACAGAAGGCAGTATTCACCAATGACATCGAGAATGCACTGTTCAACCTGCGGGCTGCCGGGCTGCACCAATACACACTGGCAGGTAAAATAACCGACCCATCAATGGCCCTCACCACCCGGGAGTATGAACTGATGCAGAGTCGTGATCCTGCCGATGCTGTAGCCAGGGAGGCCATCCGCGCGAAGGTAGCCTCGGTTCATGTGACAGATGACGCCATTGGGGGGGATGCATCACCCGATGCCTTCGCCCGGAATTTCGGTGAATTCTACGTGTCCGGCTCACTATCAAAATCCTATAACCTTGCCTACCTGGTAGCCGCTTTGAGCGTGGTCTTTTCATGGGTGGTGTTCCTACTCTTCAAAAAGACCTGGAAGCAATACGACAGAACAGCCAAACAGGAGAAAGCAGATCTGGCACACGAAGGTAAAACCGCTGTCATCATGTCCAAAGCAGAGGTGAGGGAACGGATGGTGGCACTGTTCCTGGTCTTTTTTGTAGTTATATTCTTTTGGATGTCGTTCCACCAAAATGGACTCACGATGACATTTTTCGCACGTGATTACACGGTGAGCACCATTTCACCTGCCTGGGGCATGGTGTTTAACATGTTCCCGCTACTTTTCTTCATCCTGTTCCTCTATGGTGTATACCTATCGACCATTGGCCTTTTAGGGGGCAAGCCCAACAAAAAGACAGGGTTGCTGCTCACTGTCGCGGGGTTGGCCGGACTAATCGGCTATTACTTCATCAATGTGAGCGGCATTGAACTACCCACCAAGATAACCCCTCAGATATTCCAGCAGTTTAACCCCTTATTCATCATTATACTCACGCCGCTTACCGTCGCATTCTTCACCTACCTGATACGAAAGAAGAGGGAACCGTCGGCACCCAAGAAAATCGGGATAGGGATGATCCTTGCCTCACTGGGATTCGTGGTGCTGCTCGTGGGCTCCATCGGTTTACCTGCGCCGGCTGATCTCACGGGGGTGTCCGACGTGCTGGTATCCCCGGGGTGGCTGATTGGCACCTATTTCGTGCTCACCCTGGCCGAGCTCTTCCTGAGTCCCATGGGGCTGTCGTTCGTCTCCAAGGTTGCACCTCCGCAATATAGCGGGTTGATGCAGGGGGGGTGGCTGGCCGCGACCGCTATCGGGAACCTCCTGGTGGGTGTCATGGGTGTCTTTTGGGATAAGATGTCACTGTTTGCATTCTGGGGAGTGCTTATCACCTGCTGTATCCTTTCAGCGATCTTCATCTTCTCCATCATGGGTCGCCTGGAAAAGGCTACCGGCGACAAGTAATACCAGTTCTCAGTATACCAAACAGGGGGCTGCCCGGTTGCAGGGCAGTCCCCTGTTGTGGTATACCGCCATCTTTGTCACGTGGTAAATATGCAGGCTTATAAATATCCTCACCCGTTGATAACTTCTTCCTATAACCCGGAAAAGCTTCCCCATTTTTCAGTATATTTGCCGTACACATATCCCAAAAATATATATTTATTTAGCATGCATCCATTTGTACATTTACATGTTCACTCACAATATTCGCTACTCGACGGTCAGGCAAGTATTCCGCGTCTGGTAGACAAAGCGGTGGGTGACGGCATGAAAGCCATCGCACTGACCGATCACGGAGCAATGTACGGCATAAAGGAGTTCCTCAATTACTGTAATCGAAAGAATGCACCTGTAAAGGATAAGATAAAAAAACTGCAACAGGAGATCAAATCACTTGAAATGAACGGGGAGGGGTCAGAGAAAACAGCACAACTCCGCGATCAGCTGACAGATACAGAGAAGAGGTTATTTAAACCCATTGTGGGATGTGAATGTTACCTGGCACGACGTGACCGTTTCTCTCAATCTGAAAAGATTGACGGCAGCGGGTGGCATCTTGTGGTGCTGGCAAAAAACCTGAAGGGTTACAGAAACCTTATCAAGATAGTCTCCAAGAGCTGGACTGAAGGTTTTTATTACCGTCCCCGTATCGACAAGGAGCTGCTGGAGCAGTATAGTGAAGGCTTGATCGTCTCCTCGGCATGCCTGGGTGGTGAGATTTCAAGGAAGGTGGACAGTGGACAGATAACTGAAGCAGAAGAGGCTGTGCAATGGTACAAGAGGGTCTTCGGTGATGATTATTACCTGGAGCTGCAGCGCCACAAAACAGATCGTCCTGATGCCGATCAGACAACCTTCCCAAAACAGGAGAGGGTCAATGAAGAGTTGATCCGTATTGCGAAAAAGTATGAAGTAAAGCTGATTGCTACCAACGATGTTCATTTTGTGAACGAGGAGGATGCCGATGCACATGACAGGCTTATCTGTCTCAGTACGGGAAAAGATTTCGATGATCCTAACCGTATGCATTACACTAAACAGGAGTGGCTTAAAACGACGGAAGAGATGAACCGTATCTTCTCCGATATTCCGGAAGTGTTAACCAACACACAGGAAATTGCAGAGAAGGTGGAATTTTACTCTATCGACCATTCGGCATTGATGCCCATTTTCCCTATCGATCCTGCCTTTGGAACAAAGGAGGTGTATAAACAAAAGTATCCGGAGGCGGTGCTTGAAAAAGAATTCGGCAAAGAGACCTTTCACCGTCTGGGTGATTACGACAAGGTGATCGGGGTAAAGCTTGAATCAGATTATCTGGCACACCTCACAAATATTGGGGCACGTAAACGCTATGGCGAGAAGCTCACGGAAGAGATTACCGAACGCCTTCAATTCGAGCTGGATACGATCAAGAACATGGGATTCCCGGGTTATTTCCTCATCGTACAGGACTTCATCAGTGCAGCCAGGAAGATGGATGTAGCTGTAGGCCCCGGTCGCGGATCAGCCGCGGGCTCAGCCGTGGCATACTGCCTTGGAATTACAGATATCGATCCGCTGAAGTATGATCTGCTGTTCGAACGATTTCTTAACCCTGACCGTATCTCCATGCCTGATATCGATATCGATTTCGATGATGAAGGACGTGGCAAGGTGCTCCGCTGGGTGACAGAGAAATATGGCAGTGAGAAAGTAGCCCACATTATCACCTACGGGACGATGGCGACCAAATCATCAATCAAGGATGTGGCGAGGGTACACAAACTACCACTGTCCGAATCGAACAGGCTGGCAAAATTGATTCCCGACAGGATCCCGAACGTGAAAAAAGTAAACCTGAAGGCAGCGATAGAGAATGTACCCGAACTGCAGCAGGCGGCCAACAGCAGCGATCCATTGATCAGGGATACGCTTAAGTATGCCGTGATGCTGGAAGGGAACGTACGGAACACGGGTGTACATGCCTGTGGTGTCATCATCGGCCAATCCGATATCTCCGACATTGTGCCCATCAGTACCGCTGAAGACAAAGAGACCAAAGAGAAATTGCTGGTGACGCAATATGAAGGATCTGTGATTGAAGAGACAGGGTTGATCAAGATGGATTTCCTGGGGCTCAAGACCCTCTCCATCATCAAAGATGCACTTGCCACCATTGAACAGACCCGTGGCATTAAGGTGGATATCGACACAATCGACATGGAGGATGAAACCACCTACCGCCTCTATTGTAACGGTCAGACCACCGGCACCTTTCAGTTTGAGTCCGCAGGGATGCAGAAATACCTCAAAGAGCTGCAGCCCAGCAAGTTCGAGGATCTTATCGCCATGAACGCGCTCTACCGGCCGGGGCCGATGGATTATATACCTTCCTTTATAGCCCGTAAGCATGGCAGGGAAGAGATCAAATATGATCTACCCATCATGGAGAGGTACCTGAGCGAGACCTATGGTATTACGGTCTACCAGGAACAGGTGATGCTTCTTTCCCGTCTGCTTGCCGACTTCACACGTGGTCAGTCGGACGAATTGCGTAAGGCGATGGGCAAGAAGCTTATCGATAAGATGACCGCGCTCAAGCAGCAATTCCTGACGGGAGGGAAAAAGAACGGCTATGATGAAAAGACCCTTCTCAAGATCTGGGGCGACTGGGAGAAGTTTGCCTCCTATGCGTTCAACAAGTCACATGCTACCTGCTACTCGTGGATTGCTTACCAGACAGCGTGGCTTAAAGCCAACTACCCCTCTGAGTATATGGCTGCCGTGCTCTCCAACAACCTGAACAACATCACGGAGATCACCAAATTCATGGACGAATGCAAGGCGATGGGCATGAATGTACTCTGTCCGGATGTGAACGAGTCGTTTCTTAAATTCTCCGTGAACAAAGAGGGTGATCTGCGTTTCGGTCTGGCCGCCATCAAAAGTGTGGGCCAGGGGGCCGTGACGGATATCATCGCGGAGCGGACAAAGAACGGCCCTTTCAAAGATATCTTCGATTTTGTTGAGCGGGTGAACCTCTCCTCCTGTGGCAAGAAGAATATTGAGTCGCTGGCGCTTGCCGGCGCATTTGATTCATTACCCGGCATGTACAGGGAACAATTCGTCTCAGAGAACAGCAAGGGAGAAGAGTTTCTCGAAACGCTGGTTCGTTACGGGAATAAATATCAACAGGAAAATGAGACCTCGATGACATCTCTCTTCGGTGATGACACCTCTTTCCAGATTGCCCGGCCGGAGATACCGCAGGCAGCACGCTGGTCCGATCTGGAGAAGCTGAACAAAGAGCGTGATCTGATCGGTATCTACCTGTCGGCTCATCCGCTGGACGATTACGAATTTATACTGAAGTATGTATGCAATGCCGATGCGGCAAAATTACAGGATCTAAATGCTATGAACGGGAAGGATATCACGTTTGGAGGGATCATCACGGCGGTACGTGAGGGGCAGACCAAAAGAGGGTCCCCCTACACCATCTTCAAGCTTGAGGATTATTCGGGAAGTTATGATATTGCCCTCTTCAGCGAAGACAGTGTCAATTTCGGCAGATATGCACGGATCGGATTATCTGTTTATATCGTGGCAAAGGTGCAGGCCAAACGATACCGCCAGGATGAGCTGGAGGTGAAGATCTTATCTATCAGCTTACTGTCAGAGATGAGAGAGAAACTGGTTTCCAAAATAACCCTTCAAATTCCTCTTACAGAATTAGATGACACCACGGTAGCAGAATTATCGGCACTCGTGAAAAACAATTCCGGTAATGCATTGTTATATTTCCAGATAATCGGAGAGGAATCACATATGAATATCCAGCTTTTCTCACGACCTGCCAGGATTCAGGTGAATAAACATTTCATCGATTATTTGAGGGATAATCTATTTATTGACTTCAGAATCAATTAATCATATAACAAATAAAAAAGAGAGATATGGCGCTACAAATTACAGATGCAAATATAGAAGAGGTGTTGAAAACAGACCAGCTGGTAATCATCGACTTCTGGGCAGAATGGTGCGGTCCCTGCAAGATGGTTGGACCCATCATTGATCAGATCAGTGAAGAGTATAAAGAGAAGGTGACTGTGGGTAAGCTGGATGTGGACAACAATGATGACACCACCTCTAAATATGGCATACGCAACATCCCAACAGTACTCTTCATTAAAAATGGAGAAGTGGTGGATAAAGTGGTTGGCGCAGGGCCCAAGAACATGTTCACCGACAAGATTGACAAACTGCTCTAAAGCGTACTATGCAAGAAGTCAATTACACCTATTGACATCTTATGATACAAAAAAGCATCCCAACTTAAGAAGCGGGATGCTTTTTTTGTAAGCAGTATAAATCAATATTCGTCCTCGTTGAAGAAGAAATCCTCCTTACTGGGATAGTCAGGCCATATATCCTCAATAGATTCAAATACCTCCCCTTCTTCTTCTATCTCCTGAAGATTCTCAATCACCTCCAGCGGTGCACCCGAGCGTTGGGCAAAGTCAATCAATTCATCTTTAGTAGCGGGCCAGGGAGCATCTTCCAATCTCGAAGCCAGTTCAAGTGTCCAATACATAGAAATATCTTTTTTTAGTTGTTTGTTTCAATTTTGCCGCAAATGTATAAAAACTTTTCATATATCACCCTGTTCCCAGTAAATTTCTTCAGATGATTTGTTACTTTCCTCTCTTGCAAGGACAAAAAAATAGTCTGAAAGACGATTGAGAAAGATCAACACCTCGTCGGCAACAGGAAAATCATCGGCTACACGGTATACATTGCGCTCGGCTCTGCGTGACACAGTGCGGCATATATGGGCTCGCGATGCTGCCTCGTTGCCCCCGGGCAGCACAAAACGGTTTAACCGGGGCAGGGATGCATCAATCTTGTCAATCTGCGCCTCAATCCTGGCAATATCATTACCGGTGATGATGCTGGCAGCATGCGGCTGCCTGCTCTCTGTCTCCGTAGCCAGATAAGATCCCACGGTAAAGAGTTTATGCTGCAGATAGAGAAGAAAGTCATGATGCTCCTTGTCCTTTATCTCACAATTCAACCAACCTATAAAGCTGTTCAGCTCATCGATCGTTCCGTAGGACTCCAGACGGATATTGGTTTTTTGTACACGTCTGCCACCCACAAGCGCTGTAGTTCCTTTGTCGCCTGTTTTTGTATAAATAATACTTTTCTTCATTTAACTTTTATCAATGTGTTCTTTCCGTGCGGGAAACAGTGATGAGACAGCATCAAACGAAATAGTTTAATTTGTAGGGTGAGAATCGCAAAAAAGCAACACCACTCTCCTTCATATCAAACGTAATCCTCGCACGTTCATCATTAACGATGTTGCGCCAATATTGTTTGCTCCATCTGCTGTTTAGTGGATAAAACACCCAAAAACTGTTTTCATGGCTAAGCTCCATTAATGATTCAATGGAGATTGGATTCTTTTTCTTCAGGTGTATAAACAGTGCATCATAACGTTTTTCTCCACCTGCCGGCACCAGCGGCAGCAGTTCACTTATATTACGCTGTTTCTGCTGCAGACGTTTTGCAATGGCTATAGCCTCAGCATCCTGTTCCACACAGGTGCAACGTATATCCGGGGCAGGAGTCGTGAGGAAAAGTGTGTTGACACCCTTTCCGGAATTGATCTCGAGAATATGCTTTGCATTGAAATGATGCACCAGTCGGTAAGAGAGATGATTGAACTCAGTAATAATACTGGCATCGAGACCGCTTTCAGAGAGCACTCTTTCTATATCCTGAAAAGCGTAGTAACTGTAGGGAGAACGAAGTACATTTGTGATCAGATCATAAGCGAACGGTGAATGAATACCGTGCCCGCGCGATTGCTTCATCCGTTGCAACCATCTTAAAAACGACATCACAATGCTAACATTTTTCGATCAACGCTACAGCATATGCCGTTATACCCTCCTCGCGTCCGACAAATCCCATCTTTTCGGATGTGGTCGCTTTAATTGAGATGGCTTCATGATCAACCCCCATCACCTCAGCCAGTTTCTGTTGCATAGCGGGTATATGTGGGTTGAGTTTGGGATACTCAGCACATACCGTAGTATCTATGTTTCCCACTGTAAAACCATGTTCAGTGAGTAGAGCGATCACATTTTTCAGTAGTATTTTACTGTCCTCATTCTCATACTCAGGAGAGGTGTCGGGAAAATGATAACCTATATCGCGCAGGTTTGCGGCACCTAACAGTGCATCACAGATGGCATGAATAAGCACATCGGCATCGGAATGACCCTTTAATCCCATCTTATAGTCCAGCCGTATACCACCGATCCAGAGCTCCCTTCCCTCCTGCAGTGCATGCATATCATAGCCAAATCCGATTCTGCTCTTCATCACTATCGCATTAGGTTCCTTATTCCTTCAATATCGAACCCCAGTGAGAGGCGCAAGGTCTGATCCAAAGGATTTGACTGCGCTGTAGAGAGCAGGTAAGCCGCATCAATCTGGAACGATTTCATCCTGAATCCTGCACCAAAAGCAAAATAACGACGATTACCCTTATACTCGTTCTCATTATAGTATCCTGTACGCAATGAGAACTGATTGTTATAGGTATACTCTGCACCTAGTGACCAGGTAACCTCTTGCAACTCCTCTTCGAATCCTCCGGGTGCATCACCCAGCGATTTGAAAATACCTCCTATGGAAGAGATATTATTGTAATCATCGATACGTTGTTGTGCCTCTTCAGCGGTCTCGTTAGTGTCAGGCAATTGTGGAGTAGGCACCAGCAGCTTGTTGAGATCGACGCTGAATGAGAGGCTGTTTTTACCATCAATAGGTAAGCCAAATGATGTGCCCACCCTCAGGTTAGCAGGAAGGAACATGGAGCTGGCACCCCCATCGTAAGAGATCTTTGTTCCGATATTGGAAAGAGTGACACCAAAACCAAGCAGTGCTTCGGAGCGACCAAGGGTGATATAGGATTCATTGTACCCTGCGATATCTGCCGCAAAAGCATTCCCCGGTGTTGTCTCGTCATTGCCGGTGGAATAATCAGCACGGATATAGCGGAGTGTTACAGCACCGGAGAATCTCTCCGTGAGTTTCCTCGAATAGGCAACATCCAGTGCGAGCTCATGCGGTGAAACCGACTGCCAGAATTCACCGTTCATATCAGCAATGTCTATACTACCCAGTGAGAAGTAACGTAACGAGGCACTAATGGCACTCAGATTATCGTTTCCCGGTTTCCAGTATCCCGAAGCATAGAGAAGATTGATATCACTGACCAATTTACTTAACCAGGGTGTGTAGGAGAAGGAGAGTCCTGCATCACTGGATACAAAGGGATATTTCGCCGCGTTCCAGTGTTGAGAATATATATCGGGCATGGTGGCAGCACCTATGTCTCCCATACCTCCGCCCCGGGCATCGGGTGCAAACATTAAGGAGGGCATCGCAACGGGTATGGGGTTATAATCCTGTGCCATGGTAATATTACTCCAAAGAGCAATGAAACCGGCGAGCAATAAAATGCGTATCGTTCTGTACATGTTGTATCTGTATATAAGTGAGATGAAAGTTTATTTCACCCTGAAATCCAACAGCTTTTCCTCTTCAATATAACCCTGCAGATGGTCGTCAATAGCTACCGGTCCGATACCTGCGGGAGTACCTGTAAAGATGAGATCGCCTATCTTCAATGTGAAGAATTGGCTAATATACGAAATTATCCGGTCCACCGTATAGATCATCTCACTTGTATTGCCTTGTTGTACTGTATTGTGATTGATATCCAGATGAAAATTCAAATTCTGTATATCAGCTACCACATCCTTCGAAATGAATGTTCCCACGGCAGCAGAATGATCAAAGCTTTTCGCTATCTCCCAGGGCAAACCCAGCTCTTTCTGTTTTCTCTGCAGGTCGCGTGCAGTAAAATCAATGCCAACAGTTATTTCGTCATAATAACGATGTGCAAACCGCTTATCAATATTCTTCCCTAACCGGTTAATCTTCACCACCAACTCTGTCTCGTAATGCACCTCCTCTGAAAAATCCGGCAGAAAAAAGGGGTTACCATCTTTGAGCAGGGCTGTATCCGGTTTCATAAAAAGAACCGGTTCCTTACTCTCGAACGTACGTTTCATCTCATTATTGTGTGAAGCGTAATTAAGTCCAATAGCAAATATCTTCATAATTTAAGACGGTTAAACATCACGGCAAGGTGTGCATAGAGTGAAGTATTCTGTAATACAACTCCCTCGGGCACACGTATTCTGAAGGGTGTGAAATTCCATATCCCCTTAATTCCTCCCCGGATCATATAGTCAGACACATCCTGTGCATTTCCCGGAGGAACAGTGAGTATGCCTATCTCTGCATTAATGACCTCATTTCTCCCGATGAACTCACCGGAATGAAAAACTGGAATATTGTTTATTTGCTTATTGACAATGGATGCATTTACATCGAAACCGGCGATAATTTTCAGTCCAAACTGTTCCAGCCCCGAATCGGATAAGAGTGCTGCACCAAGGCTTCCTACGCCAAAGACTACAGCCCTGTGGGTATTGGTGAAGCCCAGGAAGCTCTCCAGCACATGAATCAGTTCATCAATATCGTAACCTACTCTTGTCTTCCCGCTGATGTCCACATACGAAAGATCCTTGGCTATCTGTGAGGCGGAGACATCGATCTTTTTCGCTATCTGAGTGGACGAAACAATAGACTCCCCCTGGCTTTGAAGTAATTTCACATACGACAAGTACCAGGGAAGCCTCCTGAGTGCCGGCTCGGGTATTTTAGCGGAATGTATCTGTTCTGACATACCTTTCCTGTTCATAAATGATTCACTGAAAATAAACATTTTCGCCCCATGCATAAAACTCCTGCTCTGCGCTTCTCTCCACGAGAACAGATACAAAGATAGGTATATTTGTAGAATTTCAGAGTCTTAAGCAACAATTAAAGATAAATTTCTTTAATTGTTGCGCCACCTTCACAATCTCTACGCAGGGATGATTGCTCTTTTAAATCTCCTCATCGATGAAACGCTCTTCCAGACTCAGAGGGACTACTTTTATCACTTTTGATTCCTTTACCAGTGGTGTCAACAGCTTCGTCACTATCGTCTTGAAATAAGTGCTGTTCTCATGCATCTTAAATGCCATTTCATTCTCATAACTCTCGTAAATGAAGATTTTCGAAGGATCATCTTCACTCAGAAGAACATCATAAATAATACACCCCTCTTCATTCTCAAGTGTCTGCGCCTGCATGTCAAGCATCAGATCAATCGCTTTGTCCACATTTTTCTCATCGAAGGTGAATTCCACAATGATCACATAAGGATCATCAGCCTCCTGTGCTGTGATAGAGGCTATATTTGCCATTAGGCATACATATAAAATTAAACCAGACAGAATGTGTTTCTTCTTCATATGATACTATTTTATTAAACTATATCGTTACAGGCCAAACTATCGGTGCCTTGATCCGGAAACCTTACTCAAAACAGCTCTTACGGACCCTATCTTCAGGTTTGTGTCAATGACCACGGGCGTTCGATTGGCATCATTGGTGATGGATGCTTTTAACGCTTCTTTCTGGTTGGCAAAGGCATCATCAAGGATGGTCATCGAGATGTTGATCACCTCATATTGAATACCGTTATTGGCCTTTATTGATGAGATTCCCAAAAAGTTGATATACATGTTCACAGGTCTTCTCCCCGAAATAAACTGAATAAATTTCCTGTCACCTGACTGCATACCTGTATAGTCGAGATTACGTATGTAGGGCAGTATGGATAGATAATCGTAGGTGCACTGATCGGTTGTCACCACCTCATCGAATCTCTCTTCACCATTCCAGTGGCGGATAGCACGGATGCTTACCTTACCACCATCATATGTGTATACCTGTCGTTCAACCGAATAGTCTTTACCCTCAGAAGCTTCCTTGGTAAAGAGCAGTGGACGCAGATGCATATCAATATAGGATGTGAGGGTATCATTCACTGTGTAGAGGTTGCCGGCCAGACCGGAGGTGTTGAGCATCATTACCGTCTTGTAGGTATTTTCCCCCCGATAGTTTGCCTCGGTCACAACCAGTGAGCCCTTGCCTGCACGTGCGTTCAGGAAGCCATAACTGAAATAGAGGTCATATTGTATCTCTTCACCACTTGAAAAAGCCTTGTTGATCAGTTCACACTGAGCTTTCAGTTGCAGAGAACTAAAAAAGATAAGAAGTAAAATTAGTATAACGCTATTTTTTTTATTCATCATTCATTTGATTTATGTATAAATCGCAGCCCTCAACTTACTATCAGTTTGGCTGAATACGGGGCGTGCCACCGCCACTCCTGCCTCCACCTGTCCCTGAGCCTGAGCCTGAAAAGGGGGAGCTCTGGCGGCTCTGTTGTTCTCTCTCTCTTTCCTGATTGGGATTTCTGCGTTTCTTCTCTTCCGGTTTATTCTTTGTTATCTCCAGCGGTTTTTGCTTTTCTACCGGTGTTGCATGTATATCCCAATCCTCCACGTGATCGGAATAGGCTCTTATAACCAGTAAGCCGGGATAGTAGAAGACCTCTTCAGGTTGTCTCTTCTCTTCATAATTACCGGTATTCCATTTACCATCCTCATTTTCATCTATCACAATACGTGCATATATTTCACCGGGAAGCAGGTCTTGAAATCGAACAACATTGCCTTTGACAGCATTCTTCCGAAAAGGTTTATCTGTTTTATCCATCAGCTCCACGAATGCTGATTTACCGACGGGTATTCCTGAAATGGTTATTTCGAGGTTCCCGTACTGATCCAGCGGCTTCACCGTGAAGCGCTGCTCATACTTATTATTCCACAATCCATAATGGTTGAAGAGGGTAGCCGAATCCACCGACATCATATATTTTCCTCCCGGTTCCCATCTCGGACGTAGCGTAAATTTACGGGGATTGAGGGTGTCAGCCTCAAACATGAATGGTACCGGCTCCAAAAGAGAGTCCACCTCCAGTGAGAGCTTGACATAGGAGGAGTCAAACGCCACCACAGGTTGGTCAAATTCAATCCGTACAGGATTAAACAACTCAAAAGAACTTTGGACATTGGTCTTTATCCCTAAAAACTGAATGGGTATCTCATCGTTCTCATCATCCTCTTTCTCCTTTTTCTCCTTTTTTTCATCTTGCCGGTCTCGTGCCGACCGCCTAATATTGAAACTGAGTGTATCCGTTGTGATATAATTCTTATTCAAAGTGTCAGTGAGCATATAGTCGATTTTCATCTTTATGGAGTCCTGCTGATAGATCAGTGAGTCAGTAATCCACAGCATCAGGGTATCATTCCCTGCACTTCGCTCAGCCACATACCAGTTACTGTCAGTCACTTCCGGTTGCAACAAGGTGAAGGAAGGCTCTGTTGTGGGTGCTGCAAAATAGAGATTGATCCTGTGCTGTGCAGGGCGTTCATGTTTTTGCAGATACTGACGTTGAAAATCAGATAGAAAGGATCGAAGCAACAGATCATCCGGCAAAAAACGGGTATAGTGGATGGTCATGATCGTATCAACAGTGAGACTGTCCACAAAGAGGGTATCCTGACGTACTGCGGGCATGGTGGAGGGGATGATGATAGAGTCAAGGAAAGCCACTGCTTCCTGGGGACTATCATACTTGTAATCTCTGTTCAGATCGGCGAGTGCGTAGACTTTATATCTTCCCGGAGCCAACCCCCGAATTGTGAAGTTACCACGGGAATCAGTTCTGGAAATGCGTTCGAAAGGTACATTTGTAAAGACTGTATCATCAAAGTTGGAATGAATACCCACATAAATACCGGTAACAGGTTCAAGCTCTTGTGCCGTAATCACTTTTCCCGAAACAGACAGTGTATCGAGCTGATCACCTGTAGAAAATGAAAAGACAAAATTCTCGAGTGGATTCTCTTCGTTGTTATCCACGATTGCATCAGTGAAGTCGATTGTGTAGGTAGTGTTGGGTAACAATTCATCGCTCAGCTCCACGATCGCCTTCTTACCAACAGATCTGATCACAGGCAAACTCTGCTGAGGAGGAGTGATGAGCACCTTCTCACTGGGTGTTTTGATCTTGATATTCTCATCAAACTCAATCTCAATCCTGCTGGGAGTTGATTGCAGTGCATTGAATTCGGGAGTGGACCTTTTCACGACAGGAGGCGTCACATCGTAAGCTCCTCCAGTAGGTGATGCCATGTTCGCACATGAATGGATGATGACCATCGTCAACAACACCAGAAAGAGCGATGAAAGAAGGGAAAATATTTTATTCAACATTTTGCAGCTTTAGAATGTACATTGTCATTTTCCGCACAAAAATACAATGTTTTAAGTAGTTTATTGAAAATGAATTCAGAAAAATAGTGAAAAACCCTTTTATCGCGACATAAAGTCAACAATCAGCGGGATGAAAGGATGGTATGACCTATTCTGCAATAGAGACATTTACGTTTATCACAATACTCTTTCCTCAACTGTATAAGTGCCTGACTATCGAGAGCATTCGCCGGAGTGATCCCTGCAGCCATGAATTCGGCAACGATTTTATTTCTCTCAGGCTTTAACGACCCTAAAAGCCTTACAGCACGATCACAATAGCGTTCAGAAGCAGTTCTCTTACCATACGCGAACAGCAGCGGTGCCACCGTATTGATTAAGATGATATTGAGTGAAGCTTCACCAATTTTCTTTTCTGCCTTCGGCGTCTCTTTCCCGAAGGAATAATGTGTCTGCCAGTAGAACGATGGTGCTGCCTGAAAAAGAATCATCCATTGCCGATACTCCTCCGTCTCAAGGATAGAGGAAAACAAACGGCCTGATTTCTGTAGAAGGGCTGCCAGTTGTGCTATACGCAGATATGGTGATGACAGGGGACGTACTCTCATTTTTTTAAATAAAAAACCCTCTTTGTTTCTCAGTGTGTATTTTGATTTAAAAAATAGATACTCTTTTTGTAATTGTTGATAGTAATTATCATTCATGGTATCATCTTCCAGCATGCCTGCTTGTCCGAACAGGAGCGCTTCCACCTGAAATAGATTGTCACTTTGTTTCTGAATATATGTGAATGGCAGCGAAAGCGCCATATTCTCAAACACCTCGGCGTTCAATCCAAATCCGAAATTACGTGTGAGCAACACGTAGAACACATCATCCCAGGAGTTACTGAAGCGATCGAGATGCCTGAAAATATCATTGACCTTTCTCTCTAACCGTTCCAATGATAACTGAGTGAGATAGGCGTTAATGACCACTCCATGGAGGGAATGGATATCATTTTTGCAGGGTAAGGGACTGTCGCTGTACAACAAATAATCGGCATTCCTGCGCACATTTACCGGAACCGTTATTTCACATTGTGGAATCGCTTCTCCCCTTTCATTCACCACTACTCTGTCCACCTTCTCCGACAGGTGTAGTATAACCGAATTGTAGGCCTTATCCATGTGATGGCCATGTCTGACCCAATCAGCTGAAGTGCGGTGTATCTCCACATTTCCCGCCCACAATGTGTCCGCTATCCTGATCTTGGCATTAAAGAAATCCGGACCTGCATCCATATTATGTATACCTGTATCTATCACCTCTATCTTTTGCCCGTCGACCGTTGCAAGAGATCCTGCAGGAAACAGCCTGCATTTCCATACATAGTGAAGCAGTTGTTCTTTATTGGTCATAGCTTACAGGTTTAAAACTCAAAATTATAATTAATAATTTAAAAACCCAAACAGCTTTATTAAAAGCAGTTGCCCTATCCCCAAAAATGTGAGTATTTTTCACTATTTTTGCACTACCGAACTACTTCTATAAAACGTTATGCTACCTGCAGAAGAAAGAAATCAGATAAAAAAGCTTATGCAGCAGGAAATAATACCTGCGATAGGATGTACGGAGCCCATTTCGGTTGCTCTTTGCACTGCACGGGCATGCGAGGTTTTAGCTAAAAGACCGGTGAAGATTGATGTTTACCTAAGTGCCAATGTAATAAAAAATGCCATGAGTGTAGGTATTCCCGGTACGGGGATGATGGGCCTGCCCATATCCATCGCTCTGGGAGCACTGAGTGGCAAACCTGAAAATGGACTGGAGTTACTGAAGAATATCACACCTGAAGATGTGGTGAACGGGAAACGATTCATTGATGAAGGAGCAGTACAGATTCACCTGCACTCTGAAATAAGCGATAAGCTTTACATTGAGGTTCAATGCTGTGCAGGTGAGGATTCATCCAGGGTGGTAATTCGCGGTGGTCATACCCACTTCTCCACTATTGAAAGAAACGGAGAGTTACTGTACCACGATAAGGATGCAGATGCAGTGACTGAGGATGTGAAGGAGCAAGCGAATCGACCCCTCACCTTTCAAACCATCTTAGACTACGCATGTGAGTCGCCTGTTAACGAGCTCTCATACATACTTGAAGCAGCAGAGATGAACAAAAAAGTATCTGAGGAATCACTCCTTCACAGTTATGGCCACAATGTGGCGAGAAGTATGAAGAACCTGAACGGGAGACATATTTTCGGAGACAACCTGCACAGCCGCATGGTGATCTCTACGGCAGGTGCCTGCGATGTAAGAATGGACGGTTCAATGATGCCCGTGATGAGTAATTCTGGTAGTGGAAATCAGGGGATCGCTGCATCCATGCCCATCTTCACTTATGCCGAAAATGAGCAGGTCTCTGAAGAAAAACTTGTCCGCGCATTGACACTCAGCGGATTGCTCGTCATCTACATGAAGCAGCATCTCGGCATACTGTCAGCCATGTGTGGCTGCGTCGTGGCTTCCACGGGATCGAGCTGTGGTATCACCTACCTGATGGGAGGGAGTAACCAACAGATTATTTTTGCTGCGAAGAATATGATTGCCAACATTACCGGAATGATCTGCGACGGTGCTAAACCCGGTTGTGCACTGAAGATAGCCAGCAGCGTATCCACCGCCACACTATCTGCCGTGATGGCGATGGAGAATGAGGTTGTTTCATCACTTGAAGGGATTATCGATGAAGACATCGATAAAACGATAAGAAATATGTCATTAATAGGCAACGGAGGAATGCAGGAGACTGACAGGCTTGTGCTGGATATTATGACAACGAAGTAGGTTATTACAACATAAATTATTTTGCGAACGACGAAAGAACTTGATTTTCAAACCAGGAAAATCAGCAAACTTGTTTGGGATTATGCACTACCCGGTATCGTGGGGACACTGGTCATAGGACTCTACAACGTGGTGGATCGTATCTTCATTGGACAGGTGGAAGGAGCGCTGGCTATTTCAGGGCTTACAATCACCTTCCCGGTGATGAACTTAGTCTCTTCCCTGGGCATGCTTGTGGGTGCAGGTGCTGCCGCCCGCATCTCCATCAGTCTCGGCAAGCGGGACAAGCAGACAGCCGAACAGATACTGGGTAACTCGTTGTTACTTACAATAATTCTCAATGTTGTTTTTGTCACTCAGTTTTATATCTTCCTGGAGCCTGTTCTGATGGCTTTCGGTGCCAGTGAGCTCACCTACACCTATGCACGCGATTATCTTCAGATAGTGCTCCTGGGCAATCTGTTTGTGAGTCTCTGTTACAACTTCAATGCCATGATGCGCTCTTCAGGGTACCCTAAAAAAGCAATGTACACCATGCTTATCGGAGCCATACTGAACATCATCCTGAGTCCCCTCTTCCTCTTCGTGTTCAAACTGGGTATCAAGGGTGTTGCGTGGGCGACAGTGATCTCCATGTTCATCGGCATGCTGTTTGTGATGCATCACTTCACCCGTAAAAGCAGCGTGATACGCTTGAGATGGAGGAATATACGCCTTCACAAGAAGATCATCCTATCGATCATCTCGATTGGTCTCTCACCCTTCAGCATGCAGGTGGCCGCCTCCGGGGTTGCCGTTTTGATGAATACATCCCTGTTGCGCTACGGAGGTGACCTGGCTGTGGGTGCTTATGGCATCATCAACTCCATCCTTATGATCGTGCTGATGGTTGTGTTTGGACTTAACCAGGGCACCCAACCCATCATCGGGTACAACTATGGTGCAGGCAACTACAAGAGAGTGCGTGAAACACTTTACTATTCACTGAAGGTAGCTACCGTATTCACTACAACAGGGTTTCTTGTCGGTATCTTTTTCCCCCGATTCCTCGCCTCGGCATTTACGACAGATACCGCACTACTCGATATCACCGAGACAGGCGCCAGGATCGCCGTGACAGCACTGCCGCTGGTCGGTTTGCAGATTGTCTCCTCAAGCTTCTTCCAGAGTATCGGTTTTGCAGCCAAGTCGATTATTCAAAGTCTGAGCAGGCAACTGATATTTCTTGTTCCCGGCATCCTCCTCCTCCCCCGCATATGGGGACTTAACGGGTTGTGGATTGCAATGCCTGTATCGGATATGCTGGCTGCGCTGCTTTCAATCTACCTGCTTGTGATTCAGATACGTCACTTGAAAAAGATGGAAGAAACCCTTCCTCTGAATGTGCCTATACAGGAATGAACATTATCATAATATTGCATTTCTATGCGAAATAATTGACCGATTTTATGTAGTTTTGTAAGCAAAGCAACAGTGCAGAAAGATAGATCCAATTTACTCACATAATAGATAAATGTATGAAGAAAGTAGTCTTAATTCGCCACGGCGAAAGTGTATGGAATAAAGAAAACCGTTTTACCGGATGGACAGATGTCGATCTCACCGAAAAGGGAGTGGAAGAAGCCCACAAGGCAGGTCAATACCTTAAGAAAGAGGGATTTCAATTTGAAAAAGCCTATACCTCCTATCTGAAAAGAGCTGTAAAAACATTGGATGTGGTGCTCGATGAGATGGATCTGGATTGGATTCCGGTTGAAAAGACATGGCGGCTGAACGAAAAACATTACGGGATGCTGCAAGGGTTGAACAAAGCCGAGACAGCTGAGAAGTATGGTGAGGAGCAGGTACTCATATGGCGTCGCAGCTATGATGTTCCGCCGTTACCACTGGAGAAGGAGGATGAACGCTCACCGCTGCAGGATCCTCGTTACAAAGGGGTTGACGAGAAGGATCTGCCGCTGACGGAAGCATTAAAAGATACTGTAGAACGTATTCTGCCTTACTGGAACGATACCATCGTACCGGAGATGAAAAACTTTAACGAGGTGATTGTTGCTGCCCATGGAAACAGTCTGAGAGGCATCATCAAACACCTGAAAAATATCTCGGATGAGGAGATTGTAAGCCTTAACCTGCCTACAGCCGTACCTTATGTTTTTGAATTCGATGATGAGATGAATCTGCAGAAAGATTACTTCCTGGGCGATCCGGAAGAGATCAGGAAACTGATGGAAGCCGTTGCCAATCAGGCAAAAGGGAAATAGTTCATTCTCTCACTGTACGCCATCGGTTGCAGACAACTGATATTCAGGATAAACAGCTCCATTCAATGTCCTGATTGAAGTGAATATCCTCAACAATTACAATGTTAAATATGCATGAGACCGATTATTACAGACCCGGTCTCATGCATTTTATTTTATGATAAACCATCAGTGAAAAAACAGTGATCACATGAAAACAAACAGCGTGAACCAATTCACCTATGCACTATGCCTGTTGTTGTTTATTACAGGTTGCTCACAGAAAAAAAGTCTATATAAAGCCACTCAGAGCAATGAAAAAACTGTATTTCAAACCTCGAGGGAATGGCGTCCATCCATGGATAATCGCGGAGATGTGGCAATCATCTACGGTGTCGGTGGTAATCCGAGCGATAGATCACCCCGTATACCTTTTGAGGAGCGTGTAAAAAGCTGGCAGGATCGGGGTTATAAAACCCATTTTATGACCGGCATTGCCTGGGGTGAATACCAGGATTATTTTACCGGCGAATGGGACGGAGAAGGGCATCTCGATGAAGGACAGGTGACACAGGATGGTGATACGATATGGCATGGTCATCTTGTTCCTTACATCGTACCATCGGATAATTTCCTTGCCTACCTCAAGGAGAAGCATGTAAAACGGGTGATTGATGCCGGCATAGATGCCATCTACATGGAAGAGCCCGAATTCTGGTCCCGGGCAGGCTACAGCGATGCATTCAAAAAGGAGTGGGAGGATTACTACGGTTTTCCCTGGCGTCCTCAGCATGAGAGCCCCGAAAACACCTGGCTTTCAAACAAACTGAAGTATGAGCTCTACTATCGTGCACTTGAGGAGGTATTTACCTATGCCAAAGAGTATGGCCGTTCTAAGGGAATGGATATACGTTGTTACGTTCCGACACACTCATTGGTCAACTATTCACAATGGCAGATTGTAAGTCCCGAGGCAAGCCTCGCCTCATTGCCCGTTGTGGACGGCTACATCGCGCAGGTATGGACAGGCACATCGCGCGAACCCAACTATTATAATGGTGTGCAGAAGGAGCGTGTATTTGAGACAGCTTTCATTGAATATGGCAGTATGGAGTCTATGACCGCACCCACAGGGCGAAAAATGTTTTTTCTTACCGATCCTATAGAGGACTGGCCGCGCGACTGGGCAGACTATCGCCGTAATTATCAGGCTACCTTTACAGCGCAATTACTCTATCCCGGTATTGCCGATTATGAGATCATGCCCTGGCCTGAAAGAGTGTACGAAGGACTTTACAATGTCTCGGCCGGCAGTGAGGAAAAAGCGAGAATCCCTACAGCGTATGCCACGCAAATGCATATCATGGTGAATACGTTGCATCAGATGCCACTCTCAACGAACAAAGTCACCGGTGCAGAAGGCATCAGTGTACTGATAGGTAATTCACTTATGTTCCAGCGTTTTCCCACACATGAGGGGTATGATGATCCGCAGCTGTCAAACTTCTACGGGAATGTACTTCCGCTACTTAAACGCGGTATCCCGGTAAAAACGGTTCATATGGAGAACCTGCCTCACCCTGCCACATTGAATGATACACGGATACTGTTGATGACCTATTCGAATATGAAACCGATGGTAAAGGATACACATGACTATCTGGAACAATGGGTTAAAGAGGGGGGGATCCTTATCTATAGCGGACGTGATGACGATCCTTTCCAGTCTGTCTCTGAATGGTGGAATTCAGACGGATTGCATTATCCCACTGCATCAGCCCATCTTTTTGAGAAGCTTGGTCTTGAAGCTGCGCCGGCTGAAGGAGAGTATCGTGTGGGACAGGGGACAGTCTGCATTCTTCGTCAGGACCCGAAAGAATATGTGCTGCATGCCGGCAGGGATGATCAATTGATCAGCACGGTCCGGCATTTGTATGAGGAAGTTGCCAAAGCAGGCACTTTAGAGATGAAAAACAGTTTTCATCTTACACGGGGAAACTATGAACTGATTGCGGTGATGGATGAGGGTATTACGAAAGAGCCCTTTACCATGGAGGGATTGTTCATTGATCTCTATGACCCGCAATTACCGGTCATCTCATCCAAAACGGTACCACCGGGGAGTCAATCCCTGCTTTTTAATATCGCAAGCATGAGTGAGAAGAATGACCCAGCTGTCCTGGCAACAGCCGCCCGTGTTTACGACGAGAAGAGAACAAAAAACAGCTACTCATTCATCGCAAAAAGTCCGATTGAATCAGCCAATGTCATGCGTGTACTTCTACCGGATGCACCCGTGGAATGCAGCATCCTCAACAACCACGGGGAGCCTGTCACAGAAAGCAACTGGAGGTGGGACACTGCGAGCCGGACGGTGCTGATTGAGTTTGAGAACCATCCCGAGGGTATTAGCGTATATATAAAATACTAACAGCATTACCGACAAGAGAAAAAGTTTCAGTGACGGTTCCATCGGTTAGTCAGGGAGATTAGGAGATTAAGGGTATCGCCTCATTGGGGGTATCTTGCCGACGAGCTGAAGATAGAAGAGAACGCTGAAAAAACAAAAAACGGGCGCCGAGTTGTCGACGTCCGTTTTTTAATGCATTATTCAACTTAGAGGATGGTTCTCAAATCCCCGGGAGTGATATTCATCGCTGTGATTACTCCGTTTTCATCAATCAGGTAGTTCCTGAAACCCTTTCTGAGTTTAAAATCCTTGTAGAGATCCGACCGGGTTCCATTCATTTCATAAAACTGAGATATATTCTCTAAGTTATCCATCACCAACGTTTTCTCAACCACATTCCTGTTCTCATCGAAAGAGATTGAAAGAAACTCAATTTCAGGATGATTCATTTTCAGGTAGTTGTGCAGCTGAACATTGGTAGCTCTGGATTGGGCATCATAGGCTGCCCAAAAATTCACTACAACTTTTTTGCCTTTAAAATCGTGCAGATGCTGAAGAGTTCCTTCTGTATTCGTTAAAACAATATCAGGAATTGTTTCTCCGGGGTGATAACCTGTGGAAGGAAATTCATTCTTCACCGAAACGGCAGATAATGCAAGTGAAAATATTGCTAAAAGGCAAAAGTTCACATACTTCATAAATAATAATTTAAATTACTACTCAGATAAAGCTGCTGCTTCGCGCAGCGGGCTAAATCCCTTAATTATAAAGACTTTTCGCTAAAAGTCTCATTTTTTGGTTTGCAAAAGTACGCCACTTTTCCTTATCACCGAATCATTTCCACATAAACTTTCCTTCCAAATGTTAATTTTAACACTTGATCAATGTTTACCAGCTGCTTTTCAGCGACTTAACGAAAAGAAAGATTCTATCGCCTCGATGGAACTATCTTTTAGAATCACATTTTTATCCCTATCGAGCAGATAAAGTGTGGGAATTGCCTTGATATCATACAATCTTTTGTTTGTTATCACCATCTCTTTGTCGTAACCATGAATCCATCTGTCAGGCATTTGCGGAAGATATGCCTTCCATTCATCAGGATTATCATCGGGATAGATTGTAAGAATGGTCAGCATGGTACGGGTGGGACTGTTAATTGACAACGCTTCATTCAGCTCTTTTGAATTATTGAGACGGTCAATGACTGCCTTACAGGTAGCACAGCCGGGATTGGAAAATATAAGTAGGGTAAACTCACTTTTCAGGTTGTAGAGTGTATTGGATTGGCCAGATGCAACTGTGTAGGTGAAGTTGGTGGCTTTCTCACCTACACGGTTCTTCATCGATAACTCTAACTGAAACGTGTAGCGTGAGCGCAGCTCATCTGTCAGAAGGGGTGATTGAACCATCTCTTTCAGGACAGTGAGGTATTGTTCATCGTTACGGAAAGGTGAGTTGGGATCGTAATAATATTTCTCAAAGAGCGATGCAAAATAGCGATAAACAATCTCGTCGGCTTTCGCCTCATTCAATGTATTGCGAAGCGATGCAGCAGCATCATCAGCAGGAGCATAATTGAGCATATTGATATAATCGACAAATGCCTGCTCTGTTATATCGGGTTGTTCAATTAACTTTCTGTTTGTAAAATCAAATCGTTCCCAGAAATGCATCACCAGATATTGTGTTCTTTCATCAGCGTTGGTGATTGACTCCGGGATCAGTGGCAACACGAACGTGTCGGGTACAATATCCCGGTCTTCTGTTTCAACATCCTCACGTGTTTCTGGTTGTGTTTGCTTACTCGAAGAACAGGAGTAACCGGTGATCATTGACAATATCAGGAGTGATAAAATATATATATACTGTTTCATACTTCATTTTTTATTGTGAAATGATTTGTGCCGTAAAGATATAAAAAAAGCGGCAGTAGAGATTTATGATCAATCACAACAGGATGGAAAAAACCGATATTTTTCGTATATTTGTATTTCATTTTTTGTCCTATTCAGTTATGGATACTTTTATTGTTTCAGCAAGAAAATACAGGCCTGCCACATTCCGTTCAGTAGTGGGACAGGAAGCACTTACCACCACACTGAAAAACGCTATAGCAGGGAATAAACTTGCACATGCTTATCTCTTCAGTGGTCCGCGTGGTGTGGGGAAGACCACCTGTGCCCGTATTTTTGCGAAAACAATCAACTGTCTCACTCCCCTGCATGATCATGAAGCGTGCAATGCATGTGAATCGTGTGTGGCTTTCAACGAGCAACGCTCCTACAATATCCACGAGCTTGATGCCGCCTCTAATAACGGTGTGGATGATATACGCTCATTAATTGACCAGGTGCGTGTACCACCACAGATTGGCAAATTCAAGGTTTATATCATCGATGAGGTGCACATGCTCTCACAGTCGGCATTCAATTCATTTCTAAAAACGCTCGAGGAGCCTCCTGCACATGCGATCTTCATCCTCGCCACAACTGAAAAGCATAAGATCATACCCACCATTCTGTCGCGTTGTCAGGTGTATGACTTCAATCGTATCAACATCGGTGATATAGTAGCACATCTGCAGTATGTGGCAAAGGAGGAAGGAGTGGAGACCGAACCGGAAGCGCTCAACATCATCGCACAAAAAGCGGACGGAGGGATGCGTGATGCACTCTCCATCTTTGATCAGACGGTGAGCTATACGGGAGGAAACATCACCTACAAGGCTGTCATCGAAAACCTGAATGTACTCGATTACGAATATTATTTCCAGTTGTCTGATGCGATCCTTGGAGGCAATGTGGTGGAATGTCTGCTGATCCTGAATGAGATCCTCAACAGAGGGTTTGAAGGACAATACATTATCAGCGGCATTGCGTCTCATTTTCGTGATCTTCTGGTTTGCAAGGACTCCGCAACAGCAACGCTTTTTCAGGTGGGAGCGACTATTCGCGAACGATATATAGAGATGGCAAAAAAGTGCAGCAATCACCTATTATATGAGGCTATAGGCATTGCCAATGATTGCGATTTGAACTACCGCCTCAGCAAGAACAAACGTCTTCTGCTGGAGCTGACCCTTATTCGTTTATGCCAGCTGCAGGAGACGCCGGCAATGGTGACAGAGAAAAAAAAAACGGCCATTAAGCCGATAGACGCAGAGAAAGGAAAAAGTGAAAGTGCGGTTGTTAAAAAAGAAAAGCCCCAACAGGAGCATCCACCACATAAGAGCGCTATAACAGATCAGCCAGAAACCACTGAAAAGGCTGTAGCAACAGCTCCTTCCACTGCTGCAGAAGAGCCACAAAAACCTCACAGCAAATCTGTAAAACCGGAAAACGCTGAAAAGCTAAAAAAGAAGAGCATCTCCATTTCAGGTATGGGCATCTCTCTCTCATCACTCACAAACGAACAGAAAAGTGATAACATTGTATCCGAGCCGGATGCAGAGATACACGGCTCCAACCTCTTCACCGAGGAGGAGTTGATTTCTGTCTGGAATGAATACAGCCGGAAACTGAAAAAAGAGAAACTGCTCAAAAATACGATGTCGCTCTATCTCCCTAAAATGGTGAGTGATGTGCTTTTTGAGGTGGAGGTAAACTCAGAGATCAACAAGCAGTACCTCACAGATAACAGTTATGCTATTCTTACCTATCTCCGGGAAAAACTACAGAACGGGGATATCACCATGATCATAAAAATAGCGGAAGGAAATGCGATCAAGAAAGCACTCACCTCCCGTGAGATATTTGATGAGATGGCAGAAAAAAACCCTGCACTCCTGAAGCTCTCCGATGAATTCGGACTGGAATTGAGCTGATTGCTAGCTGTTGAACAGGGGCCACGCAGGATCATCTCTCCTGGCTTCCTTCATCAACCTCTTCAGCTCAATGGCTTTACCCGGATGATGGTTGATCAGATCGTTGTGATCAGTTTATTTATCATACTTATACGAATATCAGTAAATTTTTCTGCCATAGGTTACTTTTAGAACACCCCATTTTCCACAAAGATAAAAAACAATTACTTTTGTTCCTAAATAACTCATCGGATGAAAATCTTACCATTGCTTTTTTCAATACTTATCTGCGTGAGCGCCTGTGATGAGAACAAAAAACAAGACCAACCACCACGTGAGGCCGGTGAGACCGTAGTGATGGCGGAGTCGGTCAGCGCAGATACAATCATCGATGCTGAATACACCTTCGATGAGGCGGTAATGGGGACAAAAGCACCACAAAGTATCATCGATCAGCTGGAACTGTTCGATGTGGTCTATCACTCTACTGATGGACAAATCCATAAAGGTCAGATCCTCTCAAACAAAAAAATTGCTGAAGAGATCAGGGAGCTCTTCCTGTTTATGCTGAATGAGGCGTTTGTGGTGGAAAAAGCCGTACCCATTGTGAGATACAACTGGAACGACAGTCTCTCCATGGCAGATAACAACAGCTACAGTTTTTGTTTTCGCAATATTGGCTACTCCAAACATGCAAGCGGAATGGCTATCGATATCAACCCCCTATTCAACCCGTTACGCTGGAAGAAAGAGTACAAGCCTAACCAACCCGAAGGAGCAGTGTCTGATACCACCGTGAATGGCACCTTGCACCCTTCGCATCCGGTGGTGGAAGCATTTAGGAAAAAAGGATTCCGCTGGGGACATACCTTCTCGAAATATTATGATGACCATCATTTTGAGAAAAATTAGAAGGCTATCTTGCCCAGCTCTCCCTGTCGAGATTACGGTAATTGATCGCTTCAGCCAGATGAGCCGGTTGTATCATATCACTTTCATCGAGGTCGGCAATGGTACGTGATACTTTGAGGATACGGTTATAAGCCCGTGCCGAGAGACAGAGACGTTCCATGGCTGTTTTTAACAACTTCAACCCCGTTTCGTCAGGTGAGGCATACTTATATAGCATCTTGCTGCTCATGTGGGCATTACAATATACACCCTTCACTTTTTTAAAGCGACGCAACTGTATCCCGCGTGCCCTCACCACCCTTCTGCTGATATCTGCACTCTGCTCTGCAGGATTGCTGTCCGATATTTTATCAAAGGGAACAGGCACAATCTCTATCTGAATGTCAATTCTATCGAGCAGAGGACCGGAGATCCTGTTGAGGTACTTCTGAACTGCACCCGGTGCACAGACACACATCTTTTCAGGATGATTGTGATAACCACAGGGGCATGGGTTCATTGCCGCAACAAGCATGAAGCTGGCAGGATAATCCACACTGAACCTGGCACGGGAGATGGTGATTTTCCGGTCCTCGAGTGGCTGGCGCATCACCTCGAGTACATTCCGGCTGAACTCAGGGAGCTCATCCAGGAACAGAACACCATTATGTGCAAGGCTTATCTCGCCCGGTTGTGGATAGGAACCGCCGCCTACCATAGCAATATCACTTATTGTGTGATGAGGTGCTCTGAACGGACGTGTGGTCATCAAAGACTGATTGAGCTCTTTTCTGCCGGCGACACTGTGAATTTTGGTAGTCTCCAGTGCTTCCTCCAGCGTGAATGGTGGCAGAACAGACGGCATCCTCTTGGCCATCATAGACTTACCCGATCCCGGGGGCCCCACCATGATAATATTATGTCCTCCTGCTGCAGCCACCTCCAGTGCCCGTTTCACATTTTCCTGCCCCTTTACCTCAGAAAAATCATACCCAAAGGAGGATCGAAGGTCCAGGAACTCACGTTGTATATCTACAACAGTAGCCTTGAGTCGATGCTCTTCACTAAAGAAAGCAACCACATCGCGAATATGATTTACTCCGTATACCTCTATCCCCTCTACCACTGCAGCTTCTCTGGCGTTTGCGGAGGGGAGAAGGAACCCTTTAAAGCCGTTCTCCTTTGCCATGACTGCAATGGATAACGCTCCTCTTAAGGGAAGAATGGAGCCGTCGAGTGACAACTCACCCATAATGAGAAAATCGTTTAGTTTGTGAGTCCGGATAGACCCTGAAGCAGCAAGAATGCCCACAGCTAATGGCAGATCGTATGCCGATCCCTCCTTACGGATATCGGCAGGAGACATGTTGATAACAATTTGCTGACGTGGAAATTTAAGGCCATTTACCTCCAGGGCAGAGACAATCCTCTCATGGCTCTCTTTTATAGATGTATCCGGTAATCCAACCAATAGAAACCGAATACCTCTTGAACAGTTGACTTCAATAGTGATGAGCGTGGCATTGATCCCTTGTACAGCCGCACCAAATACCTTGACCAGCATGTAACTACGTTTTTATTACACCTAATTCTCAGCAGCATTGCCAATCATGTCCGCTACTCCCTGAGAAGGGATATTACGGACCTGAATGTTTCCGTCAGGAGCTATCAGAATATTGAAAGGAATGTATTGGACATTAAAGGCATCCACAACATCTGATCCCCAGCTTCTCTTTTCAGGAACTACGATCCAGGGTATTGAATCATTTTCTGTATAGTCAGCAGGATAGATGTCAGAATCAATATAGACGGTTACAAACTCCACACTGTCCTTATTCACTTCCGCATAAACGTTGCGCAGCAGTTTCACTGTTTCACGTGATTCGACACCAGCCATAGAGATAAAAGAGAGAAGCAGATATTTCCCCTTAAAATCATGAGAGTAGATTTCCTCTCCTTCTTTATCCGTCAACTTAAAATAAGGCATCCTGGCACCTTCCGCAGAACGGCTTATTTTTTCAGAATAAAATTTCAATCGTGCGGCATACTGTGTTTTGGCAATATCACCCTGGAGATATCCCAAAACCCTTTCCAGTGCGCGGGGATTGTCGCTGTTCATGAAAAAATTATTGATCAGTATAAGGCTTGACATTTTAGCAGCATTCGTCTTGATAAACTCCTCCGCCCTCTGCGTCAGTTCATGATTGAGCACGTTCAGCTTTGACATCTCATCATGTCCTGCCAATGGCTGATTCATGATAGTATCAGACTCAATATTTTGCTGCAAGTTTATAAACAACTGGCCGCGTTGTTTGAGCAGCTCCTCATTGTCTGTCTTGAATGCAGACAGATCGTTATTAATCTCATTTCCATCTACTTTTATCAAATCGGGCAACTGTGCGTCACCCTTTACCGTCAGTTTCTCACTTTTATCCGCGAAAACTACCACTGCACTCTCATAATTATTTAAATATAATGAAAAAGTGGTGAGCGTATCAATATTGGTAGTGTAATTAAATCTCCCTTTACTGTCTACAGAGATCGTATCAATGGCAAGAGTATCGCCTGACAAATAAGATGCCAGTATATAGGGGTATTCCAGATTGGATATTCTACCCTTGATTAATGCTCCCTCCTCACTATTGCAAGATATAACTACCCACAAGATGAAAAGGAAAATCACTATTTTAGCACACTTTACCATAGATAACCAGACGTTTTATTCGGGATTATTTAGAGTTTAATCTCTTTTTTCCTCTTTATTCAACTCAACTTTCCAAGAGTACAAAGGTATCTATATTTTTTAAATATTCAAACATATTCACATTTTTTATCGTTTTTATGATTCTCATTATTTTTGAAGGGTGGAATAAGGGAGAAAGTGAAATAAAATTGTTAATTTTGCCCTGTTCAAATAAAGATCCAATCTATGTTTTTCTCTGTCATTATTCCACTCTACAACCGTCCCGATGAATTGGACGAACTGTTAGCCAGCCTCGTCAGGCAGACAGATATGCGGTTTGAGGTAATCATCGCAGAGGATGGATCTTTTAAAAAGAGTGATGTTGTGGTAGAGAATTACCGCGAAAAGCTTTCGCTCACCTATTTTGAAAAGCCCAATTCCGGTCCCGGGCTCTCCAGAAATGAAGGAGCTGCAAGAGCGAGATATGATTACCTCATTTTCTTCGATTCCGATTGTATCATCCCGCCAAACTACATCGAAAATGTCTCCCATTTTCTCAATGATCACTATGTGGATGCTTACGGAGGGCCCGATGCGGCTTTACCCTCATTTACCACTGTACAGAAAGCGATCAATTACGCCATGACCTCTTTCTTCACCACCGGCGGTATCCGTGGAGGAAAGAAGTCGATGGAGCGGTTCCATCCCCGCAGCTTCAACCTGGGTGTTTCCAGAGAAGCATTCAACAAGGTAGGTGGTTATGGCACTATGCGCTTTGGTGAGGATATTGATTTTAGTCTGCGGCTGATAAAGAAAGGCTTCAGCACAGCACTGATTCCTGAAGCTTATGTCTACCATAAACGGAGGTCCACTTTCAAACAATTTTTCAGGCAGGTCTACAACTCAGGTGTCGCCCGCATCAACCTGCATCTGGCACATCCCGGTTCTCTCAGGGTGGTGCATACCCTTCCTGCGCTATTTGTGACCGTGATGGTAATGACCGCTATCTTCTCTGTTTTTCTCCCACTCCTTCTGGCCATCCCGGTGCTATACAGTCTGATTCTGTTCATTGACTCTCTTAGAAAAAACCGCTCTGCAAAGGTGGCGCTCTGCAGCATCGGAGCAGCCTGGGTACAATTGAGTGGCTACGGGTGTGGTTTCCTGACAGCAGCATGGAAGCGCCTTGTCCTGAAACAAGATGCATTCAATGCATTTGAAAAAAAGTTTTACGATTAGAGCTTCTCACCGTAAGCCAGATCACCGGCATCTCCAATGCCGGGAACGATATAAGAGGATTCATTTAAATCCGGATCGATGGCCGCAGCCCAGATTGTGGTTTTTGCATCGGGGAAATGCGCTCTACAGTAATCAACAGCCTGTCTGCTGGCAATGATTGTGGCAATATGGATATGTGACGGATTTCCCTTGGTAAGCAGTGCTCTGTATGTTAATTCCATACTTCCTCCCGTAGCCAGCATCGGATCGGTCAGAATAAGTGTTTTCCCATCGATTGATGGCGAAGCAATATATTCAATATGTATATCAAACGATTGATGACCTGTCTCTTTATACTTTCTGTATGCAGAGACAAAAGCATTGTCCGCTCCGTCAAAATAATTGAGCATGCCATGATGATAAGGAAGGCCTGCCCTCAGAATAGTACCAATCACAATCTCCTCATCTGGTATACTCACCTCTGCTAAATCGAGCGGTGTGGTCACTTCAATTTTTTTGTACTTTAATTTTTTACTGATTTCATACGCCATGATCTCACCGATACGCTCAATGTTTCTACGAAAGCGAAGCCTGTCGTTTTGAATGGTGATATCCCGGATTTCACGGACATAAGAATTAAGTAATGAATTGGTTTCCGAAAAGTTATATACTTCCATGTTTGCAGTTATAATACTTGTATCATCTTTCGGAAAACAAAGGTAGTGATTTTCCGCACTTTCGTAAACATAAACATCCTTTTTTTGTTGTAAATAAGGTTTTCTGAACAAAAAACATACAATTAAAGAAAAATTTCTTTAATTCCTTTCCGGATTCAAGGAATTTGTCTATTTTTGTAGGCCTGTTTTAGGATTTATCACAAACAAGTTTAGACAATCATTAATATTAAACCCAAAATTTTTCAAGATGGCAAATTTAGATTTAAGCAAGTATGGCATTGTGGGCGATTTCGAGATCGTGCACAACCCCTCCTACGAGACGCTCTTTCAGGATGAGATGGATCCTGCGAATGAAGGATTCGAAAGAGCCAAACTAACCAAAACAGGCGCTACAGCTGTTTCAACCGGAAAATTCACCGGCCGTTCTCCAAAGGACAAATATTTCGTGAAAGATGAGGTCACCAAAGATACACTCTGGTGGGACGGCACAATCAATCGTGATTGTTCAAAAGAGGCATTCGACTATTGCAAAGGTCGTGTAACAGAACAACTCTCCAAAGCCAAAAAAATATATGTAGTGGATACATTCTGCGGTACCAATGAAGATACACGCATGAAAGTACGCTTCATCATGGAAGTGGCATGGCAGGCACACTTTGTGACCAACATGTTCATCCGCCCTTCACACTACGAGCTGGCCAACTACGGCGAGCCTGATTTTGTAACCCTGAACGGTTCCAAAACAACCAACGACAAATGGCAGGAACACGGGTTGAACTCAGAAAACTTCACCCTCTTCGATCTGACTGAGAAAATGCAGGTGATCGGCGGTACATGGTACGGCGGTGAGATGAAAAAAGGCATCTTCGCCCTGATGAACTACTATCTGCCCTTGCGCGGTATTGCCTCTATGCACTGCTCTGCCAACGTAGGTAAAGAAGGTGACGTAGCTGTCTTCTTCGGATTATCGGGAACAGGTAAAACAACCCTTTCAGCCGACCCGAAACGTTACCTGATTGGTGACGACGAACATGGTTGGGATGATAACGGTGTATTCAACTACGAAGGTGGATGCTACGCGAAAACAGTCAATCTGAGCGAAGAGAACGAGCCTGACATCTGGAGAGCGATCCGTCGTGATGCCCTTCTTGAGAACGTGGCCGTTGATGATGAAGGCAATATTGACTTCTCTGATATCTCTGCAACCGAGAACACACGCGTTTCCTACCCTATCCACCATATCAGCAAGATTGTGCTTCCTTCACGTGCGGGACATGCCAAGAAAATCATCTACCTATCGGCAGATGCATTCGGAGTATTGCCTCCTGTTTCCATCCTGGACGACAATCAGGCTCAGTACCATTTCCTTTGCGGATTCACCTCCAAGCTGGCCGGAACAGAACGCGGTATTACCGAACCACAGCCTTCTTTCTCTCCTGCTTTCGGTGAAGCATTCCTCACCGTTCATCCCACCATGTACGCACAGCGTCTGGCTGAGAAAATGAATGAGCATAACGCAAAAGCTTACCTGGTAAACACAGGCTGGAACGGAACAGGCAAACGTATCTCATTGAAAGATACACGTGCGATCATCGATGCCATCCTCAACGGATCTATCGAAGAAGCAGAAACATTCCACGTGCCTGTGATGAACCTTACTGCCCCCGTGAAACTGAACGGTGTTTCAGATATCCTGGACCCGCGCAACACCTATGCAGACAAGAGCGAATGGGAAGCGAAAGCCAAAAAGCTGGCCGGCATGTACATCGAAAACTTCAAACAATATTGTGATAACGATGCCGCTATTGCATTGATCCCTTCAGGACCACAAGTGGACTAAGAGATATCATTCCAATATACAATGATGAGAGGCTGTCTTTTTAAGGCAGCCTCTCTCTTTTGTACTTTACCAGGTTGAAAAAGAGGGATAGAAAAAAATCCCGCATTTCAGCGGGATTCATCAATAATCAATGACAGGGGGTTAGTCAAGTAACTGCAACTCCACCTTCCTGAAGTCGATGGGATGCCCTTCACTCTGCAGTGATATGGTTCCTTTGCTCAACATCTTTTCGCCGCCATTCATCTCAACCAGTTTGGCGTAAGTGCCATCTCTCTCGTCCAGTTGAGGCTGGTTGTACTGAAGCACGGTATCCCCGTTGACCACATGATAGATCACCTCATTTCCTCTTACCTCCACCTCGGCGGTTATCCACTCTTCCCCGTAGAAGAGGTCTGAAGAGGAGTTGGTACAATGGTCTATAATAAGCTCATTGTTTATCACGATGTTTGTACCCGGTGTACAGACATTCATATTGGTACGCTGCACCAGTGAATCACTTGCCAGCAGCTGCACCTCTATCGATGTGGGAAAATCCTGCTCTCTCTCCATCGACTCAGGCGTTTGTCCGTGAATCATGATCCCTGAGTTCTTGTAAGCCCATTCCGGTGCTCCCGGACATTGCTCACCCACGATACGGTACTCCACACGAAGCTTGTAGGATGATAGCGCATCCTTGAAAAAAAGATGACCAAAACGGTTATCGAACGACTCGTAGGCATCGTAACGAACCTTGATCACCCCATCCTCCACACGAAAGGTGTTCCCATAATTGTCCCCTGCTTCGTAACCGGTGATCTTTGGTGTCCAGCCGGTTAAATCTTCCCCGTTAAAGAGCTGTACCCACTCCTCACCTGATGATTTCTGCTGATTGCAGGAAGCCAGAACAAACAGCATCGCAGTAAGACCCCATAAACTCCATCTTTTTTTCATAAATCTCTCTGTTTTTATATTCTTCATTCTATCTAAATTCTCAATGATGTAAGGGTTCATTTTTACCTGTCAGGGTAACCGGAAAAACTCCATTCAACCGAACCACCACAAAGATAACTATTTATTTCAATTCCTTAACAAACCAAAAAGGTGCAGCGCTGATTCAAAGACACACAGAAAAATCCCGCTATTTTGTAGCGGGATTAGTGCAGATCATCAATGCCTTGTCAGCTTCTCAGCAGCGCATTGTCGATGGTCTCCTTCGAAAGTTTTTTCGTGCAGAAGAACCAGTCGTAACAGTGCATTTCCTCTTTTCTCGTCTCCATACGCTCTTTGGCAACGCCGCAGGAACCGGCAGTGGGTACGATCACCTCATCTCCGGGACGCCAGTCGGCAGGAAGGGCCACACCGAACTCATCGGCTGTACGCAAACCGATCAGGATGCGTTTTAGCTCATCAAAGTTCCGTCCCAGCGACAATGGGTAATAAATGATCGTGCGGATAATATTTTCAGGATCAACGAAAAAGACGGCACGTACAGCCTGTGTAGTGTTCTCGTTGGGCTGAATCATACCATACATCTTTGCAACTTCCATGGTGATATCTTCGATCAGCGGGAAATTAACCTCCACATCTTTCATCCCTTTGTATTCGATTTTCTCCTTGATGGTTCGCAGCCAGGCAATGTGGCTGTACAATCCGTCAACAGAGAGGCCGACCAGTTCACAGTTAAGCGCCTCGAAATCATGTTGCATGGTGGCAAAAGTCATGAATTCAGAAGTACAAACAGGAGTAAAATCGGCAGGGTGACTGAAAAGAATTTTCCATTTACCTTCAAATCCCTCGGGGAAATTGATGATACCCTGTGTTGTCTTAGCCGTAAATGAAGGAGCTTTGTCGCCAATTCTTGGCATGGAGTGGATCTGCTCTTGATTTGTTTCCATAGTTCAATAATTTAAAAGATGAATAATTATATTTACGAAAAGTTTCTCTTTGCTGGTACTACTATTTTCATATGATTAAATTATTATTTTATATCAATGTCACGGCGCAAGCCTGCAATGGTTGCAATCCGTGCTATTTAATATTATCTTACTGTAGTGTATCCGGTATAAAAATGGTTTAACTGGCTCCCCAGTTGTTTGCTGAGCAGTTCATACACTCTTTCTCCCGTACAATGACCTGTGATAAAACCTATATTAGGATGATTATTCTTTATAACCATGGCAATGGAAGTTACTTCAGCCGGGGTTTCATACGCTCTCTCTTTATCACTGTCGGGCAGGTGAAAACCACCCATCACTGTCGCAATTTTTTTGTCTGTGGAGGATGAGACCGACTCCAGAATATTCAACAACCCTTTATGTGCACAACCCGTATAAACAAACAGATCTTCAGATCCGTAAATGAAGATAAGCTCATGATTAAAATCATCTGATTCTATTCCGTTTCCGGCGTCCCTATATAAGGTCTGGTTGGCTTTAGGCGATGAGTACAGATTCGAACTGGCCGAAAGCAGCGTAATCTCATTACTGAATACTTTCTCTGACTCTACATAGATAAAACGGTCAGCATAGGGGGTGTAATCAAAATCAATGCTTATAGGGTGAAATCCGTTTCGTCCGGAAAAATAGATTTGCCCAAACAGATTCTTCGATAGTATCACAGTGGCAGTTTTGTTTAATGCAAGGAAAGCAGGCAACCCGCCAATATGATCAGCATGTCCGTGAGAGATAAACAGGAAATCAACGGCTCTGATATCAATCCCCATTTTTTCAGCATTGCGTATAAACTTGTCTGACGCACCCACATCGAGCAGACATTTGAATTGTGCTGTCTCCAGATAGACAGACAGACCATGCTCCGACTCAAGCAATCCGTCCCCTCCACGATTATCAGACAACACGACTATTTTCATTTCTCATCCACATTTATTGGAATTAACTCGTCATCGTTAAAAGTTTTGCAATCCTTACACCTTACATGATTCTCAATGCCGCCAATTAACTTGTAGCAGCGGCGGCAGCGAAACCACTCTCTGTCGAACTGTACATTGCCACCCTCGATGTTGATCATTTTGCCCTCCACCAGTGCCTGAGCGATCGTCTTACGTGCCTGCTCATAGATGCGCGTGAGGGTGGGTCGTGATACATTCATCCTTTCAGCAGCCTGCTCCTGATGCAATCCTTCATAGTCCAGCAACCTGATTGCTTCATATTCATCATATAGCAATGAGACTGAATGAAGCATTTTCGCAGGAATCCCAAAAGGTTTAAACCCTTTCATCAGGGGAGGATTGGATATTTTTCGGTTTTGTTTGGGGCGAGGCATATTTTTTTATTCATAGTTACAGGGCTGATCATGCTCCCTTCAAACTCAAAGTTATAAAAAAATATTATAAACTTATGTTCAATACATAAAATTTATCTGCTTAGAGAGTGAATAATTGAGTGATGGGCCAACCGAAGACTATTTCCATTGATAGATTGCTTTTATCATCTTGCAGTTCAGCATGTTTCTCACCTTTCTCTTTGATTAATTACGAAATTTCCTGATGTAGAAATGTTTTGATTTGTATTCAACTTTTTCTATATCTTTATGGACCACTACCATCCATTCCTGGCATAACTTCTCATTTTTTTAATCTCTGTACAACGCAATAATATCTGCAATTTTACTCGTTTCATCCATATTCGTCACCATTTCAATATGCAGACTTTCAACTATTGGTTTTATTTTCATCCCAAATTCACCAGAGACAATTTTTTCAACTTTATAACCCGCTACAAACTGAACTGCAGCAGGACCTGCTCCTTCCAGCGAATCCTTAGCCGGATTGACAAAAAATTCAGTCACATTCTTCTCTGTATCATGAATAGCAAAGAAAGCGCATCGCCCAAAACGGGGATCAATCTTTGAATCCATACTCTCTCCGGTTGAAGTAATAGCAATTTTCATCTCTTCTATATGATTAATATTTGGTGTCTCTCAACTTATGATTCACCTTTTCACTCCGATGTAAAGGAATTAATCTGATACAAAGATATAAATAGTTATGAACTTATGTTCATTACTATCCCTTTTTTTTTTACTCAGGTGATAGAGATGCCGGACTGTTTAAAGCACAAAAAAAACTGCAGTCAATGAAGGAATCATCGATTGCAGTTTATTATAAGTAGCCCGGCCGGGAATCGAACCCGGATCTAAAGTTTAGGAAACTTCTATTCTATCCATTGAACTACCGCGCCTAATGGAGATACAAAAATACAGTATTTTTTCGACAATCCGCAAAAGAAAAACCTTTTGCCTCTATTTTTGACAAACAATTTAAGCATAAAACTGTTTATCATCTATAGATAAGAAAGCAACAGAGCATACAATTACAATGAACAAGATAGCCATCCTTTACGGAACATCAGGCGGGAACACGGAATCAGTAGCAAAACAGGTACAAGATCTTTTTGAAGGGAATGCCGACCTGTATGATGTAGAACATGTCTCACTCGATGAGATCAGGGAGTATCCTTATTATATTATTGGCACATCCACAACAGGTGTTGGTGACCTGCAGGACGACTGGGAAGGTTTTCTTCCCTCATTCACCAGGCTGGACCTCACTGGCAAGAAGATTGCTATTTTTGCGCTGGGTGACAGTGCTTCTTATTCTTCCAGCTTTGCCGAATCGATGAAGGTTGTTTACGATGAGATTGCCGACAAAACCACCATCGTGGGACAGACTGCAGACGAAGGATACACCTACGACGATTCTATGGCTGTAAACGACGGGATGTGGGTGGGGCTGCCCATTGATGAAGACAATGAATATGATATGACTGAACAGCGTTTAACAACCTGGGTAGAGGAATTAAAGAAAATATTTGTGTAACAGTGTATTGTCATCATCTCACATACACTTTCCTTGAAAAGGCGTGTTTGCTTCGGCAGACATGCCTTTTCTCTTAAAAATAACCGCCGGACAGTTCCGGCGGTCATTTTCAGAAACCAACTATTACAGCTCCTTTATCTTTATGTTCTGGAACCACACCTCATCACCGTGATCCTGCAGAAGCAGCAGTCCTTCATCAGCGTTTCCGAAGTTGGGCCAGTCTTTATACTTACTCGTCTCCACAAGCGCCTCCCATGACTCCGTATTGCGTTCATATTCTATAATTTTCACGCCGTTGAGCCAGTGTTCCACATGGTTTCCTTCCACAACCACCATGGCGGTATTGAAGAAACCATTACGAAAAGGCTTGTCTTCAGGTGCCGGGATAAGATCATACAGTGATCCGAGCGTACGGTTGCCATCCTTACCCATCTTCGCATCGGGATGTCTCCTGTCGTCAAGAATCTGAAACTCGCAGCCTATAGCCGACCCTTCCCCTTTGTTCAGATTGGTATCGACAAAGTACTTGATGCCGCTGTTTGCTCCTTCAGTTATTTTAAAGTCGACCTTTAACTTAAAGTTCTTATAGGGTCGTGTGGTGACAATATCTCCGCCATTGGTCGACTCGCCACCATCACTTTTGTGCACCTTCAGTATCCCATTATCGATGGACCACCCCTTTTCAGGAAATTCATCCATTTTGGCTCCTCTCCATCCTTCGGTGGTTTCACCGTCCCACAGAAGCTTCCATCCTTCATTCTCTTCACGTGCCGAGATGCTGTTGGCAACCTGATTCATCTGCATCACCGCACCATCATCAGGTGACCTGTAGGTGTCAAGATCATCTGTGAGAATGCGAATATTACGCCAGGCAACTGTTTTGCCTTCCTGATCAGCGTTTCCGATGGAGTGTACCTGCAGGGCAATGAAACCCGAGGAGGTGGTGTTATCGAGCAGATCTGCACAAGGTACGCCGTTCACCCAGGTACGGATGGAGTTGCCTATCGCTTCGATGCGAGCGCTATTCCACTCTTCGTTCTTAAAAGCTTTCTGTCCGTCCGGGTTATAATTTAACGGGTAAAGCCAGCCGCGACGTGCTTCATCATAGATACCCCCTGTCCATGCTCTTTCAGCGGGATCAATCTCAAACTGATAGCCATGTACCCGACCCTCGTTGTACTCAGGCAGACTATTGCTTCTGAACTGAACACCGGAATTCAAGCCGTCATCTACTTTAAACTCAAACTCAAGGATAAAATCATCATACATCTCAGTGGTAGCCAGAAAGGTGTTGGGTGTATTCATCTGAGAGACACCGATGATCGCATTGTCTTCCACTTTATACTCGGCCGTACCATTCAGTTTTTCCCATCCCTGCAGATCTTCTCCGTTAAAAAGATCCTGCCATTTGGGTCCTTGCGAACATGACGTGAGCAACACTATCACTGTAATCAGTTGTAAGAAATTTCTTTTCATTATGTTGGTTATTTAAATTTTATAAAAATCTTCCCATCCTTTTCTGGGTGGTTCACCTGTGAGGAACGCATCAGCAAAGGCATCGTTGGTAACATGTTTGGTTTCCCTGTCGAAAACAATCTTTCTGTTCAGCCGCTGTGCAGCCACACCCAGGCAGAACACCTGACTCAGGGGAGCTGATATCTCAAACGGAGACCGTGTTTTCTCCTTACCCTGGCAGGAGAGCAGGAAGTTGGCAAAATGGTTAGAGGGACTCTTCGGCACCTCAGGCAATCTCTTCTCCATCTCTTTTGCTTTCTCATTCGGGATGATGCTTAATGTGCTGCCATGCGATCCGCCTTTAAAAGTCAACTCCTTACTGTATATCTCTTTTCCGGGGTTCAGTTTTGCGGGTTGTATCTTTCCGCCTGCGACTGTCGGGATGTTGGGATCAAGCTCCGACACACCGTAACCATCGGGTACAGCAGGGATATTATCCAGGCCATCATACCATGTGATCACCACCGGTGGCATATTACCCCTTTTTGGAAATTTGAACTCGATGGTACTTGACATCGGGTAGAAATAGTCATTGTGCTCGCTGAGTCTCACCGGTACTATCTCTTCGGGTAAACCCAGGTCAAGAAACTCATGTGCCGTATCGAGGATATGTGCTCCCCAGTCACCCAACGCCCCCATACCGAAATCGTACCAGCAACGCCACTGTCCGTAATGGAAGTCCTTGTTGTAATCGTGATAATCACGGGCCATCAGCCAGGTGTCCCAATCAAGTGTTTCCGGCATAGGTTCTGCGGCTGGAAATTTTTTGATGTTGGAATCCCAACCATGCCAGCGGCGCGAGTTGTTCATATGCGCAGTAATCGCTGTTACATCCTTGATGATGCCTGCTTCTTTCCATGCCTTGAACTGAAAGTAGTTGGCCTCGGAGTGGCCCTGGTTTCCCATCTGTGTAACTACCCCGGGATATTTTCTGGCTGCCTTCATCATCAGTTCCGACTCAAGAAAAGTGCGGCTCAGCGGTTTCTCCACATAGACATGCTTCCCCTCAGCCATCGACATCATCACTGCTGGGAAATGGGCGAAGTCGGGCGTGGCGATGGCAACAGCGTCAATCTCATTGCCCATCTTGTCGAACATCTCCCTGAAATCCTTGAACCGTTTTGCATTCGGGAATTTGGCCAGTGCCTTCCTGGTATGCTCAGCTCCCATATCCACGTCGCACAAGGCCACCACATTGGCCAGTCCGGTATTATCGAAATCCTGGATAATGTCCCACCCTCTGTTTCCTACACCAATATGGGCCAGGTTCACTTTTTTATTGGCTCCTACAATGCGGCTGTAGCTTGCAGCGTTTGTTCCGGTCGATACACCCCCGAGGGCAAGACCTGCGGAAGCCAGTGCTGCATTTCTGATAAATTCTCTTCTTGTTGTCATGATAAATATGTTTTATAGTAATAGTTTAAATTTCAAAGCGTTCCCTGTAAGCCCATAACCCCAGTGCAGGACTTGAGATGTAATAGATCTCCTCACCGTCGGGAAGGAGGTTGAAACCCTCTTTCAGATGACGGGGGTTATACTTTTCTGTGGCCACATCAATATCACTCCATTGGAAGCCAACACTTTCAATCTCTTCACGGGTAAGATTCTCCGTACCCTTTCCGGGACAGTAGGTGATGGAGAAACGCCCTTCAGACGATCCATGAATCAGGTGAGCTGCCGCTCCCAGGTTATCTCTCAGATCCTGATTCTCAGCAACAGCTTTCAATGTTTGAGGAGTACCGAAATAACCATACTTCCGGATAAGCAGATCTATTGCCTTGTCTTCACCAAATTCTTTCAGTGCAGGCGCCAGCACAATAAGCTCACCTCCATCGGCTATAGCCATCCGGGTACGGTAGACAGACTTGTTGCCCAGCCAGGTACTTTTGAACTCGGTAGGGTCGAGCCATACCACCACCTTCTTCAGCGGCTTCTCCACCATCACAAAATTGACCTCCAGTGATAGTTTCGCCGCACGGTCAAACACCTCAAAATCATCTCCCACAAACAGTCCATAGGTCTGCTGTTCACCTGCCTTGTTCAGACCCACCACCGTGAGCACATAAACGATGGGAAGATGTTGTGCAAAATGATCCGTGGCATAATTGAACACCCTTCGTACAGGCGTATCGGCCCGTCCCATCATCCGCTCCATGCCATATACAGCCCCAATGTAGTGGCTTTTATTGATTCCCTCGCTACCACCCGTGCCTACGAAAATATTCTTGTTGTAGTTGGCCATGCCCACCACTTCATGTGGTACCACCTGACCAATAGAGAGAATCAGATCAAAATCACCCTCCTGCAGCAGTCTGTTGACCTGTACAGGCCAGGAGAAATCAACCTTTCCCTCCGACACCTCACGTACATATGCTGCAGGCACCTCTCCAAGTGTGATCACGTCGTTGCGCCAGTCGTGCTCACGAAAAAGGCCCTCTGGCGTATTTCCAAACATATGGCTGATCTGTGCTTGGGTCATTGGTGTATGTGTTCCCAGTGCGGGGAGGATATCGGTGAGCTTCTCCCGGTAATACTCCCAGGTCAGCTCAGTGAGATCACCTGCTCTGCTCGGCAGACGGGTATAATCGGGCGGAACGGCAAGGATCTTCCGTCGCTCTCCCAATCTGTTGAATGCTTTATACAGACCCTTCTTCAGATCATCCCGCGACAAACAGGTTCCTGAAGAGCCCTCTTCATAATATATCATTCTAATTGAAATTTAAGATGTCTGATATGGGATTTCATATCGAATCAACACATCAGCACATCAGCACATCAGCATTATACATCGTAGGTCGTGGAGGCAGTATCTCCGCCATGTCCCGTCCAGTTAGTATGGAAGAACTCACCCCGTGGACGGTCTACACGTTCATACTGATGTGCACCAAAATAATCACGTTGCGCCTGAAGGAGGTTTGCCGGCAATCGCTCACTGCGGAATCCGTCGAAGTAGTTAAGTGCCGTAGTAAGCGCCGGTATGGGAATACCGTTCATTATGGCTGTGGCACAGACCCTGCGCCAGCCCTCCTCAGCTGTCTGCACAGCCTCCTTGAAGAAAGGATCAAGCAACAGGTTCTCCAGTGCAGGGTTGTTGTCAAACGCCTTCTTGATATCTCCCAGAAAACGGGAACGGATGATGCATCCACCGCGCCACATCAGTGCGATACCGCCATAATTGAGGTTCCAGCTATACTCCCTGGCAGCTTCCATCATCAGGTCATAACCTTGTGCATAAGAGATGATCTTGGCTCCGTAAATAGCCGCTTCCAGATCATCGATGAACTGCTGTTTATCTCCTTTGAATTCCGGCTTTTGCCCTTCAAGGACCCGGGACGCTTTCACCCTCAGCTCTTTTTGCGCCGAGAGACAGCGGGAGAAGACCGATTCACCGATCAATGTGAGAGGTATACCCAGGTCCAGCGCCGTGACAGCGGTCCATTTCCCCGTACCCTTCTGTCCGGCTGTATCGAGTATCTTCTCTACCAGGGGTGATCCGTCTTCATCTTTATAAGCCAGGATATCGGTTGTGATCTCTATCAGGTAGGAATCGAGCACGCCACGGTTCCATTTCCTGAACACATCATGCTGCTCGAAAGCATCCATACCCAGCAGATCTTTCATCAGGTGATATGCTTCGTTGATGATCTGCATATCGCCATACTCAATACCGTTATGCACCATCTTCACAAAGTGGCCTGCACCGTTCTCACCCACCCAGTCGCAGCAGGGTACGCCCCCGTCCACCTTGGCTGAGACAGCCTGGAATATCTCTTTCACATGCGCCCATGCTTCGGGTGAACCACCCGGCATCATCGAAGGGCCTTTGAGTGCGCCCTCCTCACCTCCGGAGACGCCTGTACCCACATAGAGCAAACCTTTGCTTTCCACATATTTCGTTCTGCGGATGCTGTCGGGGAAGTGGCTGTTGCCACCGTCGATGATAATGTCGCCCGGCTCCAACAATGGCAGCAGCAGCTCGATGAAGTCATCCACCGGCTTGCCGGCCTTCACCAGCATCATCACCTTACGTGGTCTCTCAATGGAAGCTACGAACTCCTCCAGTGAGTGGGCACCAATAAAGTTTTTCCCTTTTCCTCTTCCTTCGAGGAACTGATCTACTTTGGCAACTGTTCTGTTAAAGACAGCCACAGTGTATCCTTTACTCTCCATGTTCAAAACCAGATTCTCGCCCATCACGGCCAGTCCGATCAATCCAATATCTGCTTTTTCTTTCATATTATTATAAATCAATTTTTATTTCAGGACGAAGGCTATTACCTCCAATCTATCAATCTATTCAACAACGTTTCTCCTATTTGTCCGAATAGCCCATGATCAAATCATCTCTTTACGCGGGCATTACCCTTCCAGATGCTCCAGATCACCTCCTCATCGGCAGGCTGCGCATAGTCGGTAAGGAAGGTGGTTGCCAGTGCACCACTCGCCCAGGCAAACTGGATCCATTTTTCGGGATCCATACCCTTCAGGATGCTGTAGAGCAGCCCTCCTACAAAACCGTCACCACCACCAATACGATCCATCACGTTGATCCTGCGCAGGGGGGCTTCATACCAGTTCCCGTTTTCATAAACGATTGCACCCCATAGATGTTCATTGGCGCTGATCACTTCACGCAATGTGTTGGCAAAAACAGACGCATGCGGAAATGCTTTTTGTGCATTCATAATCATCCCCTTGAAGGCATCCATGGTATCTCCTATATTCTCACCCCCCGCTTTGGGCCCTTCAATACCCAGGCAGAGCTGGAAATCCTCCTCGTTGCCGATAAGGATGTCGGAGAGGGAAGCGATTTCCCGGAACGCATCACTCAGCTCTTTCTCTCTACCCTTCCAGAATGTGGCCCTGTAGTTCAGGTCAAAGGAAATAAGTGTGCCATGCTTTTTGGCAAAACGGGCTATCTCCAGACAGAAGTGACTGGTGTCAGACGACAGTGCCGCTATCAAACCGGAGAGATGTACGATCTGCACACCTTCCTGGCCAAAGATACGCTCGAGGTCAAAATCCTTCACGCTCAGGGTTCTGCCCACCTCACCCGCACGATCGTTCTGTACGCGGGGACCTCGCAGTCCGAAGCCACTGTCGGCGATGTTGAACTGATGGCGGTAGCCCCAGGGATTACCCTGTGGCACCTCAGGACCTTCATATTCCATGTGTCGTGCACGCAGATCGGCTTTGATGAATGCAGCGATCGGGCTCTCCTTTACAAAGGTGGTCAACACCTTTACCGGAAGGCCCAGGTAAGAGGAGATGCTGGCCACATTCGTTTCGGCGCTGGTAGCCTGCATCTGGAATAAATTAGAGCTCTGTACGGGTTGAGCATTCACCGGTGTGATCCGTACACCCATGCTGGTTGGTACTACCAGTGCATATTTGCAATTTTGTTTTAATTCGAGCGACATGTTTAATTGATTTGTTGATTCGATAATTTGTTGATTCGATATTTAGCTGTCTGCTGAGAGCTGAAAGCTGAAAACTGACCGCTGATTCAAATACTAAAGGCATCGAAACCACCATCTACGATGGCCACCGTACCGGTCACAAACCGTGAGGCATCGCTGACCAGATAGTGCAGTGTTCCCAGGAGGTCTTCAGGATTACCGAAACGACGGAAAGGTGTATGGGCAATAATGGTGTTTCCTCTGTCTGAATAAGAGCCGTCAGGGTTGGTGAGCAGCGCCCTGTTTTGCTCAGTGATGAAGAAGCCCGGACACAAGGCGTTCACACGAAAGTCCTCGCCGAACTTGGACGCCAGCTCTCCCGCCAAATATTTGGTGAAATTGGTGACAGCTGCTTTCGCCGCACCATACCCCGCAACACGGGTCAGCGGTCTCAACGCCGACGCTGAGGAGACATTCACGATATTCCCTTTATTCTCCCTCACCATATACTCCGCAAAAACCACGGAAGGTATCACCGTTCCCATCAGATTCAGGTCGACCACCTTGCGGAAATCATCCATCTTCAGATCGAAAATACTACTTTTGGGGCCGATGGTAGCACCGGGCATATTCCCTCCGGCACCATTGATCAGCACATCAATACGGCCATATTTCGCCACAATATCGAGGGCGTTCTGCTTCAGCACGGCCTCGTCAGAGACATCGGTCTGAAGGAACATCGCCTCACCGCCGACCGATTTGACCCTTTCAATCAACTGGTCACCCTTCTCTTTATTCCTTGCCAGCACAGCCACCTTCGCACCATGCGCCGCCAGGTATTCCACCATGGTGGTGCCCAGGACACCGGTACCACCTGTAATGACGATCACTTTGTTCTTTATATCAAATAATTCGTACATAGGATGCTCATTAAATGGTAAATAATCTTCTCAGATGTCTTTCATAGATATTCTCCTCCACGCAGGCGCCAATTACATCGGCATACTTCACAAGCAGGCGCGTATAATCACTGCCCATCTCTGCAGCCACTTTATAAGCCACATGAATCAACTGACGGAAGTTGGCATTGTAGTCGGGTTGTTCCGGGATATGACGCAGCGTGTTGGCGTACTTCTCACTGCTCCAGCCATTCACCTCTTCCACAGTTGGTAGTTTGGATCCGTCTATATTGATCACATCGGCATAGGGACCACACAGCTCCTCCTGACGGTTATAAGCGTTCTCGTAAATCTTCTTCGCCAGCTCAAGGCCTTCACCACCTGCCACTGCTAATCCGATCACCTCTTCAAGCCATGTTGTACCTGCTGTTTTCAAATGGAGACCCTTGTCGTACCTCAGGATCACATCTGCCATGATGGGATAGATGGAAAACTTATCACTTCCCGAGTGAACGCTTAGTTTCAGCTCTTCAGGAAGTCCGAACTCCTTCACTGCGAAATCGAGCACCAACACATCTTCTTCAAATTCAATCGCAAACTGATCTAGGTCACCCACGTAATCGACACCCTTGTTGAAGCGACCGGTAAATTTGGGTGCGATCGTCTGTACAGGAACACCCTTGTCGGCAAGCATTTTCAGGATAAAGAGCATCTCTACAGGTGTCTGCGGCGACTCCACCTCATCCATTGAGACCTCCGTAATGAAATTGCCTTCACCTTTTTCTTTCTTCAGATAAGCATAAATCTCTGATGCGTGTTGTGTAGCTGCAAGAAATTTGTCCGCAACATCCTGTAATAATGCAGCCGTCACCTTCAGTGGACTCTCTAAGCCGGGTATCTGCATCTCTCCCATATATTTTTCACAGGAAGCAACAAAAGCATCCACCTCTTCCCTGCTGCTCTCTTTACCAATGAATGAGGCCACATCAAGTGTGAAAAAGTCCGACACTTCTACATATTTCGCTACGGTGGTGAGATTGATATGATCGGCATCAACAAAATAGTTCCCATTGTAGTTCAATGCTTTCACTGCAGTATCAGCCTCGTTGCGTGTATCTGCCGGCTCGGTACCTACATAGATATGCTCTCTATTGGATTTATTCCATACGGGACTGATATCCAACCCTTTTTCATTCGCTTTCATGATGGCTCTCAACTGAGCTGCTCCCTGATGAGTGAAACGATCGCCTACTCCGATACTCTGTTTTCCTAGTTTCATATGATTTATTATTGTGGTAAATGAATCAGGCAACCATCATCTGCCTATAATTGATGATTTTTTTGCCCTATTTATCTGACGCAGTTAAAACTTAAAGAAATTTTTTGCATTATTATACGAAATGTTCTCTACCATCTCTCCAAGGAAGGCCATCTCCGAGGAAGGCAACAGTCCTTGTTCCACATCGTTGCCGATGAGGTTACAGAGGATGCGGCGGAAATATTCATGTCGCGGGTAGGAGATGAAGCTGCGCGAATCGGTGAGCATCCCTACAAACCGGCTCAGAAGCCCCAGATTCGAGAGAGAGTTCAGCTGTGCCTCCATGCCGCTTTTCTGATCGAGGAACCACCAGCCGGAGCCGAACTGAATCTTGCCGGCAACTGATCCATCCTGGAAATTACCGATCATGGTGGCGATCATATCATTGTCTCCGGGATTGAGGTTGTAGATGATTGTCTTTGCCAGCCTGTTGTCCCTGTCCAGCTGATCGAAGAAGCGACTCATTGCTTTTGCAACTGTAAAATCACCGATCGAGTCAAAGCCGGTATCGGCACCCAGCTTATTGAATAGTCTGGTGTTGTTATTACGTATGGCACCATAATGAAATTGCTGGGTCCACCCTTTCTCCCAGTCCATCAGTGCACCCTCATAGAGCATCGCCGACTTGAACTTCAACACCTCTTCCCTGTTCAGCTCTCTGCCACCACAGACCTTATCGAAAATCTGTTCAATTGCTGTTTGGGTATACTCCTCAGCGTAAAACTCTTCGATACCATGATCGGAGAGCTTGCAGCCCACAGTGGCAAAAAAGTCATGACGGCTGCGCAATGCTTCAATCAGATCACTGAACCTGGTGATTGTCACCCCCGATACGTCAGATAACTTCTCCAGATAAGCACGATAAGCAGCAGCATTTTCCACCGCCATCGCTTTATCGGGGCGCCATGTGGGGAGCACCTTAATTCCGAAGCCCTCATTTTTCAGTGAGAGGTGATGCTCCAGGTTATCTGCCGGATCGTCGGTGGTACAGACCACCCTTACATCAAATTTCTTCATCAGTCCACGGGCGGAGTATTCAGGTGTTCGCAGCTTCGCAGAACATTCGTCGTAAATCTCCCTTGCTGAGCCAGGATGAAGCAGCTTGTCGACACCAAAGCCGGACTTCAGCTCAAGGTGAGTCCAGTGGTACAAAGGGTTCCTCATGGTGTAAGGTACCGTTTCCGCCCATTTCTCAAATTTCTCCCAATCGGAGCTCTCCTTGCCGGTACAGTAGTTCTCATCTATACCATTAGTACGCATCGCACGCCATTTATAATGATCACCCTCAAGCCATAGCTGACCGAGATTATCAAACTTGTGGTCGTTTGCTATATATCCGGGATCTAAATGACAATGATAGTCGATGATGGGTTGATTTTTTGCATGTTCATGATACAGCTCTCTGGCTGCCTCAGTCTGAAGCAAAAAGTTTTCATGTATAAAACTTTGCATAGAGTTTAAATTAATTAATGAATACTCTCCGGTTTGCATTTCACTGTTCTCGAGCACAACTTTTGTGGGAAAGAATCTTGTACTCCCCAAAGTTATAAATATTATTTTAAACGGACCGATATTTTTCGTTTAATTTTCGCACATCTACGTACGGACATTCCGGAGAAACGAACTCACCTTTTACCTAACGCGGGTTAAGTTCCCATGCTGGTATATTTTTTTCTGTACTCACTGGGGGTCATATTAAACTTCTTCTTGAAACATTTGGAAAAATATTTGGCATCATTCATACCCACCATATAGGAAACCTCCTTGATGCTGTAATCTTCATTCTCCAGCAGGTCTGCAGCATGTCGCATAAGCATATCCCGGACATATTCAATCGGTGCCAATCCTGTGAGACCTTTCAGTTTTTTAAAGAATACGGTGCGACTCATGCCCATCTCAACGGCAAGATCTTCAATCACAAAATCATTGCTTCCCACATGCTTCTTAATAAAAGCGTTGATTGATTCAATGAACGTAATCTCTTTCACATTCACCGCCCTGTTTTTATCTTCATTCACATCCTGGAGGGTCTTGGACCTTCCTACAGCTCTGTTTCTGTAATATTTCTGCAGTTCACCTCTTCGTAACAACAGATTCTTCACTCTCGCCTTGAAATAGGAGACGCTGAAAGGCTTGGATATGTACTCATCAGCTCCATACTCAAAACCTTCCAGCTTACTGTCGAGCGTGGTTTTCGCAGTCAGCAGTAAAAAGAGGATGTGGCTGGTATAAATGTTCTCCCGCACTTTTCTGAGTAGCTCAATCCCGTCAACCTCCGGCATCATGATATCGCTCACGATGAAATCGGGAATCAGCTCCAGTGCTTTTTCGAAACCCTCCTTCCCGTCAGATGCTTCATGCACATCATAATCACCTTCGAGGATAGAACGGACAAACTGCCGGAGATCATCGTCATCCTCAACAATCAACACACAGGGGTGATCACTGATCTCCTCTCCCAATGAATGAATACGCTCCATATCTTCCTCATCACCCTTAGGCTCGCTCAAGCGTACTATTCCGGGCGAATCATCAATGGTCACATCTGATGCAAAGTGAGCTGTCCCCTTTTTAAATACAATGGTGAAGGTGCTGCCACTCTTCTCTTCACTTTCAAACAGGATTACGGCGCGATGCCTGTCCGCCATCTCTTTGACGATAGATAATCCTATGCCGGTACTCGGTTTGCTTTTATCTTCATTAAATGATTCAAACCGTCTGAACAACCGCCCCTGTTTATCTTTGGATATACCTATGCCGGTATCCCTGATCTGTAAGGCCACATCACTGTTTTCGTAAAAGAGAGAGAGATGAATCGATCTTCCGGGAGGTGTGTATTTGAAAGCGTTGGATAACAGATTCACGACCATTTTCTCAACCGCCTCGGCATCAGCCCAGATAATCTGATCACCCACTCTATTTTCAAAACGATAATCAATTGAATGAATCTCCGCATTCCTGATGTAATTGTCGAACAAATTTTTGACAAATGGGGCTATCTCGATGCGGCTGACAGTGAGCGGCATCTGCTCCATCTTCTGAAAGTCGAGTATCTGATTCACCATATTCAGCAACCTGTTGGTATTCTTCGATACGAGCACAAGCTGTTTCTTTACCGGATCGGGGGTGGTTTTACTCTGCAACAGGTTCTCAATAGGTGAGACGATCATCGTCAACGGAGTGCGTATCTCATGAGAAATATTGGTGAAAAAGCGTGTTTTGATCTCCGATTCCTGTTTCTCCAATATGATTTTATTACGCATCCTGTAAAAAGTATACAATATGCTGAAGGTGAAATACAACAGCAGGAGCGTCAGCAGGACGTAGAGAAGATATGCCCATCCGGTAGCCCAGAAAGGAGGCAGAACCTCAATAGCGAGTGTGCGCTCATTCTCTGCCCATACACCGTCGCTGTTGGTCGATTTCACACGAAACAGATATTTCCCTCTCGACAGGTTCGTATAGTTGGTTGCACGTTGATTACCGGCATAGATCCACTCTTTGTCAAAACCATCCAGTTTATAGGTGTATAAAATATTTTCCGGGTCGATATAATCAAGTGCGGCGAACTCAATACCGATGAAGTTCTGATTATGTTTCAGCACCAGTTTATCTATCTGGTTGATGTTCCGCTTAAGTGGTCCTTCAGGTGAGATAGGCAGATTGCGGTTAAACAACCTGAATTGAACAAGTGCAAGGTAGGGAGTGAACGTATTGTTCTTCACGTTCTCAGGATTAAAAATAACCATCCCGTGAGAATAACCGAAGAGCATTCTTCCATCACGCAACCGGAAACGGGAGTTTTCAGAAAAGTTATACCGTTTCATCAGACGCTTGATCTCACTGAAATTCTCAAATGTCTGCTCCCTGCGGTTGAACTTGGTGAGCCCCCCTTCACTGCCAACCCATAAATTGCCTCTGTGATCCTCCTGCAGCGAGAGAATGATGTTGGAAGGCAGGCCGTGTGCAGTTCCGTACGTTTGAAAAGCAACAGGAAATCCAAGGCTGTCAGTCTTCTCAATTTTGCTGATTCCTCCGCCAAAGGTACCGATAAATGTATCTCCCGATTGTGTGGTGAAGATATCGATAATATCATTTGCGCCGATGGAACGCTGGTCGTTTTTACTTCTTACATACAACCTGAAATCAATGTCCCCGGGTTTCTTAAAATCAGCATCAAACATGATAAACCCCAGCGTTGTACCCATACATATATTCCCATACTTATCTGCCGTGATGATCCTTACCTGGTCACCAAGGTGAAAAGGATAACCTGTGAGTTCATTCCGATGATTGATCACTCTACTCTCCTTATCACCATATAAAATCAGATTGACTCCACCGCCGAAAGTACCAATCCAGATGTTCCTGTTTTGATCTTCGAAAATAGAATAGACATTATCATCACTTAACGAGTAGATCTCCTCCGGGTCGTTCCTGAAATGTAGAATGTCAAAACTATTTTCACTCTCTCTCCTTGTCAGCCTGTAAACACCCTCACCCTTCGTACCTATCCAGATATTATTTTCCGAATCCTCCGTGATGCAGTAGGCAATCCCTTCCAGGGGTGTACCATCTCCAACATCTCCCCTGTTGTTGAGGAAACCCTTTTCATTCATGTCGGCATCATAGAGATGAATCTTCCCGTCTTTCGTCGCAGCCCATATATTACCGAAAGAATCCTCGAAAATGGGACGGACATCATTACCGATGGTTGAATTCACATTGTCGTTCAACAGAATCGATTTGAACTTGGTGTCGTCATAAAAAATCACCTTCTCCAGTCCGTGCGAACGGGTACACATCCACAGATTACCCTGTCTGTCGGAATAGGCGGAGTGCATCATATTGGAGAACATCCATTCCGGGGAAAATGGCTCATTGTAAAAGGGAATCAAAGCATCCTCGGTCTGATCATATAAGGAGAAGCCGCCACCTCTGGGATGTACCCACAACCGCTCTTCGTTATCTTCAAAGATAAAGAAGTTAGGTGGAAAAACACTTGTCTCTGTGCTTTCTATAAATGGTGTAAAATGGATAAACGATTTACTGTAGGGATTGAATCTGGAGACACCCAGCCGCTCAGTCTCAAACCATATATTTTTTGAATGATCTATATAGCAGGTATAAATCCTGTCGCTTTTCATATTTGGCAGCGTCTGACTGTTGTAATACTCCATGCTGCCATCATATGTGTTATAAATAACAAATCCGCTCAGATTAGACACAATCACCATTTTTTCGGAAGATAACTCTCTGATCGAGACTATATCAGAATTGATTCCGGTGGGAAGCTGACTGAAACCACCGCTGATCTGATCATATTTCCAGACAACACCATTGTCTGAGCCAAACCATAACTCATCACCTGATTCAATGACGGTAAAAAATGGAACTTTCTCTTTCAGACTGCTTCCGGAGGAGGGATGAAAATAAAAAACAGGTCCGGAGCCGTGCGAGGGTATTAATGTCAATCCACCATTGGTGAGTATCCAGGAGTTGAGCTGGTTATCTTCATAGATTGAATTGACACCGTTGTCAGTCAGGTTAAGCTTAAGCGTGTTGAAATGGGTTGTATTGTAAAGAGAGTCGTTGATGGAGATGCAGCCCTCTTCTTCAGATAAAAGCCACACTCTGCCGCTTTTCATGGGTATAATCTGAGAAGCGGCGAAAGAGTGATCTCTGAAATCTTCAATCGCATTGGTTCCCAGGAATGATTCTGTCTGTACATCAAACAGATAGGCCTGATTATCATACGAGAGGGTCCATATATTGTTGTATTTGTCCTCATAAAGATGATCTATTCTGCTGCTGTTGGATTCTACCGTGTTGCTCGACGGAAGATGATAGGTGGTAAAGGTGTACCCGTCGAATTTGCTCAACCCGTCCCAGGTGCTGAACCACATAAAACCATTTCTATCCTGCAGGATATCGGTGATGGTGTGTTGCGGGAGCCCGTCTTCAGAACCGTAATGCACAAAGTAGGCTTCAGGCTGCGCCCTGAGCATGAGTGCACCGGATAAAAAGACAAGAAGTAATATGCCTGATTTCAATTCTCTTTCATTCATTCGCTGGCATCCTACTGATACATCATCGATCAACTATTATTCTCTCTTTGCAGCAAATAGCGTGAAGCGGTGTTACCGACAGTTAAAATATAACAACGCTATTCAATCATTTATATATAGCACAAATATACAATTATTTACCTTTTCCGGATCCTTAGTAGGCCCATAAAACAATTCATCACCCTTTAAAAACCAATTTATCGCCTCTCTTTAAAAAGAAACAGATTAACATTGTAACAGATATGGAGCAGGACGATGGATGGTCTCTGCAAATGTAAATGCAAAAGACATTGATAACACATGATTGTTAACGTATTTTTAACCCTTCTAAAAAATGAATGAATTTGAAATGGAAATGGAAACCTTGAATGAATTAAGATGAAACGATCTCTTAAAAATTATTGATCAAATAATTACTTAACTTAAACAAACATGACAAATATGAACGAATCTGGAAAGAAACTGAAAGTAACAATCGGTTTACTGCTACTTCTGTTTTGTTCTCTGAGTATGATAGCTCAGGAAAGGACAATTCGGGGAGTTGTAAGAGACAATTGGGGTGACCCGATAATTGGTGCGAATGTAATGGTGAAAGGCACAAGCATTGGATCGGCTACCGATTTGAATGGTAACTATTCTTTGTCTGTCCCCTCTTCCGCAACCACACTGCATGTTTCCTATATCGGGATGAAGGAGATTGAGGTCCCCATCACCGGTAGTGTAGTGAACATCACGATGGAAGAAGATGTATCCAGCCTGGATGAAGTGGTGGTGATCGGATATGGGACGGTGAGAAAGAGAGACCTTACCGGCTCAGTATCATCGGTTAATGCCGAAACGATTTCCGCTGTGCCGGTAGCATCGGCCGTGGAGGCCATCACCGGTAAAATGGCCGGTGTGCAGGTGTTAACCACCGAAGGTTCTCCCGACGCAGAGATGAGAATTCGTGTACGCGGAGGTGGTTCTATCACACAGAGTAACGATCCCCTCTTTATAGTGGATGGTTTCCCTGTAAGTACGATCTCCGACATACCGCCTACCGACATCGAGTCCATTGACGTGCTGAAGGATGCCTCTTCCACTGCCATCTACGGATCACGCGGTGCCAACGGTGTGGTGATCGTGACAACCAAATCGGGGCAGGCGGGAAAATTAAAACTTAGTTACAATGCCTACTTCGGCATTAAGAAGATAGCGAAAACGCTCGATGTGTTATCCCCATACGATTATGCCAGCTGGCAATATGAGCTGGCGGCACTTAAAAGTAACGATGCCATTGAGAACTACAACTCCTTTTTCGGCAACTACCAGGATATCGATCTCTATAGGAATATACCCTATAACGACTGGCAGGACCTTACCTTCGGAAGAACAGGCAGTTCGATGAACCACAGCCTCAGCCTGAACGGCGGAAGTGAAAAAATGACCTATGCTTTCAATTTTTCGCATCTGTCAGATAAGGCCATCATGGAGGACTCCGACTACAAGAGGAACAGTCTGAGCCTGAAGCTGAAGAATAAAGCGACCGACAGAATAACACTCGATTTCTCGGCACGCTATTCCAATACTGATATAAATGGTGGCGGTGCCAACGATGCCACAAGTACGCTTGATACCGATAAGAGGTTGAAATATTCAGTGATTTATACCCCCATACCCTTAAAAAACCTCGATGCCTCTGCAGGGAGTGATGACGATGATCTGGGCAACCTCTACAACCCGCTGGTAGCGATCACCGACAATGCAAGAGAGAAGACACAGACAAGACTGAATCTGGCCGGCAGCGCCACCTGGGAGATCCTGGACAACCTTCACCTGCGTTCAGAGGTAGGCCTGGACAAACAGAATGATGGCGATCAGCGCTACTGGGGCCTGACAACCTATTACATCAAGAACTATCCTTCTGTGGATAATCAGGGTAAACCTGCCATACGACTGGTAAACAGAAAACGGCAGAGCATCAGGAACACCAATACGGTGAACTACGATTTTGAAAAGTACCTCAGCGACGACCATAACCTGAACCTGATGGCAGGGCATGAATACATCATCAGGGAAGGGATCACACTTACAGATGAAGTGCACGGATTTCCCACAACCTTCACTGCGCAGGATGCATGGAGATTATCGTCACAGGGTGACCCCTACACCATCGACAACTATTACAACGAAGATGACAAGTTATTGTCATACTTCGGACGAATGAATTATGATTATCAAAGTAAGTACCTCCTGAGCGCCACTTTCCGTGCTGATGCTTCCTCCAAGTTCAGCCCCGAGAACCGCTGGGGTTACTTCCCCTCGGTGGCAGGTGCATGGCGTATCTCTGCCGAGCCGTTCATGGAAAACAGCAAATCATGGCTCGATGACCTGAAACTGCGTGCCAGCTATGGTACCGCGGGTAATAATAACATTCCCTCCGGCCAGCTGGTACAGATGTTTGAATCGAAGGCCACTTCATGGATCAACGGTTTCAACAACTACTGGGCACCCTCAAAAATCATGGCAAACCCCGATCTGAAGTGGGAAACGACGATCACAAGAAATATCGGACTCGATTTCACCCTTTTGGGAGGACGATTGAGCGGTACCCTGGAGGCATACAGGAACACGACCAGTGATCTGCTGATTGAGTTCCCTGTTGCCGGAACAGGCTATGACACTCAATACCGCAATATGGGCGAAAACCAGAATGAAGGTTTCGAGGTGACTATGAACTGGTATGCAGTGAACAGGAAAAATTTCACATTGAACCTGAGCGGAAACATCGGTTTCAACAAGACAGAGATCCAGAGCCTGGGCATCATGAACGACTTTGGATATGAGACCTACTGGGCTTCCTCGGAAATCGGGTACGATTACTGGATCGCCACGGGAGGTGCCGTCGGACAGATGTTCGGCTACAGGGCCGACGGGAGATATGAAGTATCCGATTTCACCGGCTATGATGAATCCACCAGTAAATGGTTACTGAAAGAGGGTGTTGCCAACACATCAGGCGTCGTGGGTGATGTCAGACCAGGCAACATGAAGCTTAGAGACCTTGATGGTGACGGCATCGTGGATGTGAATGACAGGGAGATTATCGGTGATGCCAATCCTGTACATACCGGCGGTTTTACCCTCAACTCCACTTTTTACGGTTTCGATCTGGCTGCAGCATTCAACTGGAGCTATGGCAACGACATCTACAACGCCAACAAAATTGAATTCTCCCATACAGGGAAATATCAGTACAGGAACATGATCACTACCATGGAGCCAGGAGAACGATGGACCAACCTTCGTGAGGATGGAACCATCAGCAACAATCCTGAGGAACTGGCTGCGATGAACGCCAACACCACCATGTGGTCTCCGCTGACATCACGCATGATCTTCAGTGACTGGGCTGTGGAAGATGGCAGTTTCCTTCGTCTGAACACCCTGACGCTGGGTTATACGTTACCAAAAACACTCCTCTCAAAAGCGAAGATTGAGAGCCTCCGTTTTTATGTCACCGGTTACAACGTCGCATTATGGACCAACTATTCCGGTTATGACCCTGAAGTCTCTACGATAAGAAAGACAAACCTCTCTCCGGGTGTCGACTACTCTGCTTATCCGAAGAGTCGCCAGCTTGTATTTGGGGTAAATTTGAATTTTTAACTGTAAAAGGAAAACAAGATGAAACGAATAATAAATATATGCATGATTGTTGTATCACTCGGGGTATTCATTACTTCCTGTGATCTGGATGCACCCTCCAAATCGGCGGCGGAAGGCTCGGTAGTCCTTTCTATTGAAGCGCTTGCCGAAGGAGCAGTGATGGGTATCCATCAATCGTTTGGTGAAACAAACTCCTATCGTGGACGCTTTCTACCATACTACGGTATCAACAGCGATGTGGAGTGGATCAATGGCATCAACCCCACGCAACTGAACGACGGGGGTAAATATGAGATCTCTACCTATGCTACAACCCCCGGCAATACACAGATGAACACCGACAACAATGCCTGGGCGAAATTCTACGAGGGTATTGAACGGGCCAACAAGGCCATCGAAGGGCTGCGTGACTTCGGCGACGTGGAAGAGAATCCGAGAATGGCTCAACTGCTGGGCGAAGCACTCACATTGAGGTCAGTGATCTATCTCGACCTGGTGAAAGCGTGGGGTGATGTGCCCGCACGGTTTGAACCAATCACAACCGAGACTCTGTATCTACCCCGATCTGATCGCGATATCATATACAAGCAGCTGCTGGCCGATCTGGATGAGGCTGAAGAGCTGGTGGCATGGCCCAACGAAACAGCTGTCACCGCCAGCACCGAAAGGGTGAACAAAGCCTTTGTCAAAGGGCTGATGGCACGTGTCGCACTGTATGCCGGTGGTTATTCACAAAGGGCCGATGGTGTACGTCGCAGCAACGACCCCGAGCTGAGCGTCGACAAGATGTATGCCCTGGCCAAAGAGAAAACGATTGAGGTGATACAACAGGGTACCAACACGCTGGGTTCCTTCGAGCAAAATTTCAGGTTGTTATGTGAGGATAATGTGGCTGCAGGCAATGAATCACTCTGGGAGATACCCTTCTCCGCCGGCCGTGGCCGTGTGCTCTTTACGCTGGGTGTACAACACAGGGCTGTGGACCAGTATACTGCCCAGAACAGGGGAGGAACAAACGGACCACTACCCTACCTTTTTTATGATTATGATGTGGAGGATCTGCGCAGAGACGTTACCTGTGTACCTTATGAATGGTCCAACTCCAACCCCAGTCACCAGCAACTCAGGAGCATCGATAACTGGTGCTTCGGAAAACTGCGTTATGAGTGGATGAACCGCAGGGTGACCTCTACCAATGATGATGGTATCAACTGGCAATATCTGCGTCTGGCTGATGTATACCTGATGGCAGCCGAGGCTGTCAATGATCTGGAAGGTCCGGCCAATGCAGCACAATACCTCAAGCCGATCCTTGACAGGGCTCTTCCGCCAGCAAAGGTGACAGCCTATATGGCAGCGGCCACAGCAAGCAAGGAGACCTTCTTCAATGCTATCGTCGACCAGCGTGCACTTGAGTTTGCCGGTGAGAGCCTGCGCAAGGCTGATCTTATTCGCTGGAACATGTTGAAAACAAAACTGGACGAAGCAAAGACCAAGATGACACAACTAATCAACCGGGAAGGGCCTTATGCCGATCTGCCGGAGAAATTGTACCATAAAATCGGTGATGACAACGAAACATTGATCATCTACGGATTAAACCACGGAGATAGCGACGAGATAGGAACAAGCCTCAACTACGAGGGCAGCACCACCTGGTTTGATCCGGATGATCTGACACCTGAACTGATCAATGCACTTTATCAGAAAGACCCTGATCAGAATCAGTTCTGGCCTATCTGGCAGACATTTATTGACAGCAGTAACGGACAATTAACGAATTAATCCTATGAAACTACAACGAAACATATATATTGCCCTTTTCGTCTTCATGGCGACAGCTGTTTTCAACGTCAGCTGTACGGACGACCGGGCAGAAGAGCTGACATCGATCGACTATGAGAGACTCTTCTCACCTATCGGTATCGAAGCATTTGTGATTAACAGGACCGACGCACGTCTTAGCTGGAAGCTCAATAAGGAGGTAGCGTCCTACTCCCTGGAGGTGTTTGCCGATGACAGCCTAACTTTTGCCGGAACACCGGTCAGGCAGATCGATGGCGTCACAGGTGACCAGCTTCCTTTTTACATCCGCGACCTGGATGGAGAGACACAGTACTCCGTACGTATTAAATCGGTTACCGCTGGTGATACCGACTCGAAGTGGAGCGGGGTCTATTTTAAGACGGGGACAGAGAATATCTACCTTCCTTTCGAGGATGGTGATCTGAAAGCAACAGCGGTCACACTGCGATGGATACCTGGAAGAACACTCACGAGCATCACACTCGAACCGGGAGGCATCACACACACGGTAACAACTGCTGAGATCGCTGCAGGCAGTGCAACCATAGAAGGGCTCACCGGTGAGACCACCTACACGGCAACACTGCGCAACGGACAAAAAGTGAGAGGCATACTGGAGTTCATGACCCTCGTGGACCTGGGTAATGCCATACCTGTATATCCCGAAGATGACTTTATCTCAATGCTGGCTGTTGCCGGCGACGGCGATGCCTTCGCCCTCTTCCCGGGTACTTACGGTGCAGGCGACATGTTTGTGGTGAACAAATCCATCGAGATCAAGGGTGTCTACCCCTACGATAAGCCGGTACTGAGCGGTTACATCTCACTGGAAGAGGGAGCCGGACTGCTGCTGAAAGATGTAACCCTCGACGGCGGTGCTTTACAGGGACAGGGTATTGTCTTTAACACCGCAGATGTAACCTATGGTGATTTGAGGGTGGAAAATTCCGAAATCCGTGACTTCGTGAAGGGTGTATTTTATCTCAACGTAGCATCGCTCGTGGAATCAATCACCTTTCATAACAACCTGATATACAATATTCAGTGTGATGGCGGAGACTTTATGGACTCACGAAAGGGGGCATACAACAGCCTGACGCTCACCAACAACTCCATCTATAACAGTGCTGCAGGAAGGGATCTGATCCGTTATGATGACGCATCATCTGCATTTCCTGGGATGACCTCCACCATCCTGGTAGATCACAACACCCTCCATGGTGTCTGCAACAGTTCATCCAAGCGGTTGTTCTACGTTCGGTTCAAGGAGAATAAGATCACCTTCACCAACAACATCGTGGCAGAAACAGCTGCCATCTTCACCAATCAGAACAACACTGATCCTTCACCCACGTTCGGAGGAAATAACTTCTTCAACGCGCCGAACCTCTTCTCAGCTTCAGGGAGCTCTTCAAAATTCTATGATGACTCTGCCGGCAGTGAAGATCCCGGATTCGTGGATGCAGCCAATGGTGATTTCACGGTTACGAACGAATTGTTGAAAGCCAAAGAGACGGGTGACCCCCGTTGGGTGAAATAACCAAAGCTCTCTCAATCTGTTTAGGTCACCCTTTTTTTAAGGGGGGGGTGGCTTAAACAGATTATGTTATTGACATGAAAACTTTAGTAATAAATGAAAAAAATATCGCAATTAATCCTGTTTGCCTTTGTTATCATCTCATGTAGCAACAAACAGACAGATAATTCTTCATACAAATATGACTATCTATACAGTGATCTCCCCTTTGGGATGCCAAAGATTGAGATTCCGACTTTTCCTGACAAGCGTGTCAATCTTTTGGATTTCGGAGGTAACCCTGATGGGATCACGCTCAATACAGCTGCATTTGCAGATGCCATACAGGACCTATCTGAGAAAGGGGGAGGCATTTTAATCGTTCCGAAAGGTGTCTGGTTTACCGGCCCCATAGTGTTCCGGTCCAACATCAACATGCATCTCGAAAAAGGGGCTTTGATACTCTTCTCGCCCGATTTCAATCTCTACCCGCTGGTAGAAACAGTCTTTGAAGGGCTCGATACCCGACGTTGCCAGTCACCCATCTCAGGCCGAAATCTGGAGAATATAGCAATCACGGGTGAAGGTTCCATTAACGGATCAGGGGAAGCATGGCGACCGCTGAAGAAGGAGAAAGTCACCGAAAGCCATTGGAAGAAGGTAGTCGCTTCGGGAGGAGTCGTTCGTGGCGATAACTACTGGTTCCCGTCGGCAGCATCACTCAAGGGACATGAGATGAGCGACATGAACGTACCCCGACAGGAGATGACGGAGGATGAGTGGATGGCGATCAGGGATTTTCTGCGACCGGTGATGGTCAGTTTTATTGAATGCAGGAATCTCTATCTGCAGGGCGTGCTCTTCGAGAACTCACCGGCATGGAATATCCATCCGTTGATGTGTGAGAATGTGATCGTTGACGGGATCATAGTGCGTAATCCCAGCTATTCGCAAAATGGCGATGGAATCGATCTTGAGTCATGCGTCAACTCCATCATTGTGAACTCACTGTTCGATGTGGGTGATGATGCCATCTGCATCAAGTCGGGGAAGGATGAAGACGGCAGACGCCGCGGCCGGCCGACGGAGAACCTGATCGTGGATAACTGCAAGGTGTTTCATGGCCACGGAGGATTTATCGTGGGGAGTGAGATGTCGGGTGATGTACGCAATATCTCGGTGAAGAACTGCCAGTTCCTGGGAACAGACGTAGGCTTACGCTTCAAAAGCAACCGTGGTCGCGGCGGGGTGGTAGAAAATATCTATATCTCTGACATCTACATGTTTAATATTACTACCGACTCATTCCTGTTTGACCTCTACTATGGTGGCAAATCGGCCTCGGAATCGCTGGCCGACGGTGACACCACCCCCACAGATGAACAACTACATCAGGTCACGGAGAAGACACCACTGTTCAGAAACATCTACGTGAAGAACCTGGTATCACGGAACGCACGCAGGGCGATGTTCTTCAACGGGTTGCCCGAGATGAACATCGCAAATATCAACCTTGAGAATGCTTTTATCACCTCCCGCTACGGTGCAGAGCTATCAGAATCGACAGATATAAGTTTCAAAAATGTGACGGTGCTAGCTGATGAGGGGCCTGCCTTTCAATTCCACAACGTGAAGAACTTCAACAGTGAAGGGCTCGGCTTCAACAAGGGATCATCAGAAAAGATGATTGAGATTGAAGGAGCGAAAACAGCCGGTATGTCCTTCACCGCTCTTTCAGAGGATCTTGTGGAGATAACCCCTGATGTGGATATGAAACAGGTAATTTTCAATGAAGATAAGTAAGTTAATAAATTGTTGACCATGATGAAGCTTCAGCTTATTTTGATTTCTTTGCTGATACTATCCCTCTCCGGCATGGAGCGGGAACAGGTTAAGATACTTATGGCGGGAGACTCTACCATGGCCGACAAGCCACTATTCAAAAGCGGGAGTGATACGATCACAGGGGAACTCTTTGAAGAGGTCAACCGTGAAAGAGGCTGGGGACAACTGCTTCCTGAGCTGATCTCTGACAAGGGGCAGGTGATCAGCTATGCCCGCAACGGACGCAGCACGCGCACCTTCATCGAGGAGGGGTTATGGACAGAGCTGATTGAAAACAGCTCACCCGGCGATATCGTCGTCATCCAGTTCGGCCATAACGACGAGGTGATCACCAAAAAAAGCTACACCAACCCGGTACAGTTCAGGTTGAACTTCGTCGCATTTGTCAATGAGGTGAAAGCCAGGGGGGCCCATCCCGTGCTCTGTACCTCAGTGGCACGCCGGAAGTTCGATGAAAACGGGAAGCTGGTTCCCACGCACGGAGATTATCCCGATATCATCCGCTCAGTAGCTAGACAGGAAAATGTCCCTCTGATAGATCTGGAAAAGATCACATCAGCATGGTTGCAGCAAGCCGGCGTGGAGGGTTCGAAAGCTTTCTTTCATCATCTGCCCCCCGGTGTGAGCCGCCTCCATCCCGGGGGCCTGAACGATAACACACACTTCAACGAAGAGGGAGCAAGGGCAGTAGCTACATTTTTTATTCAGGAGATCAAAAAGCAACAGATGAACGAACTGATCTGTTTAATTAAATAATTACCGGAAATGAAAAAAGGATTTATACTCTTATTGATAATCATAGCCTTTCTCACGCACTGCACCAACAAAACGGCACCGGGGCGGGAGCCCAACTATATGAGGATGGCCGATTCGGAGATGAGGCGAAACCCCGAGAGCTGGATGATCGATTTTCAGGATAAGATCAAGTGGAACTACACGCATGGGCTGGAGATGCAGGCTTTCATTCAGGTGTCTGAGAAAACAGGCGATGAGCAATACTTTACTTATGCCGAGAACTACGCCGACACCATGATTAACGACGATGGAGCCATCCAGACCTATCGTCTGGAGAGGTATAACATTGATCATATCAATCCCGGGAAGATGTTGTTTCCCATCTACGAAAAAACAGCGAACCCCAAATACCTGAAAGCGTTGCAGCTGCTGAGAAGCCAGATGGAGACCCATCCACGCATCTCCAACGGTGGCTTCTGGCACAAGCAAATCTACCCGCACCAGGTATGGCTCGATGGTCTCTATATGGCCTGTCCGTTCCTGGCAGAGTATGGTAAGACCTTCAACGAGCCGGCACTGTTCGACGAAGTGGCATTACAGCTCACCACAGCGTATCAGGATCTGATCGATGAGGAGACGGGACTTCTCTATCACGGCTGGGATGAGAGCCGTGAACAACGGTGGGCTGATCCCGTGACGGGCAGGTCGCCCCACTTCTGGTCGAGAAGCATCGGATGGTACATGATGGCGCTGGTGGATGTGCTCGAATACATGCCGGCAGATCACCCACAGCGGGAGGAGATCATCGCCATCCTGCACAGGATCGCCACAGCTGTGGAGAAATATCGCGACCCGGAGACAGGGATGTGGTACCAGGTGACCAACCTGACAGAGAGAGAGGGTAACTACCTTGAATCGTCCGGCTCCATCATGTTCATCTATTCCTGGGTGAAAGGAGCACAAAAAGGGTATCTGCCTGAAACATTTGCCGGGAAGGGGGCTACTGCATACGATCAGTTCGTGGAAAGATTTATCAGGGAGAACGGTGACGGCACCATCTCTGTCACCGATGTCTGCTCCGTCGCCGGGCTGGGAGGAGAGAAAAATTACCGTGATGGCAGCTTCAGCTACTATATCTCCGAGCCGGTGAGGAACGACGACCCCAAGGCTGTAGGCCCCTTTATTATGGTCAGCATTTTGTTGGATAAGTAAAAGAAAATAACAACCTTTGCCCTATGAGAATAAAACTGGTATCTCTGCAATTGATCCTGACACTGCTGTTGATATCGACCAGTGTTTCCGCACAAACGCCCGCCTTTCCCGGGGCAGAGGGCGCGGGGAAGTATGTCAGCGGCGGCAGGGGCGGAAAAGTACTCTATGTCACCTCTCTCGATGATACAGAGGAGGAAGGCACCCTGCGATGGGCCATCAGAAAAAAAGGCCCCCGCACCATCCTCTTTAAGGTATCGGGACTGATTGAGCTCAAAAGCCCGTTGAAGATCAACAATGGCGATCTGACCATCGCGGGACAGTCGGCACCCGGAGACGGTATCTGTATCAGCGACTTTGAAACGGTGATCAGTACAGACAATGTGATCATCCGCTTTCTCCGTTTTCGCCTCGGCGACAGAGAGGGAAGGGCGGTAGATGCCCTCTCAGGGATAGGCCACGAAAATATCATCATCGACCATTGCAGCATGAGCTGGGGGACAGATGAGAACTCTTCTTTTTACGACAACAGGAACTTCACCATGCAGTGGTGCTTCATCACGGAGAGCCTGCGCAACTCGGTCCACACAAAAGGCAAGCATGGTTATGGTGGTATATGGGGAGGTCAGAATGCCTCTTTTCATCATAACCTGATTGCACACAACGACAGCCGCAACCCCCGCTTTTGCGGCAGCCGCTACTCCGGCCGGCCGGAGCTGGAGAAGGTGGATTTCAGGAACAACCTGCTCTACAACTGGGGTGCTAACAGCATCTATGCCGCTGAAGGAGGAAGCTACAATATCATCAACAACTACTACAAACCGGGACCCGCTTCCGGCAGCAGCGCAAAAAAAAGATTCATCAACCCCGATGCGGATAATGGGCAGAATAATCAACCGGAGGGGATCTACGGTCAGTTCTTCCTTTCGGGAAACATCCTGGAGGGAAACAGTGAAGCAACCAAAGAGAACAACCTTGCTGTGGAGATGGGCAGCTCATTTCAACAGTATGCCCCTGAGGTGACACTGAAAGATATCCTTGCAGATGATGCATTCCCGCTGGCATCGGTAACCACAGATGCCGCTCATGAAGCGTATGAGAAAGTGCTGGCCTATGGGGGTTGCTCCCTGGAAAGAGATATCCATGATGAACGCTACGTGCAGGATGTGAAAGAGGGATCCTACACCTTCGAAGGCTCTGCCGGCAGCACAAAAGGATTGATCGACAGCCAGGAAGATGTGGGCGGATGGCCGGGGTACAAAACCTACAGGGAGTACCGGGATAGCGATTCAGACGGCATCCCCGACGGGTGGCTCGATGAGAATTTCCCCGGCAGGAAGGCCACAGACCTGAACAGCGAAGGATACAGCTATCTCGAGGTGTACCTCCATTCTCTGGTGGCACACCTTATGGGCCCTGACGTTGTGCACGCGGGCAAGACAAGGAAAACAGACGTGAAACAGGTTAAACGCATTGTGGTGGACCAGTCCGGCAATGGTGATTTTACAACCCTGCAGGCGGCGATCAACTCGGTAAGAGCTTTTGATCCCGATTTCTCCACCACCATCTTCGTCAAGGAGGGTATCTACTACGAGAAGATCATCATCCCCGATTATCTCCGCGATCTGACCATCACCGGAGAAAACAGGGAGAAGACCATCATCACCCACAACGACCATGCGCTGATCAATCAGATGGGCACCTTCAAGACCTACACCCTGCAGGTCAGAGGCAGTGATATCACGCTGAAGGACCTCACCATCGAGAACAATGCACCCATGGTGGCACAGGCGGTGGCGCTGCATACAGAGGGGGACCGTATTATGCTGATCAACTGCAGGCTCCTGGGAAACCAGGATACTGTTTACACGGGAGGGGAAAAGGCCCGGCTTTATTTTCACGACTGTTATATTGAAGGCACCACCGACTTTATCTTCGGTTCCTCCACCGCCTGGTTTGAAAACTGCCGTATCCATTGCAAGAAAAACTCATACATCACTGCGGCCAGCACACCCCGGGATGTGGCGTTCGGCTATATATTCAATCACTGTAAGATCACGGCTGCAGAGGAGGTGACCTCGGTCTATCTGGGACGCCCCTGGCGACCCTTTGCCATGACACTCTTTATGCACTGCGAGCTGCCGGAGGAGATTAACCCACTGGGCTGGGACAACTGGCGCAACCCGGTGAACGAAAAAACAACCAGATACATGGAATACAATAATGGCGGCAAGGGTGCCGATACCACAAAAAGGGTTCCATGGATGAGTAACCTCACTGTGCAGGAGGCGGAAAAAATATCTTTGAGATGTGTGATGGGTGACTTCTACGCGGTGATAGCCCCCATACACAACTGAATAAACAGATCAATGATGAGACACAGGACAACACGCGCGCTCCTCCTATTATGGCCTCTGCTCCTTTTAGCAGGTTGTACGGGGAGTAGCGGCGCCGATGTGGTTTTCAGTGAAGATCTCGCCAACAGGAAGATAGACATTCTCATCAACGACCTGTTCTTTACCTCATTCCTCTACCCTGATACGCTGGAGAAACCCTCTCTCTTTCCCATCATCACACCATCGGGGAAGCAGATCACCAGAGGATATCCCCTGGCGCCCCGGCCCAACGAGCGAACAGACCATCCTCATCATGTGGGGTTATGGTTTAACTTTGGTGATGTGAACGGGATTGATTTCTGGAATAACTCATCGGCTGTCCCTTCCGACAGAAAGCAGCATTACGGTTCCATCAGGCTCGACTCCATCGTTGATATCGATCCCCGGGAAGGTGCACTGACAACGCTTTCCTCCTGGGTCGACTATAAGGGTAACAGGCTCCTGTCGGAGAGAACAACCTACATCTTCAGTGGCACAGGCAATGAATACCGTTCTGTTGAACGTGTGACAGCACTGACAGCAGTGGAGGCCGTCACCATGAAAGGGAACAAGGAGGGTCTCTTCGCCCTGCGGGTCGACATGGCGTTTGAAACACCTGAAGAAAAGGTGGTCAACAGAGTGGATGCTTCGGGCACACCCTCCGGCGAGCCATTCATCTACACCGAAGGGATAGATGGTCTCTATCGCAATCATGAAGGAATGAAGGGTGAGAGTGAAGTGTGGGGCAGAAGAACACCATGGGTGGCATTAAGCGCAGAGACGGATGGGGAGATCATCACCATCGTCATGCTGGATCATGAGAAGAACATCAACTACCCCGGCTGGCCCCACGCACGTGGTTACGGTCTTTTCTCGATAAACAACCTGGGAGGGGATGCCATGGATAAGACATCGCCACCGGCAGAGGTGAAGCTGGCTCCCGGTGAGACCATCACCTTCCGCCATAAGATGATCATCGGCGGGGCGATGAGTGATGAGGAGATCAACAGCATGCTGTCTCGTTTCAATGACAAATAACGATCAACATATACACCCTTAAATAAATAATCAAATGAACAACAAGGTTAATCCAATGTCAAGAAGAAAATTCCTGGCAGTATCCGGAGCACTTGCCGGAACAACGATCATCGACCCCAAATCATCTCTCTTCGCGGGGAACAGCGCTAACTTGAGACAGCACAACGCAAAAACGAAAATTGCGCTTGTAGGTACCGGCATCAGAGGTACAACCATGTGGGGAAGGGATATCATCAGGGAGTATGCCGGTCATATTGCGTTCGTGGGTCTCTGCGATAAGAACCCGGGGCGACTGGAGACAAGCCGACAGATGATGGGGACCGACTGCCCCACATTCACCGACTTTGAGAAGATGATGCGTGAGACCAGGCCTGATGTGCTCATCGTCACCACCGACGACGACACCCATGACTACTTTATCGAAAAAGGAATGGAGATGGGTGCAAACATCATCTGTGAGAAGCCGATGGCGATTGATGAGAAGAAAATACAGACCATCATCGATGCGGAAAAAAGAACAGGGAAAGAGTGCAGGGTCACCTTTAACTACCGCTACTCACCCCATCGGGCAAAAATATGGGAGATACTCCGTTCCGGCGAGATCGGTGAACTCACCTCTGTCGATTTTCACTGGTACCTCGACACCTCTCACGGGGCGGATTACTTCAGAAGATGGCACCGACTGGTGGAAAAGGGAGGATCCCTCTGGGTGCATAAAGCAAGTCATCATTTCGATCTGCTGAACTGGTGGATCCAGAGTGATCCCGAAAGCGTCTATGCCCTGGGTGATCTGGAGTTCTACGGTAAGAACGGTCCTTACAGGTCTGAGAACTGCAGGAACTGTCCCCATGCCAAAGAGTGTGATTTCTACTGGGACATCACGAAAAACGATACGCTCAAACGATTGTACGTCGACAATGAGAAATATGACGGTTATCACCGCGATGGCTGCGTCTTCAGGAATGATGTGAACATCTTTGATAAGATGGCTGCCACCATCAAATACAGTAACGGGGTGCAGGTTGCTTACTCACTCACCGCCTATTCTCCCTACGAAGGATACAGGATAGCCTTCAACGGCACCAAAGGAAGGGTGGATGCATGGATCCAGGAGTCCAACCCCACCACCGATGGGAACTTCGACGAGATCGTTCTCTTCAGGAATTTCGGCAAGAGAGAGTATATCCAGATTCCGCAGGGTGCCGGACATGGAGGTGGTGATAAACTGCTGAAAGACCAGATCTTCATCCCCAACACCGCTGATCCGCTGCAACAGGCTGCCGGCGTGCGAGACGGGGCTCTGGCCTGCCTCGTGGGTATCGCCGCAAGAAAGAGCATCGCCTCCAGAGAGCCGGTGATGATCAAGGATCTGACAACCATTCAACCCCTGGAGACGAAAGCGTACAAAAAATTAATGTAAAATAGAATCATGTCATTTTTTCAATGGAGGAGAGGATTTCTTATCCTGTTCCTCCTCGTCACACCCCTCGCCTTTTCACAGGGGGAGGAATCACGAGAGGTACTATCGCAGGAAGATAATCCGGAGCAGGAAAGATCAAATACATGGGTGGCTGACCGTGGCGATGGCACCTACCGCAACCCCATCCTGCATGCCGACTACTCCGATCCGGATGTGTGCCGTGCAGGTGAGGATTACTGGATGACCGCCTCCAGCTTCAACTGCATACCAGGATTGCCCATCCTGCACTCCAAAGACATGGTGAACTGGAAGCTTGTCAACTATGCCATCGACCGGCTGCAGCCCGATGAGCACTTCTCCTCACCTCAACACGGTAACGGCGTATGGGCACCCTCCATCCGCTACCACGACAACATGTTCTATATCTATTACGGCGATCCCGACTTCGGTATCTTTGTGGTGAAGAGCGATAACCCGGCAGGAGAGTGGAGCGTACCGGAACTGGTAAAGGCCGGAAAAGGTCTGATCGACCCCGGCCCCCTCTGGGATGACGACGGCAAGGTCTACCTGGTCTATGCCTATGCCGGCAGCCGCGCCGGTATCAAGAGCGTGCTGAACATCGCGGAGATGAACGCCGAAGGAACCAAAACCCTCACCCCCGGCAGGATCATCTACGACGGTCATGCGCTCGATCCCACCATCGAGGGGCCCAAGAGCTACAAACGGAACGACTGGTATTATATCTTTGCCCCGGCAGGTGGTGTCGCCACCGGCTGGCAGACCATACTCCGCTCACGCAACATCTACGGACCCTACGAAAGAAAAGTGGTGCTGGCACAGGGAAGTACAGATGTGAACGGCCCGCATCAGGGTGCCTGGGTCACCACGCCCGCCGGAGAGGATTGGTTCTACCACTTCCAGGATGCCGGTCCTTTCGGCCGCATAGTCCACCTGCAACCGATGAAATGGGTGAACGACTGGCCGGTGATGGGCCACGATGCTGACGGCGATGGTTGCGGTGAGCCGGTACCTTTCTGGACAAAACCGGCTATTGCAGGTAATCACCCCATTGTCACCCCACAGGAGAGCGACCTTTTCGACAACCCCACCCCCGGACTACAGTGGCAGTGGCATGCCAACCCGGGAGAGTGGTGGTCATACAGCGACACCGCCACCGGCACCCTCAGTCTCTATTCGGTGCCATTGCCGGAGAATTGGCGCAACCTGTGGGATCTACCCAATCTGCTGCTGCAAAAGTTCCCGTCAAACCGGTTCACAACTACCGTGAAGCTCTCCTTTCTCCCCTCCGATGCCATCACCGGCGAACGAACGGGACTGGTGGTCATGGGTATGGACTACGCCATGCTGGCGCTGGAAAAAGAAGATGAGGGGTTCACCCTCTCACAGATCAGCTGCAAAGATGCCGACAGGGAAGGAGAGGAGGTGACCCATGCAACAGTGCCATTGTCTGCAGGAGCACTCTTTCTGCGGGTAGCGGTGGAGCCTGATGCCGGCTGTCGTTTCAGCTACAGCCTGGATGGGAAGAAATTCATCTCCCTGGGTAAATCGTTCACAGCAAGAGAAGGGAAATGGATCGGAGCCAGGATGGGACTCTTCTGTTCACGCCCTGTCAGCAACAATGACGGCGGACGCGTGGTAGTGGACAGTTTCATCGTGGAATAAACAATTACAGTATGCAAACGACGTGGTTCTATGGCATCCTGTTGCTGCTGAGCTGCCTCTCCCGGCAGTCAGTGGCACAGACCGTGATGATTGATGGTGTGCCGCGTGACACCAGCTATACCGTTTACAGCTCATACATGAAGGAGGTGAAGCGGTTTCCCTTTATCCGGATCGCATCGGCAGAGATACCTGCCGGTATCAAAGCGATGGAAGCCATCCCATACAAGTCGGCCGGGGAACGGGAGCTGACGCTCTCGGTCTACCGCCCCGACAATGAAGCCATCCTCCCGGCAGTGATGATGATCCACGGCGGTGGGTGGAACTCGGGGTCGCCCGATATGCAGAAGGCACTCGCCCTCGGTCTGGCCCGCAACGGTTATGTCACCTTCACGGTGGAGTACCGTCTCTCGCCTGAGGCACTCTTCCCCGCGGGAATGGAGGACCTGGAGGAGGCAGCAGCATGGTTCGTAACCCATGCCACTCAGTATGGAGCCGATCCCGCCTCCCTTGCCGTTTCGGGAAGCTCTGCCGGTGGCCAGCTGGCCGCGCTGATAGGTACAAGGAACAAGGAGAACCGCTTCCGCGCGGTGATCAACATCGACGGCATCTCCACCTTCGTCAACCGCGAGACGGTGGATAGGGCCGAGAAGGCACGCCTGTCGGGAGAGAAAACTCCTGCCGATGCCCTCTGGCTGGGCGGTAGCTACAGTCTGAAACCGGAGCAGTGGGAAGCCGCTTCGGCACTCTTCCAGCTGCACGAAGGCAGCGCTCCGGTATGTTTTATCAACAGCTCCATCCCCCGCTTCCACCACGGGCGCGACCAGCATATCCGGCTACTCGACAGCCTGGGGATCTACAGCGAGGTGCACACTTTCGACAACACACCCCACACCTTCTGGCATTTCCACCCCTGGCACCTCTCCACCATCCGGCTGATGACCGCTTTCCTGGAGAAGATCTTCCGGCCGGCAGAACCGGCCGACAGGAGCGGTTTCGACTGGGTGGTGGCACAGGATGGCACGGGCGACTTCACCACGGTGCAGGCAGCGATCGATGCGGTGCCCGATTTCCGGAAGCAGCCCACCCGCATCCTGATCCGCAACGGCGTCTACCGCGAGAAGCTGATCATACCAGAGACCAAGCATGACCTGACGCTGGTGGGCGAGGAGAAGCACAGCACCATCCTCACCTGGAACAACTTCGCTTCCAGGCTCAGCCCGCTGGGAGATGCCATCGGCACCTCCGGTTCTGCCTCCACCTATATCTCTCCCGATATCTTCACCGCCGAGAACATCACTTTTGCAAACGATGCCGGCCCCGTGGGGCAGGCGGTGGCGGTGATCGTGCGGAGTGACCGGGCGCGGTTCATCAACTGCCGCTTCCTCGGTTTCCAGGATACACTCTACACCCATAAAGCGGGCAGCAGACAGTATTACCAGAATTGCTACATCGAGGGCACGGTCGACTTCATCTTCGGCTCCTCCACCGCCTGGTTTGAGGAGTGCGAGATCTACTGCAAAGGGAATGGTTATATCACGGCCTCCTCGACACTGCAGGAGCAACCCTTCGGTTATATCTTCAACCGCTGCCATATATCAGGTGACACACCGTCCTCCTTCTACCTGGGCCGCCCCTGGCG